>JGI24158J21664_10007603_pt1 | contig 14403 bp, 9 predicted proteins | sample Ectturendosymbi3_FD_21664 | JGI IMG/M metagenome (IMG submission 21664) | reverse complement strand
CTGAGAACTGGAACTCCCATTTGTTGCTTCTTGGAACAAATAAAATTGATGCTTGCTACTTACGCGGGACATGTGCAAGTGGATGCGTCGGAACGAATGCAGCGTCCATAAAAACGGTTGCTGCAGCAGGCGTGTCGCTTGTGGGATCACACCAACTGCCTGTTCGGGGCCATGTGCTGTTGGGGACCTCGGGAAGCAACCTGAACAAGCACAAGTCTCATAAAAAGGGTATTTTCTGAATGAAATGAGAAAGGTCTTGTAAAGTGGACGGCAAAGCTTCAAGCCTTGACTGTGTTTCTATAACCATCAAACATACACAAGGGCCCCATTTCGCTTTATTTTGCATTTTAAATAAAAGATATTTCCGCGCTTTCATTAAGGGGGGAAACTGCTCCTTACATGCTTTAAGCAGCACTGAGCTGTAGTTTCAATTACAGAGCAGCTTTGCGCTGCTTCAGGCTATCAACTCAAACCAGTACCTGATCGATATATTAAAAGCATGTGCTGCTAACACGCTTTTCTGTGCATTCGAGAGAACCACACTTGAGGAACACGAGGAGAAAAAAGAATGCGTTGAGGCAAAGAACAGTGGCACTCACCGGCTGTAGCCGCACCTTCCGTCGTCTCGCCATTGTTTCACAGAGATTCCTCTTTTTCGCCAATAACGTCGCAGCAGGTTGTCGTAATGCTTCGTGTCGTTTGGTGACGTCAGTTGCCACAACCCGGTCGTCATGTTTTCAAGCAAGTTATCACACTGTGGCCTTAGAGGTAAGCCTCGCTGCTGAAAGCTCTTGCGGGCGATGTTACGAACGTCGTACATGGAATTAAGAGGGACGATAAAGTATACTTCATCTCTACCAAACATCATGCACACAATGCCAAGGAAGAATATAGTGCTCAACGTCGCTATTTGTAAAGCTTTTAACGGCGTTGGATATTTCATTTTCACAAGATTAAACCGTTTTAAATTGATGGAACTGCAAAATTGTAAAAAGTCGAATATGTAACTCCTCATTGCTCCAAATTACTTTAACAAAGAATAGTGCAAACAAGGACAACGTGATGGAACGATATTTGAAATTTGACACGCTTTGCGGTTTTGCAGTTTTTACAAAACGTTGCTTTCAAGACAAACTTAATATTAGTGAAGAAAAGACCGTTATTCTTTGGTACGGACGAACACAAATCAAAATCAGGTATGGACGAATCAAAATTACCTTTAACGACCGCGCAGGCCACTATGATGGCCGGTACTTTTTTGGCCATAATTCGCCAGCCGAGTGAGCTAGAGAGGTGTTCAAACTCCTTGCGGATTTTTGATTCGGGTTTAGAGTTCTCTGGGGGAGAAGTCACAAGTTGGGGTGTTTTACGTTTTTTTGGCCAATTTTACCTTGCCCTGGGNGTCAACCCGAATGAGCCATTTGTTTGGCTCAAGGTTTCTTTGGAATCTAGGCTATCATTCGAGATTTAAGAGCNCTTGATTGACTTTCTAGCATATCTGGAGCCAGAATTATGGCTAAACATAAAAAATTGGTAGAAATGCTACTCCCACAAGCGCTAACCCTGGGTNTATTACACCCATGGCCGTAACTAGCCATAACTCGCCTCAGGTTGTACTAGAGAGCTGTTCCTGCCATCCAAACATGGGGAAAGTTTGCAATAAAAAAAACTGTTTCAGTTTGGATGACGGGTTTTGTTTATGTTTACATGATGGCCGGATGTTTATGCACATCCTGTTTACATTCCGATGACGTCACCATCCCATGCGTGGCGACCAAACGAGCCGAGTTTGTGGCTCAAAGTTTTTTTTTATTCTAGTTTATACTACGAGTCTTTAGAACTTTGATCAACTTTCCAGCGTTTCTTGTTCCAAAACTATGGTCAATCGTCCGGAAATTATTTAAGGAAATCGCCCAACTTCCTCTCGGAAGTCGTTCCTGTATTTGGAGTTTTTCCGTATAACTTTGGAACCAGAAACGCTAAAAAGTCGATCAAGGACTCTAAAGACTCGCATTACAGCTGAAATGGCTAATGTTACGTCTCGTGTAGCTTTTCCAATTATGACCAAAATTAGGTTTTTGAGTCATAATTTTGGTTACAGCCAGTCAAAGGCTCAAAAGACGCGGATTTTAGCCTGGTTTCCAACAAAAACACGAGCCAAAAATGCCCCGTTGGGTTGGCGCCCAGGGCCATGTAAATTGGCCGAAAATTCGAAAACATTCCCATTTCTGTTTTTCCCCCACAGAGAAACCCAAGACCCAAAATCGAAAATTGTTTTTGTCAAACGAAACTAGACGACCTGCCAAATCCGCAGAGGGTTTGAACAGATCTCTAGCTCTAGCGGCTGGCTATTTATGGCCAAAAAAGTGTCGACCATCGTTGTGGCCGGCGCGGGCGTGAAAGGTTGGTGCCTTCGCACATATTCTGTTCTCACGCGTAACCAGAAATTTTAATAGGAGGGGGTAACCAACTACAGACTCTCGACATTTGAATATTTAATGCCCCTTGTGTTGAAGCATCATCCGTAAAACGTGCATTTGTTTGGTGTTTTTTCCTGAAAAATTGCGTTCAGACTTGACGCCTGCAAATGAAAAGATTGCTTTCATTGATTTGACAAGTTTCTGAAGTTTTGTTAGTGGAGTCCCAAGCTCCTGCTCCGGATCAAACCCACCATTATCTTGTGAAACGTTCCTGCACAAGTGCTAGTGAAAAACCTGACGATACACAACACGATCTGCAACATGTCTTTGCAGCCAATATTGCAGTTGAGCAAGAAATCATCCTGGCCGCCGTTACGATTGCCTTTTTTTACATTCACATGCTACTGATGTCCACCAACGCACGTTCAATCGAAGCCGAGTAGTGACTTTGATCAAAAGAACGAACTTTTGAAGCAGGCATTCTTCTACAACACTGCGCGCATATGAGACGTGGATCGTGTTGTCGTCCAATTCTTGAGCAACTAATTGACGTATGCAGCTGATTAACGTGAACGCTGGAGTCATTCAACGCGTTTGTAAAATATTTGGATTTTTGATAATCCGTAAAATGTTTTGGCCACGCTGGATGTATTTCGTAAAACTTTTGTAGCTACCTTAAACGTACTTTGTTTAAACTGGTTTGATGAGACTTTGCTAAATTAATTGACTTCATTGGGATACAAGATGGAATTAAATATAAACACCGTCGTAAACCCAGTATTACAAAAATCGACCACGATCAGCTGCATGTAAAGATAGATTAGTACTACACATGATTAAGTTTGTGCAAATCCCGGGCTTCTAGGAAATATAATAACTTGGCTGCAGGCTTTGAAGTCCTAATGGGAAACAGTTCCATTTAGTTTCATTTTAGTCACATGCGCTTTTTCGGGAAGACAAATTGCAAGCTATTGTAAGCAACGGTAATGTCAGTGCCCTCCAGGGTTGATGTAATCGGAAGAAACCTAAAAAACGCACCCGGTTTCGTTTGAAACAAACTGTAAAAAAAAAAAAACCCACACTTTACTTTTCATTTGAAAAATCTTCCACGAAGAAACAAGTAAAATAAGAAGCACACTTGCACAGTTAACTGTAAAGTTGTTTTTTGTTTAATCAAACAACAAGAACAGCATTGAAATTTGAAGGACTTAGTACAAAAGGTATACCAAGTTATTATTGTGTAATTCTGAAAATGGTGATATTGGAGGATGCAATAAAAAATCTCGGAGTGGGGCTTTTGTGTTTTCCTTTAAAAAAGAACAAAAACTTGTTTCTTAATAAAAAACAAAAAAAAGTTTTTAACACAAAAAAACAGTGGGTTGATTTAAAAAAAAACGGTTTTTCGCAACCCTGATGCCTTCAGAACACACTACATAAAAAGCACCTTGCTACTAACGTTATATATTGTGATGCTGACTCTTCCCTTTGCAGCTGAATAATTTCAAATTGGCTGTAAGATAGGCTTGCAACTAACATCAGTTGGATGTTGAAACAATTTGAGACTATGCACAGGTCGGACCCTGACCACTTGCCAAGACTGATTTTTTACTCGCCGGCAAGGTAACGGGAAATAATTGATTAAAACGTTAAGGCTTCACATAATTTTGATTGAACCGTCACAACACACGTCATTACAAACAAATATCCAGAATAGATGCTATTGCTTCCAGCCAGTCACTATGGTGTAACAACGAAACCTTTGAAACTGAAGGGTTTCTTTGCCAAAGCTTGAGCTGCAAGACAAAATGTAAATCTCCGCCATATTCACACATTTAGTCTCACAACTGTACACACAAAAACGTCTACGATATTGCTTTAAGGCTTCGGTTGACACTGCAAACAAGGATAACTTATACTTGCAGCACATCTGAGATATCAGAGAGGCAGTTTTTCGATGGTCTTAAAATGAAGCGTACAGTACATCACCATTAGGTGGGAAACAGCAAGCTGGTGCGCCAGAAATAACTGCGAAAAGCGTTACTCCTTGTTTTACTTGCGGTTAGTGACTACAAGCGGTTGCAGTAGATACAAGCATGGATGTCGAAAAGAGGGGGTGTTGTCCCCTGGATTTTGACATTTTCAGCAAAAAAAGGTTGTTTTCTTGGTTTCGAATGGGAAAATTCAAATTTCACCACTTGTGGCCCTCCCTGGAAAAATTTAGGAAATATCCCCTAGTGCCCCCCCCTGGAATAAATCCTTCTGACGCCCATGGATACAAGTTTGTATTTCATAAACACCAACTTCTCCACGGAATTTAAAACTCAGGTAAAGGTCAGTCATGATATGAATTCCCTAACACTTTACACTATACATAACGTTTCATTAATCACGGATAATTGGAAAATGATTCTGTTTTGATGAGGTTCGACTGAAAACTGAAGTGTAGAATAAGCTCCTCAAGCAGTTTCGTTGATTTCCACTGAAGTATGTCTGGATCATAAATCAAAGGCTTGATTACTCTGAAAATTGTTGGTGCATTTTTTATAATTGGCGGTGATCGACCCGGTTGCCCCCCATGGCTACGCGCCTGATTCTTCTCAGGGTTCAGTTTATAACAGTCACTGCGTTTAGCAAGAACCTTGAGTGCGTGAACAACTGATCAAGAAATATTACCTCAATCGAAAAGACGTACTAGAGTCTATTAACATGAAAGTGTTCCACGGCAGACAGTGATTTTTCAGAGAGCTGAAATCAATTTGCACTGATTTCGATTTATTTCTCGACAGGATAGCTCAACATAAAAAAGAGCCACGCTCAGCAAAACAATTCCGCCGACCCTGTACTGGCCTGTACCTCAAGACTCACATTAATGTGGAAAACACTGAAGTCGGGTGCTGAAAGCAGTAGACCTTCAATTCAACATATCCTCCGTCATTTGCAGGGACATCTTTCCTAATCGAGATGTTTTTACAGGTTTTGTGCAATTGAACTGTGTTTATTTTTTTATAGAACCTGGACGCTCACTTCGAAGCAGCTGATATTCATTAAAAATACACATTGATGGAAACTAAGGGAATTTGAAAAAAACTTAAAGAAAATCAAAGATATTAATGAAAGGAAACAGGTTGTCTGGAAAAGAAACTTTTAATAAGTTTGATATCAACTGGATGCAATTTCACCAGCAATTCCCTGCGTATTTGTCTGAAAATAATACCACCGGTCCATAATACCAACTGCAGCTGTTGTTTGTTGCTACCACCTGATCTTAAATCAACTGTAACAAACGAACCATGGCAAGACTGTTTTCCAGTTGCAACCGGCTTCAACCATTTCAGTTTCACAAATGCCAGCACGAGAACTCTTTGGTAACGTCCATGCTGTACTTGTGCCAATGTCGATCGCCGTAATAATTATAATTGTTTCTCACCAAATACACAGGCAGCTTGCCCAGCAACAGGGCGACAAATTGCCTGACACGGTTTGTTGTTGGTTTGGCCGACTTCGCGGAGACGTTGACCATAGCGAATGAATTACTATAAGCCATTTTTTTCGCAAAAGGCTTCGCGTGTGCGCTGTTCACTGCCGAAAACGAGAACGCAGGAATTGACGGCAATTCGCAGCAACTAAATTGCAGGTCGAAGCNACTATCTTGATCTTGATGTTCAGAGTTGAACACGAGACGCATCCATCTCTTTATGGCCCGAAAACATTAGGCAGGTTGTTTTTGCACACTCTGTTTGCACAACTGCCAGATACGTTCTAGTTACATCAATTCTGGGGGCAAATGTTTGTCGCTTTTGCAAGTTGCGAGATTTAGAAATGTGTTAAGTTTTTCTCTGAGAAAAAAACAGAATAAAAAAGATAAACGTTTGATGCGATTATGCATGAAATCGGAAACACACCCGATTTTAACAAATTCTCCGCTTGAGACAAACTGAGAAAGTAAACCTGTTTTCTTATCAACCCTCCAAATGACACTGAAACATCGATAATTCATAGCATGCAACACTGAATGGTTCATTTCATGCTTGTTTAGACTTTAGACAGTGGTAAATCCACAAGACGGTATCTTAAAACCTAATGTTTCTGCCTTTCTCAAACGTTAAATTTTCACAGCTTAAATTTTTCGGCCTCAGTACGGCCCCAGGCATTGGCAAGAACATTAGAAGAACACGTCTTGTAACTTCGCACTACCTGCTCATACCATGGTCTGTTGGCTCTTACTGTGGGTCTCCCCGTATTTCCTAACTGAACAAACCAATGAGTATTGATTATATTTAATTATTCCATCACTTTCAGCAATTGGCTAATAATTCAGTTAATTCGAAACGAATACAACTACACGAAACGTTTTGTTTTGTCAATTGTTGCTGTTATAGAGTTTTATCGTAATGCGAAATGCTAAAAGGTACGTTCATCCACTATACTGTGATGAATTGGTGAAGAGAGCATATTAAATCAGTTCTGTTCGTTGATCATGGAAGCGATGGAGAACATCCGAAGTAACATCTGTAAATAACTTATCCAAGCAGGCTCTAATAAAATTTTACTAACTAAAACCTACGTGGATTGTTTTAAGAATTTTCAAATTGTCTTTTTCTTTAGCATGTGCAAATTGCATGAAGTTAGAATCTGCCTGAAACCAGAAAAGAACTGCATTTTTAATAGCATCATAAAATAACTGCTTTCGCTGCTGAATCTCCAAAGAGTACAGTTTTCTTCTGTAAAAAGTAAGATAATCAAGGAATGTGTGCACGAATACCTTGCTCAAAACCAAAATTAGCTTGCCTTTTTTGGTAAATTCCACTCACAGTTTCCAGCTCTCCCACACATTGTGTATGTGATTCAAATCTGCACCAGCTTCAGCAACAATCATGATGACATTTCCGTCTAAACCTGCCATGCCGGTGGCAAGCTGCAAGTATTTCCACTGCACAGAGAAAAAATCTCCGGAGCAAAACTTTTTTGTTCGAGTCTGAATAATATGAGCATCGATGGAAGAGGCAGCTTACAGCTATTTCGAGCATCGCGAGGCTGCGTGTTCACACCTAAGTAATTGCCCTTTCATCTAGTTGGAAGAATTGCATTAGTTGTTTGCCAAGTTTGTTTGAAGCAAAAAAGCACGTTCATTTGAAATTTGCAAGCATTGGCTCAGGAATGACTCGTGTAGAATTTTTGACAATGTTCAGTTACAACTGCGCAGTGACGTGTTGGTGTTTTATACACGCCACAGCTTATGCACACCAACATTTTATGTCAAGGTGCTGAATCAGGTCTCGCTTACTGTTGTACAAATATCATGCACCCATTTCTAACTAGTCCCAAAATGTAAAACAGCAATTTTAATACGATTTGTGACGTTTGATGAAACGCAGCTGACATCTGTGCGAAAACAAGATCAATTTTGACTAATAATGGATACAAAGCCGTTCTTACAGTTTTGCGCTTTCTGAGCAGTACAAATGTTGCACGTTGTGTGTTTTGAAACTGTGCATTCCAATTTGACATATAATCTCACGAACGTCATCATCCAAAGCCAAGATAGACATTGGTCAGACCTGCTTTTCCGTATCATATCTATCAATGTTTGTCGCCAACGTTCCTTTTTCGAATGTCAATCTATTCATCTATTCCACGTTGCACCAATCTCTGCGTCGCACTTGCTGTTGGCTTCGCGTTAAGACATTCGTCCCAAAAATGTGTTTTATGTTGATCTGAGTTTAATCCAAAAACTAAGCCTGCGTCTGGAGAGGACTGTGAACTGCAAATTGGTGAAATCCAGATTCGGCACAATTATCGTTTGTATTTGAGCTTAGTGTATTTAATTACACATTTTCAGTTATTGTAATTATAACCAGGTTTTTTTAAGGTGTCTTAGGGACCCGATTCGCGTCCCTAAAATCAGAGAAAAATATCATCGGGCACCGAGAATCAGAGATATCGGGTCCCTACAGGTCCATACCGCGTACCTCACATTTTCCTTAAAAAAAAAACTGTTGTAGCTGTTATTGAGACGCTTTTTTTTATAGGCTTCATTGTAATTTGCTAAAGTTTCTAATGTAATAAAATTATATTTTGCTTCTGATAACTTCACAGAACTCGAATAACTGCATAAAATAGCCAATGAAAATCTTGCCATAAAACCTACTAAAGTTTTCTTTTTTCAGCCAAGAAACGTCCAAAATTGGCTGTGAGTTTGACTTGGAGGGTGCATAAGTCAGGGTTTAATTAATTACCCTTTGTAGTTGAGCTAATTACAGTAAAATATACGTTAACATGCAATTGTAATTATCATGCAAACTGGTATTTGCGTGGCGACTTGTGTAATATGCTACCATGACTATGTTGGCCAAGCAGTAAACAAATCTTTCATGGTATAGTCATCGCACCGAAGTATTTTGACCAAGCCTGATTGTAAATATGACCAAGAGCAAATGGACTTTAAGCGGCCCTATTCCGTATTCCATGACACCATAACTAAACCAGCTATCTACGAAGCTCACACTGCTAATTTTGTAAAACAACCCCATTTCAACTCCTTGGATACCTGTGAAGATAAATGGCTTAACAAATTTAACGTACAAATTAATATTCAAAGTATGATCCGCCCTCTATGAAATAATTCTTCTACCCTTTTGCGTTGTTCATTGATGATCCCATTCGGCATTGCCCGCTTCTTTTGACCTTTCCTAGAACCTGGGTAGCTGCTGATGTTGGTACTTACCTTCACCACGCTAGCATTTAACGTCAAAGACGCTCTGTGGAGTACGTCTGACAACCTTACGAATTCTGCCAACGCTGTGTTTTGAGTCATAGCGGCGTGTTTCCGTCAATGCGGGTTTGTTGCGTTGCTCGATAATTGGCGTCAGACGTTTTCTAATTTCAATGAAAGCAATTATTTGGGAATTACGTAATTTCCAGTTTTGTGCTTGCCGCAGCCTCTGCTTTGATTAATTCATTTTAGTCTTGAGTTTCTTTCGTTTTTCTGCTCTTTCTTTAGCCTTTCAAATTTTCACCCGAAAGCATTGCGTGCAGATTTCAGGAGTGAGGATGCGTAGCCTTGCGTGAAATCGATTTCCTGTAAAAAAGTGTCGATTGATTCAACTTCGTCGCATTTGCTGAGACTAGCTACGTGATTGACTGTAATTACATTGTGCTGTAATTTAGACATTTTTGTATGTTGCAGTTGTAATCACTCACCTTTCAGATCCGCTTTTCCTCTGGCGATGGTCGCGGGGCAGCATCTCTAGGAGGTCCGAAATGCCTCACGATTTTCAATAATCGCGTATATTTTGCGTGGCTCGACACGCTATGCCACGACGGGATCAAGCCAAGCCGATGATGCAATCACGCTATATGTTTCTTGGCCGACCTTTGGGCCACTTTCCCGTCGGTGCAGCCAACATATCTCGCAGCGCTAGTTTTTCCTGAAGCATTCTAGCCACGTGGACGAATCATCGCCGCTGGTATCTTTCTATTCGGAGACGCGACTCGACATCAAGGCTTTTACAAATTTCACAGCTGTACACTTTGTATCATGAATTCCTTATAAAAACGCTATCTGAGCCGCTTGTGCTTGAAATCGCACTCGTTTGGTTATTACCCAGGATTAATATGCATAGGTGAGGAACAAAGACAGACTCAGAAACTGAAAGCTTTGCGGTGTTTAAGAGTACTTGTTTCGCGAACATGGGACGATAAAGTTCACGTAGTTCTGTGTTTGACTTACCAATCCATGAATCGATCTCCTTTTTTGTCTTCCGTCATTCGGAAATGCAACTCAGAGGGTGCCTTAACTACACGACTCGGTTTGATGGTAAATTTTATATCCTAAAGCTAGTTTCATCGTCTAGCAGCTGACACTTCGAAAGAGATTACACATGGAAAAAGGGGTAAGAATTGGATAGTTAATTTCCTTCAATATTGTGAGCTTTGAAAAACTCTGGTCGCGGAATTTGGCACATGATCTCCCCGTTGTAGAAAATATTAGCCTAATAGTGCAACTAAAATAACGTTTACTATAAAAACAGCAGTGTGTGAGGCACATTATGACTATAACTAATGTATTTCCACAGTATATTTTAGCTATTTTTGCTGTTGTCTTAGTCAATCAGCAAACGAGGAAAATGATTCGCAAAAATGGCTTAGAAAAAAACGAATTATAGTTCAAATGGAGGCTTTCAAAGTATATACTGTACTAAAGAAGGATTGAAATTATGAGTGCAAACAAGCTCTCGACGCATAAAGTGCTCGTCAGTCACTATATGTGTAAATCGTCATTAGCATTTTGCTGTGAAGAGTGAAGCTACCCAGAACACGTGTTTATGTGGCACAAAATAGCCCTTGGTGTTGTTAATATATACGCAAGGCTTAATCCGGCGGATCTGTATGATATAAAAATCAGGATGAAGCTTTTTGAAACGTCAGAATTAAGGTGTAAACGAAATCCTGCAAGCATGAATGTCACAAAGGCTAAACCCTTGATAGAGTATTTGTCCTTGAGCAAACGTTTGCCAAAGAGTGTGCTGCTTTGAACTCTTAAAACCTGATTTTGAAGTTACTGCGAACTAAAGCTGGAGTGAATGCATAAGCAAATTCCTGCAATTTCCCGCAAAACTGGATTTGCAGCTATGAAGGGACTTGTTTGATACACATGATTTTAAGTAAAACGTAAGAAGAAATAACGTTGATTTTTATAAACTCAGGCAATTAACAAGCTCTCCATTCAAAAAGCAGACCGTTGGCAATGCGCGCGAAAGCAGACACTTGCTTTCATGAACTTAGAACCAGAGCGTTATACAAATTACAGCACTGTCTATGCAAAAAATAAGAAGACACTAGCCTGAGAAGGATTTGAATTCCATCCTCGAAACCTTTTAGTTTCTTAATTTTGTTATCTTTCTGGCTGCAATATCATTAAAATAGCAAATTCCTTGTCTCACCAAACGGAATAATGGCTTAGAGACAAATAATCAAATGGTTAAGTGCCAACAATAAGAGGTTTGCATTGTCCTCTAAACCCACAATTAGAACGCAACGTGGTTTTAACGGCCTAAACTACCTCACAGGACTTCCGAAAACCATTAGATTGACGTGTCCGTTGTTTAACAGCGAAGTGTTTACAGCCACTGCCCGCCATCAATGCATCAACCAATGCTTAGCTCAGTACACCTTGAGGTTGACCTTTTGTGGTTACTGACAACATCTTTTTAGTCTCTCTATTTTATTTGACTTGCAGACTTGTCGGCCGTTCTCGGCATCTGCTGAATTCGCGATCGGACTTTAGCGAAAAGTTCAAAAACTGCTGTCTAGGAAATTCAGATCTTATTATTCGGTGGTTACGAGCATAGGATATCTTTGTGGGAAACTAGCAACGTAAAAAGAATAAAAAATTCAAACCTCAGAGAAAAAACAACGCTTTATTGACCCGGATAATACTGTCTTCAAACCATTCCCAAATATAAAACAAAACATCACAGAATGAAACAATTCAACTTTGCGTGAGAGTTGCTTTGAAATACTGATTTTCGCTCGTTGAACGTCTCAGTTTTTTAATCTGCAAGAAAGTGCACGTCCCGAATAAAATACCCAGCCCACAACTTTGTCGCCAAACTATGTTTGTAAAATTCATAACCTATTTGCTGGATTGTATGGTAATTTTCTTTCGAAGCTACTGCAGCTTTTCTTGTTATCCACAAAAAAACAGACATTCATGAAAGAGGGAAAAAGGAGGGATCATAGGCATAGAAAGGGGGGGCCAATGGGGCCATAGCCCCAAAAAAATTTTAGAAAATATAATCATTTTGTGCTTTGAGAGGCGTTTTTCTAAACAAAATAGTGTTATTCGCCTAAAATCAAACATTTTGCCCACCCAAAATTTTTTGCCACCCCAAAAAATTTTTTGGGCTGGCTACGTCACTGGGAATTATCAAAATATTTTGCTTTTGTCTCACTTATCGATGTCCCAAACAACCAATTTCTTTTTTATTCTCTACGGCGTAAGTACGCATTTATGTGATCTGAAAACCTTATCTTTTGTCAGGTTATCTCATTGTCTCGGGGGCTTACGATGCCGCTTAAAACAATGCTTTGTGCTCCGCCTTATTCAGGCAAGTATGGGCCTAATGTTAATTATCCCACTCCAGCAGCATATAAATGCGGACAGCAATTAGACCAGCATTACCTGATGTTTTAGTATAATGGATACATTTACGAAGAATTCTCAATTGAAGGTGCGCGTCACTCCAACAAATGACGTTTCTCAACTTCGAAGAAAATTTTGATGCGGCACTGATTTCAGCCATTGACATTTTCCGCAGATCAAACCAAGTCTCAATCGGATCGATCGCTTGTTTACGGTCTTCTTCGTGACAAGGATTCGCTTTGCGGGAAACGTTTTCACAAGATCTCCGACTCTGCTTTAACCTTTCAAGCACGTCGAAGCAGATAGAGGGCGTGGGCAAAGACACGGTAAAATGTTTGATGATAAAAATTGGGACCTAAAGCAATGATGGGATGAATGATGAGGAGGAGTTGTTGATCAGCATCATGCCACATCAGCTGAATTCCCATTTTTATGTTGGTTATGTCGGACGAAGTCANNNGCTGTNNANTGCGCCGTTTATTCAATAATGACAGATTTTTTCCTTAGAATATGANNAGCTGTTANGTTTTTATCAGATCGCAGTTGCAGACGAGCCTAGGCTTCTCTAAATTCCATTTACTTCTTCTGTTTCTCTAATGAGTATTTCTGTTGCACAGTGCTTCCTTCATTCAAAGGATAGTCTTTGAACTGTTTCAGGCAAAATGCAAAACGTCAAAGGAAATGAGCGCTTTAGTGATTCCCAAGCTCTTCAGGCAGCGGATTAACTGTCAACAGAGAAGGTCTTCGCACACTCGAGTTATTTAANTACCACAAAACGAGTAAACTTTACTTAACTGAAATCACTTTCAACGAGGGCGTTAATTTATGTTCAGCTACTCTCTTTGGCTATAAGNTGTTTCGGAATCGCTCAAAACGTTTTTGTTCACTCAACTGAGTCCGCAGACACTGGAGTTAGAGTGGCTAGCAACAAAATAAAGCCTTTAAATCGCATCACCCAAAAACGAAACTTTCGAAGCAACGAGCACGCCATGATTAAAAAACGACAACAAATTGTGGCTAAAGGAAATCTGCGAATAGTTGGTGAAAACAATATTTACGTCGTTTTCATGGGAACTGTTGCCTGCAATTACGTACAAGGTTCTTTTCACTTGCAAATATCATATAGACCTACGTCACATGTGCTTTATGCTCAAATGAACTAAAATCACAGAAATCCGCTTAAGACCTCGTTTTCCAGTCTTAAGTAATAAACTGTAGTACTAAAGCAGAGTTGCACTCTTGCTTCAGGCTGCCCATTTCGCTTTTGTTTCAACGATTCTCAAATTGTTTGCTGTAAACCAGAGGTGGCCGGAGTCACATTTTCAGGCTCCAACTCCACTCCTGCTCCAAAGTTTATGAATCCGGATCCAAAATTGCTCACATCTGAGAACCCGACGCCTGTTCAAACCCAGGCAACCATGGATTCAACCGAAATTCAGCAATATTTGTACTTAATCAATGGGTTATATAAAGACCAAGCAAACTCTTGCTACTGCTGGAAATAAAAAGTGACTACGTATCCGGTGCCGTTTTTTCACAAATTTTTTACTCTGGATGAATCCGGATCCAGGTCCGAAAACTATCGCAGAAACCTGGCGGAGTCGACTCCGGCACTCCGGATCCGTGGCCACCTCTGCTGCAGACAAGATCGTTCACATTGGTCATCATTGGGGTCGACGCAGTATCTGCAAATGTGTGCTTTCTTTAAAGTAAATTTCCTCTCAAAAGAATGCAAGTTAGTGTGGCGACAGGTAGATCGCGCCACATGTAAATAAATGGTCACCGCTAAATGGTGCCCATGAGTAACAAGTCACTGTGATAGTCACCACAAGCGAATTA
>JGI24158J21664_10007601_pt1 | contig 14403 bp, 12 predicted proteins | sample Ectturendosymbi3_FD_21664 | JGI IMG/M metagenome (IMG submission 21664) | reverse complement strand
CGGACATTTAAGCACTTTTTAGCATTTCTCCCTGATGCATATTTGGCCACTAAAATCCCGGACATGTCCGGGAAAAACCTGACGTATGGCAACCCTAACAAAAACTGTATGTTGTCAGAAAATGGCTCTAAATTTGTCAAAAAACGTGTGATATTTGCAAATATAAAGTGATATAACTAATTGAAAGAGCCTATATCAACATAAAAAAAATACAATGAATAGGTAACTTAGCTATAATAAAGTGGAAATTCCTTCCCTCAGCTCATGAAATTCATCACTGGGGAGGAATCCTCCCCAGTTGGGAACCACTGTGTTAGGCCATTGCTTGTTAATGTTGCCTACATGTACCCTGAAATTTTTTTCGCTTAGACATTTCAGTCATTTGTCTCACAGTTTTATTAAAACTCACTGCAACAGTGTTCATTAGCCTATATTTTCACACATTCTGACTGAAATGGCTTAATTTTTTTCAGTCATTTCAAAAACATTTCGGTTTATGACTGAAAAATAACCCAAAAAAATTGCATGTACCACATGATATTGTTGGTTTTCATGAAAAACTTACGAGTTGACTTAATTTTGGTCGGAGTGTAAACATCAAACAGTTTCATGCAAAATGAAGTAAAAGTGCTGGGTCACCAAAAAAAACGTGTTAACCAGGTTGCCTTGTTCAACACCACTTGACAGTTTCATAATTTTCTGTCATGGATGGAGTTGTGACAAGGTTGCATTACATTTTGAGAGGTGGATTGCAGTCTGCTGGATGATGAGCATAGCTGTGCAGGAATGCTGGATTGCAACTGGCCTCTACTATTGTGGTTTTGCCCAATTCCGAAATGAGCTGAGCATGACAAAGTGTAAAGCCAACAAAAATGAAACTCTGTGCCTAGGTTTCCATGACCCTTATTGCATCCAAGCAGACATTTTTTGCTCTTCAGCTTTAGTGCTAAAAATTTTTTCCATCTTCCATAAAGGCTAGCTAGCTAGTTGATAGGTCATGTCAAATGTGGTGGAGAAACCAAGTGTCTGCTGGTAATTGGGCAGCAGCTTTCAATTAGACAAACTGTTACATGAAAAGTGCTGTTATTAGAGGAGATAAGTTAAACCTTTAACGACCGCAATTGGCCGGCCCTTTTTTGGCCATAAATTGCCAGCCGCTAGAGCTAGAGAGCTGTTCAAACCCTCTACGGATTCAGCAAGTCTTCTAGTCAACATTGAAAAAAAAAACATTTTTCCTTTTTGGTGGGGGTTTCCTATAGGTGACGTCACAATGAGGGCATGTTTTGGAAATTTTGGTCACCTTTGTTCGGCCCTGGACGCCAAGCCATTGACCCATTTTATTGGCTCAAAGTTTTCTTGAAAACTAGGTCAAAATCCGCGTCTATAGAGCCCTTGATTGACTTGCTAGCAAATTTGTAGCCAAAATTATGGGTCAAAAACCCAGTGTTTGGCCTAATTCAAAACTTTTCAGAAAAGGCATAATTTGCCCTTTCAGTGCAAATTTTGGCCAGCCATAACTCGGCAGCAGATTGAGCTAGAGAGCTGTTCAAACCCTGTAATGACTAGTGGCGCCATGTAGTTTAGATTAAAAAAAATTTGTTTGAATTTGGTTGAGGGGTTTGAGCCAATGGGATCATGACAGGGGCAAGTTTTTTAGATAATTATATGATGTCATCATCCGATCCCACACGCCAATATTTTGGCTCGAAGTATGTTTGGAATCTAGGCCAGAATACGCGTTTTTAGAGCACTTGATTGAGTTTCTAGCGTTTCTGGTTCAAAAGTTACACCCAAAAACAGCTAATTGGTAAGGGGCTTTTCTCAATACTTTTGGGGGATTTCCCTAATTTATTTTAATGCTTTTTGGCCCTTATCTTGGAACCAGGAATGCTTAAAACCCATTCGGACCCTTTAAAGTCCTGAAATGTAACCAAAAAACAGCTAAACTAAAAAAAAAATTAATGTCATTTAAATGGCTCCCGCAGGTTTTAAAGGGAGATCGGGCAAAAATGCTGACGTCAGCAAAAAATAACATACACATCCTATCATCATATAAGCATTAAAAAAAACAGACATCCTAAACCTAAAAGTTTTTTTTTATTGCAAACTACATACCATCACGAGTCATTAGAAGGTTTGAACAGCTTTCTAGCTCAATCTGACGGCGAGTTATTGCCTGGGGAGAAATGCCCCTCAGAGTGACTTTTCAGGGAGCAAAATTTTGGTCAATTTTTGGTTTATGAGCCACAATTTTCACTCCCGATATGCTAGGAAGTCAATCAAGGTCTCTCGTTTTCAACAAACTTTGAGTCCAAAAAATGGCCCATTGGGACAGCGCCCGGGGCCAGGCAAAGATGGACAAAATAACACAAAAACACCCCTACTTGTGATGTTCCCCCCAGAAAACCTGAAACCCAAAACAAAAAAATTTTTTTTCGATGTCAACTAGAAGACTTGCTGAATCCGTAAAGGGTTTGAACAGCTCTCTAGCTCTAGCGGCTGGCGATTTGTGGCCAAAAAGGGGCGCGCCAATAAATTGCCGTTAAAGGGTTCATCAAAAAATGAATTTGGTGTGCTTATTTACAGGGAAGAGATGAATTTTACGTGAAGTGGAAAGGTTGGTCAATACGGTGAGTGGTCTTTTTGCATGTGCATATTATAACATATTACGTATTTTAAAGTACTGCATGATATGGATAGCAGTAGACATGTAATATGTTTATTTCATTTTAGATAATCAACCATTTTGGAGTCTTTGTTGCCTGAATTAATATGTTGGTTGTCTGGTTATTAGATCATGCCAGTGTTTCTTTGAGTATTCTGGCTATTGCACCTGCTCTTAAACCAAATAAAAAGTAGTTTTAACAGGATTGACATGTGCCTGTAATTGTGTTCTTCAAAAAAATACTACATGCCTTTGATTGGTGCCTTGTGTCTTGCAATTGATATTGAAATCCATACTTGAATGCATATTGTATTTTTGACATGAGCATGTCAGTGTTTTATTGAAGGTATACTTGAAACAAATTGATTGTTTTCATAACTTTTTACTTTGTTTTACATATATTTGGCAAGATTTGAATACTGCATAAATATATTCGGCAAGAGACTTGTTTCCAAAATGTTGTAGAGATATGTGGCAACATTTTTACAACTTTGCTAGTGATCACCAGCTTAAACGGTGCTTTGCCCAATGCAGCAAGAACCCATGCAAGTGTTTTAGGGCTTTTAAGATTGCAAGTAAAATCAGTAAATTACTATATTTCAATTCACTGCAAGCTGCTCAGTTATTCAAGAAAAGGGTTGTCTCTAAGCTGACTGGCTTGATAACAGCAGTGGCTTTTGAGGTCATTCACAGCACATACTATGCCAGTAGTTGTTTGAATGTTCATAAAATTATTGAGGTAAATGCTTAGCTGCATATGTGAACGCATCTCATTTCATCCAATTTTTTTTCAGTAGTAGCAATGACGCAACCCAACTCATCCGATATAAAAAGTTAGCATGCATTTTTCTGATATTGCCAGGTGTACCAACATTGTTACTTGTTGGTCCAACAAGTACCCTCTTTGCATTGCACTGTTACTGGATTTGCATTGGATTGAAGCATGAGCGATCTGTCACCCTTGATTTACCATTGTGAACTCACTTGCAAATGTGATGTTAGGGCGTGTTTACTCTGCAAAAATCTCTAAGGTTTGCTTCATGTGTATGGCCTGTGGCGCCTCAAGAATGGCATCCCACAGGGATTCCTCCTAGCACCCCTTGTCTTCAACATCTATCCCTCTGAAATACCAACCACTGTGTCCAAAAAGTGTATGTATATGATGACAACCTAGCAATCATGCATGTTGATAGAGATCGGCAGGCAGTGGAAGAAGGGGTGCTGAGCAAAGGCAACCATAAGTTAATACAGTCTCCAGAAATGGAAACTAAAGCTCAGCACTACAAAAATGGTGTTAGCAATCTTCCACCTCAACAACAAGTAAGCTAAACGTGAGCTAAAAGTCAACTGCAACAACGAAGCCTTGCCCTTCTGCTCTGAGACCAAATATCTTGGAGTATCATTGGACAGGTCACTCAAAGTTTTATTGAAAACTAGGCTATAATGTGAGTCTTTAGAGGCCTTGATCAACTTTCTAGCATTTTTTGTTCCAAAGTTATTGCCAAAAAATTCCAAATATTTCAGGAATTCCCTAGGGAATTAGCGGGGGGTTCCCTAATCTATGTGCTGGTTTTTGGCCATAATTTTGGAACCAGAAATGCTAGAAAGTCCATCAAACCCTCTGAAGACACTTATTAAAGCCTAGAATCCAATAAAGCATTGCGCCACAAAATTGGCTTGTTTTGTCGGTTCCCAGGGGATGATTGTGTCATCCAAATGTAAGCAAAATATGCATAAATGTACTCCCATCATGAAAACAAACAAAAAATCCAACATCCAAAACATTAAAAAAATTTTTATTCTAAACTACAAGACTTCTTTAGAGGGTTTAAACAGCTCGCTAGCGCAATCNGCTGGCGAGTTATGGCCTGTAGTCAAAAATACCCATGGCTACATTTTTTTTGTGGGACTTGAATTTTTATCCAATTTTTTATTTCTGAGCCATAATTTTGGCTCCAGATATGTTATGTGGCCAATCAAACCCTCTAAAGACACGGATGATAGCCTAGTTTCCAAAAAAACTTGCCCAAGAAGATGACTTGTTGAGATGGTGCCCAGGGCCAGGTAACCTCAGCCTGAAAAGTGCAAAAACATGACCCCATTATGTTGTCACCCACAAGAAACCCTAAACCCAAAACTAAAAATTTTAAAAAAATCTAAACTAGAAAACTTGCCGAATCCGTAGATGGTTTGAACAACTCCCTATCTCAATTCACTGGCGAATTATGGAGTTGCAAAGTGGCAGAGCATCTTGCAAAAAAGCGGCGCACGCGGGTCTTAAAAGGGTCACAAAACATGCTATACATGGAAGTATCTGAGAGGCTTAGGTGACCTATGTTCAAGGGCGGTTTACATTAATTTTAACACCATTTTGTGCGACTTACAATCATGGGCAGCTAATAATCTAATAAATATGGTATGTACAATAGTGTTTAGTATATGATTATAAGTTTTATTGAGATAAATAAAGATAAGTTGTCACACACAATTTCAAGTTCATGTCAGAAATTGCTGTCCCAGGGTCAAAACTTGCTTGTTTGGCAAAACCAGATTTTTTCGGCAAAAAATATTCTGCGTTCTGAACAATTTGAGACCTGTATATATATATATATATGAATATACTGTAGTTAAAACATTTTCTAATTTTGGCCATAATGCCTAAAATTAGCCATTTTTGTTAATTTTTATTAAGATTTTGGCCATAAGCTATGGAAAATATCTGGCAACCCTGCTACAGCAGAAATGTGGTTGTTATAGGTATACTTAGAATTACTAAGATGTGATTTTAGTGTAGTCGTAGTTGGCAAAATAGCAATCAGCAGAGAAAATCATTGAGAACTGCTAGATGATGAGATCAAGAAAACAGAATTGCAAAAAATCCATCTCTAGATATTATACTTTACTTTCTTGAATGGACTAATCTGTTCCACAGTGATACTTCAAGCATCAAATAAGTCCAGTAAGTCCTGCCCAAGACTCCACACAACCACTTTCCCTCTCAAAACCCTTCTTGTCGGATTCCCAACCTATTGCTAGTTGGATTCGTTGAATCAGACATGGTTCAAAAAACGTGTGCTCAAGCAACTCAGTAAGTCACTCATGGTCGTGCCTGAGTGGTTTGTCAGATTTGTAATCCAACATGAATCTGACAACAGAGCTGTGTAAAGAGGGTAAATGATGTTTTAAGGATTGTCAGTATTTATATTTGAATGTAGAATGTGACTATTTCATTTCAGAATGTAGAATGTGACTATATTTTCTTTGATAAATCATTTGTTCAGTTTGTTTTACACGTTTCATGTTTTTGTTTAGTCATGCTTTTTATTTGCAATATTTCTTAGCTATGTGTTTTGCTGGCTGTTGGTTTTAATAGGTTCCAACGGTCTTCAGCAGAATAGTTGACATGCAGAAAATCTTTCACATGTTTTTAGTTTTTTAAAAGCAGTCTGATTAAATTTATTTGTATGACTGTAGTGGTTATAGAAGTGTGGCATATCATTGCTTTTTTGAAATTGGCTTGTGAATAGCACTTGACCAATGAGACTTTTTGGCTGATACTTACGTTTTTAATTTTTCAGTGCTGGTGCTAATGCCCACAACATTTTTCTGCATTACTCCAAACCATTGTTGAAAAACATTACAATGCATACTAAACCAACTCACAAGAAATGAGAATTGTTTGTTTTCAGATGCATTGAAGCACTGTTGAACAATTTGTTGCATTTTGTGGGATTTCACTGATCATGTTCGCATGCACTGAAATTTAAGTTTCCAATCCAACATTTCCTTTTTTAGGGGTAGCATTGGGGTCTTTTGTACCCCATGGTTTTTGACAACCTTTGATTTATGCAATTACCTCCACAACAAGGCATATCCAAGCCTTGTCAGAGATGTAATTATACCATATAATGTTGGATTGAAATCTGTGGTGTTTGTAAATCAGCTGGTGGCTACTGCCTTGAAAGGTTAAAGTAAAGATAAATATGTGTTTGTATATTACTTTAACTTTTTCAGTAACAAGGGTTTTTCCTGTGAAATGGTCTTGGGTACCTGGAAAGTTTTGAGAGTTTACCACAAATCCCAGTTTCCTAAAACACCTTGCAATTGAAACCAAAACACCAAAACAAGTGGTTCATTTGTTAAATCTACTATTTCTCTTCATAGTTTTCATATGTAAATGTACAAACTATCAAAGGAAAAAGATAACAGCCTATTTCTAATCATATTTGGATCTGTATCGGCTCATAGACAGGTATGGGCTCCAGAATTCCTTCTGGAAAAATATGTATTGTACTGGTAGCGAAAGTGTGAAGTGCTAATCTATTTTCTGGACAATTTGTAATTGCACAGCCAAGGTTCGCTTGTACTCTCCACGCCTGTGAAAGGCACAGTTTGCGCTGAAGTTGTGAAAATAAAGGAGCAAGTAGGGGAAATAAAAAAAGCCTTTAACGTAATGCAAACATTACAAAGTGTATGCACTTCGTGATGCTAAGTGTCAGTCATCAGCACATCATAGAGGTCTGTGAACTGCTCAAATACAATCAAAGAACATACTGTAATATTCTACTGTCCATGTTCTAAAACTCTGTTAAAACAATAAAAACAATATGTAAATGTTACTTGCAACTGTATATTGTTAAGGTGTCTGGCTGTGCAAGGACCTAAGTTAAATCAATGAATCTGATTCGCTCTGACAAGGCATCATTCAGGCTTACAGTAAAAATGACCAGTTGAACTTTGTGTAATGCTACGGAAGTTAAGCTATTGCACATTTTCTAATCTATGTTTGAATCTATAGATTGTGTTTTTGTCTTGTGATTTCAACATTTTTCTTTCAGACATTGTACATGGGAACCCAGGGAAAATATTTTAGATGAAAATTTGATCCGACTGTTTGAAATTGAGTAAGTAATATTTTGTTGTTCTACCCTTCCTGTTAATTTATCTTAATATTCTGATACAGTAAAACTTAATTTACATATTTTTTCTTGATTTGCTGCACTCAAAGGATTTCACTAGCCCTAAGCACGTGCAGCTGAACAATGAGAGCTTTTCACTGCACATAGCTGCAATGTGGGAGTGATATTGTATGTGTATTATATTGCTTTTTTGTGTGTGTGAGAGCTTAATGGCGATTTTTGTTGCTGTGACTATGTAACAAGGGTGGTGACTGAAGAGTAGCATGTTTAAAATTGAGGTAACAAGTGTGTGGAAAAAACATTGCCTATGTTTTAAATAGCGTTATGTCATGCTGTAAATCCATCTGTGTATTAAAAGGATGGAATGACCAATATCCTGATTTTTTAATTGAATTTTTTATAGAAAAGAACTTCATCCATAAGCAATGATTTTATTTATAAAATTTAGGGTTTGTTGAAATCAAGGTCGCATTTCCAAATCATCCAGTGAATACACTGAGATATCAAGATTTGCTGTAATGCAATGATATGTTACCTTGCTTCGCTCGATTGGGCCCTTGAGCAATCTCGTCTGATTGCTACCGCAACTCTGGTCGGTTGTTCTGAACGTAGTCATTCCTACTTAATTGCCGACAGATGCGCACCGTTTCTTGATCGTTGCCGTTGTGTTCATGCTGCCTGCTTTTTATGTTCGCATCTGATTTGAGTGTAATAACGCCTACATCTAGGCGCGACGGCGAGTTACGTGTCGCTACAATGACATACCGTAGTGCTTATGCAGGTATTTGAAGTTCCGCACAACATTTATAAATGATGATGCCCCCAAAAAGCGAAGTATGGGAAGTTGTAGAAATTGGTTGTATTTCCTTCGTTTTAAGACTTGCTTCTAAACGCACTGCACTGTTAAACTGATTTGTTGCAGAGAGAGAGCTTCTTTGGTCAATGGTCACAAAAAAAGAGGAAGAAAACCAAAACGATCTCTTCCGCAGGTGATGTTTTGCTGTTTGCAAACCGTGTCTGAATTTTTTTGCGATTTCTTGGAGCTTCAGTGCCCTGTTATGTGTTTTCGTAGCACAACAAAACAGGTCCACAAGATGCTGAAATTCAAAATTTCCATTGCAGTCGTTAAGATTGCGTGGTTCCCTAATTTCATAGTTTTTTTTTCTGTTGAAGTTATTTTACAGTCGGTTATCGTGTATGTATGTAATTAAAAGTACTCTGTATGTTAATAAACCCTTGTGATATTTGAATAGACGTTTACAGCTATACAGGCGGTGCGGGATGAGGACCTTTGTTATCTATGCAGACTTTCCCTTATTTTTCATTGTCTTCAGTTAATTGTTACAATTGCATTCCCCAAAAAACTCAGTCAAATTTTACTTCATCATCTCGGATGTCTTTCTCACTTTCAACGTGATCTTGTAACTGTGGGTGTCAAGAAACTATCGTTGTTCATCAACTATGGAAGATATCGTTGCTGAGCGTGTTTACCCCCTTTCTCTCTGAAGAGCATTGAATGTCTTGCTCAATTCGGTGCTTTTCACGGGTAGTTGCAGCAGGTTTTTTTTGAGGTTTGACCTTGCTGGCCGCAAAGATATTTTGAGAGACCGAAACCATTTTATTTGAATACCGAAATAGTCATGAAGCAAGGTTTTAGTATACTTTGATGGTGATAGTAAAGCGAGGTTCTACTGTGTCTTGAGAGACAGTTGGAATAATTTGCGAGATCGTTTCGGTCCTCACAACAACTTTGAAAACTGGTTGTAAGAAGGCCTATATTGCTTATTTTTACATACCTCTACCCATGCTACTCTGATCGCAGTGTGCTTTTAGTCGGTTTGTTGAAAAAAGCGCGGAGCGTGAAAGCCGCTTGGCTTGAAAACGTCGTAAATACTATCCGGCGTACCTGATGACGTTGTGTCTTTCTGGGCACCTGTGAAAATGTGAAAAGGATAATTATGGTATCAGCGCCTGTTTCCGACTGACTTTGCACCTACGTTTCGGTTTGTTTGATCTTGTACGGGTTTCTGCCACAGGACCAGTTGCTGGTTTTTGAAAGTCAAAATCCTCAGAAGATGCACGCAAGCGCGGACGCGGGGGATTTACTGTGCGTCATAAAAACCGAAATCACCAATTGTTCGGTAGACCTGGAAACTGTCAGTGACGTCACGCACGGCAATGACGGAGACGCCGACTCGCCAGCGGAATACACTCCAGGCGAGAAGTCACCGTCTCTCAAGCAGCCCTCGCCCGTCGCGGCCGATGCTGGCCAGGAAGCGGGGCCCGAGGCGGATCCGCGCGGGTCCAAATCGTCGCCTTGGGACAAAATCAAGATGCCCAGAAACGTGCCCAGTCCGTCGTCCCAGCACGGCCGCAAACAGGCCGGGGGTGAACTCAAAAAGGTCTTCGGCGACGCCCGGAAATCGATTGTGTCAGGCGGCGTCGCGTTTCCTGCGCTGGGCGAAGCGCCCTGCGACTCGAACTGGGTTGACAAGGAAATAGTTGTCACTGACGTCACGTTGAACTCGGAGGGGGAGGAGGACGTGGTGACGTTTGTCGAGTGTCGAACTAAGGAAGGCTTCTTCAGCAGCACGCCGGCTGTGGAGCGGGCGCAGTGACGACAAAACGAGCGGTTGCGTCACGTAGCGTACGAATTGAATTGGAGGGAGGCCAAAGCTGTCTAATGTCGGACGGCGCTGGAAACAGGTTTTTGTTCGCATTTTTTCATCGCGAAGACGGTTAGTTTCATGAGTATTTTTGTGATCGCTTTTGTATGAGTATTTTTTCTAAACTCCTTTGTGTGTCTCCCTCTGCCGATAGTGGAAAAACTGCGTGTGAATTCTCTGCGCTCACGTTTTTTTTCGGCGCTGCACTCTGTGCTCGCTCACTTGTGCAATATCCTATCCTTCACCCGCGAAGGCGAACGTCTTCGTTATTTTTCCTAAAAAGTAATTTAGCGGTGTACTGGCAACAGTCATCAGTTCCCAATTACCTTGNGGTNGGAGGAAGATACAAACTTGGCTTTGATGTCGTTGAAGCAGCGCATTGAAGGAAAGTCCGATCTGTGAAATCACTTCGCGCGGCACCGAGTCAGGGGGCACTGAGCAATCTTCATCCACCCCCATCGCTGATCGGGGCGCGCCACTGGCCTCTCCACGCTCACTGTCGCCACAACACGTCATTCGAAGTTTCTTAATCGCTGTCCCAAACTGAAACGGGGTTGTATGCAGGCCCGTAGTCACGCATTCGGGGGCAGTGCCCCCAAATTTTTGTCGTTCTCCCAAATTTTGTTGTGTCCGCAAAAAATTGATAAACAAAAATCTCCCCCCCCTAAAAATGTCTTTTCCCCCCTCCCAAAACCTTGAAGACTGGCTCCGAGCCCGAGGACTGTAGAAACTAGCAAGGATACAGGGGCGCAGATTTTTTGTGGTAAAGGTTGTCGAACATTCTCGATTCTTGTTCTCGCGCGCCCGGAAACTGTTAGTGACCTCCACATTTGCGTTTCTCGCCGAACGCAATGCAGCGTTGTACATTGTCGATCTCGAAATTCCATAAAAATCCGAGAACGCGATTTGTTGCCCGAGTAATTCGAAGCACATTCGCGGCGATCAGAGTCGTTAATTCCAGGGTTTCTTACTGTATTCCAACCGTTTCCGAGCTGAAAGCAATGATGGACAAAGTTGCTGCAAAACCTTATGTCAAATCATGCCGGGCCGTAAAAACAACTATATCATACATCTTTTTTTTGAAAACCGTATTGTCAAAACGCTGTCAAGAGCCGATTTGCTGTTTCGCGATGCTGCGCAAAACGATGTTTTGTTGGCAGAAAAAGTTTTACTGCTAAAGAAACGCGCGTGCACGGGTTGCGCCATGTTTCCTTTTGCCGGTTACCTGCAGGGGGGGAGCAGTCAGGGGCAATGCCACCCAAATTTTTTTTGTGCCTTGCCCCCAAATTTTGTTGTGTCCAGAATTTTTTTTATTGAAGCATATAATAAAAGCAAAAATCTTGCCCCCCTGAAAATGTTTTTTGCCCCCCTAACCTTAAGGCCTGGATACGGGCCTGGTTCCCTGCAGATATAACATGCACTGTGCCCCATTTCACAAAGCTGTCGATTAAAATAAAAAAAGGTCATTGCTCGCCTGAAGTCTTTCCAGTTCTGTCTCACAGTGTTCCAAAGTTTTGAAATTACTGCTACCAATCACTGCCATGCGGCATTGGAGTTGGATCAAGCTTTGCTTAAAAAGTCAATCGGACCTGGCACGCGTCGTTGCTAAACACCAATTAATTTCTATTCAACGCCGGACACCCCGATGCAGACCCGTAGCCACGAGGGGCATTCGGGGCAGTGCCCCCCAAATCTTTGTTGTGCCCAGAAAAATTTGTTTTAAACATGATAAATACACAAATCTTTCGCCCCTAGAAATGTTTTTTGCTATCCTAAACGTTAAAACCTGGCTACGGGGTTGCCCTGGTTTGCACCAATATTGAAAGTATATAAGTGAGAATGTCTTGGCGGGCGCCTGTTTCGCAGATCGGATACCGGATCAGTGCAATGGTTGCCACAATCTTTTGTTAGTGCTGGATCGTCCGCAATCGACATAAGTTTAGCTGCCGTGGGCTGTAGCGGATTTTGAAAACGTATACAGCAGGTTAAAATTTACGCCCAACTCGTTTCGACCCGATGCCTAGATCGATTCGTGCAGTTTGCCGGTTTGGATCGTATCCTGGCAACAGCGCATGAGTGACTCCAGTTCGGTTTAGAGTCCAATGTTACCTCCCATCTGCCATTTCTTGTTTTCCTGTAACCAACTCCCGATAGATTTTCCGGAGCAAAGGGTATCGGTTACCCCCGCCCAATTTTAAGGCCTTTGAACAACGCAGCGGCACCATACGACATAATTGAAACGATGCAATGTGATTGTGACGCGTATCTACTTAGCAAAAATAATCGCGTGCAATTCGCGATTTGATTTGTTCTCAAATTTTGCTGTTTAACTTCGGAAAAATTTCAAAGGGGTATAAATTTTAAGAAACTGAAGCTTATAAAAAATTCAGTTTTTACAACTTGGCAAGAGCACCACAGCAAAGCAAGCTTTTTTGCGTACGACTTAAGTGTTCTTGTCATTATTCATTCTAAACTAGCGTTGTTCAGAGCCACTATCTTGTCACTGTTGATATCTTCAAGGTTTAAATATAGAAAGGAGAATCTGAACGAATTCGATTATACTTTTGATGTGTAGTGTTATTTGCTGAGAAATCTTCGCTTTGTCAACTGCGTGAAATATGTTCTCAGACAGTGCTGACACAAATATACTGCTCAAAGTTATTTGGAAGAAATAGTGGTTTTGTTGCAGTTGTAGCGTGAAAAGCTTCGCTCGCTTGTGAAATCAATCCCACTGAGACTTGTCACAATATGCGCGGGATGTTGCGATTTTCGGTGTACCCATGTTCTATGCATAGGCGTAGCCAGGGGGGCATGGCCCCTCAAATTTTTAGCATATCTAGTCATTTTGTGCTGTGAGAAGCGGCGTCCCAATCAAAAATACTGATGCCCGCCTGAAGTCAAACATCATGAGCCCCCCAAAAAATTTTGGGCGTGTTACGCCACTGGTTGCTCTTTTTTGGCAGGATGAGCAAAATTTTACTTGCCATCGTCTGCGAGTCAAGAACAGTTGCATCACATCACTTTTCCTATGTTTGTATTTGCAATAGAAATACTATCTCTGTTAGTAATTTTTTCTTATACGCTATTTTTGCACCAGAACTGCTTTTTCTATATAATGGTATTAAGCCTCAGCTCTCCAGCGTTCTTACGCCCGAAAGTCAATATGAAAACTGAAGGTATTCGTCCGTTTTTACTGCAGTTTTCTTCATGAAATTTTCAAACCGTTTAGTTCTGTGAAATTCAACCGCATGAGTTGACATCACGCACAGAACTTACAAGCTCATCACGTCTTTCACCGCGCGTAAACAGCAACCCTAAAGACCTGTCCCACCCAAACAATTAAAAAGGTCGATAAATTGTAAAGGCGCGGACACTCTGGCAAGTTTTAGATCGTTCGAAAGTCAATCATTTAAAAGGTTTGGTAAGTGCAAGGGTGAGGAACCTGTGCTCAGGCCTGAACCAGAGTACTCGTTGCCCGTGTTAGAGTACAACATCGCGCCAAACCGAAGCCCTTATGATAAGCAAGTGCGTAGATGAAAGTTAAGAGAAGGCACTCTTCATAATTAGATAAAGGTAGACTTCCAGGATAAAATTGCTTTTGCGTCGCGCCAGTGATAATGCACAAATCATGCGGCCCGTGATTGCAAATAGGTTCCCCAACCCTGGGTTAGGGTGATTGCCTAAAGATTTTAACTTACGCAATTCTTTAAAGAGACGGTGTGCGTTAGCTTTCTGCGAAGCTTTGAAGCTGACACTGGGCTTTAATATCAACATTGCGAGAACAACATTTTTACTGCACGGTAAGATTAAGATTTTTGCGTCTGACTCATGGTCCACATCACAACGGTACTCAAATAACTTAAAAATGGTTTGTCAAAGCGCCGTACAGACCAAGTGTTAATCAGGGGTCGGCAACCTTTTGCTAGTCACGGGCCAAATGTCGAGAACTCTTTGGCGGGCGGAATTTTCATTAATACTATGACCCACACTCACTTCAGTATATTACGCTACATTGCTACAATCTCAATCATACCAATCACAAAAAGAGCAAAATATATGTATTCACACTTCAACAACGCACCATTAATGTGACACTTGATGCTGCTTGCTTTGTGAAAGTTTTTCAACATCTGGTGACAACAAGTCAGATGAA
>JGI24158J21664_10007599_pt1 | contig 14404 bp, 7 predicted proteins | sample Ectturendosymbi3_FD_21664 | JGI IMG/M metagenome (IMG submission 21664) | reverse complement strand
TGAAGTTTTCGTGTTTCAAACGTGCTTGATGTTGTGAGATTTGCAAGTGCAAATCTGTTTCCATGAAGTATTCATGAATAGAATTAACTACGTGACTGCAGCTGTAATATGTTGCGTCACGTGGTGGTAATGTAACTGTGATTTTATACTGTGTAGGTTTTCATATTTTCCGTTTGTTTCGTGCAATGAATTGCATATGTTGATTCCTGCCAAACTTTATTGTTTAAATTTAATGCTGTGAAGTGAAGTTCTCATGAATAGTAGCAACTGTACTATTTATTGCACTGCATAATTCACATATGCTGATGCAGTGCATTGAAGCACTGCCATTTTTATAAAACATTCTTGTTGAGGTTATAAGTCATTTATCATTGGAAATGTGTATTTGTACACATTCCTTAGTAGTTGATCATATAGGCCGCAGCATTTGCGTGTATCAGTCCCATATTGTTATTTTTTCGTAGCATGCTGTGTTCAATGCACATTTAACTGTCTAAACTGGAGTGGATTTTTGGTTTTCACAATGTGATTTTAGAAGCTGTAAACGTTTAAGTAAGTTGTAGTATTTTAAGTACAACACATTGCAGTGAGGATTGCGCAATGTGAAAGGTTAAGCTATATGCTATGTATTAAATTGCCTCCTTTCCCTCTACTTAGTTGAGACTTGACCTATTTGCAGCAATGTAATACTTTAGATCGCAACCCNATATTTTACTCCTCCAGATTGATTGCCATTGTGGCCAACATATATGCACACTTCTATGCTAGAGAAGAACAGATCTTAGCTATTACGATGATCATGTTGGAAGAATAAGTTTAGAACGTATATCAAAACTTGAAAATGAAGATTCTGAACAACACTTTACACGCGTGGTGGCATGAACAGCAATTTCTGGGGGGATTTTATTGTAATTAGCTAACATTTTTCAACACAATAAATATTACCATTGTTCACATGTAGTTATGCAGAATATTGATTGCTCGTTGAGGGCGTACGGCTTTGAACCCCTGTAATTGGCGGGCCTAATTAGGCATGCAGAAACCTTGATTTGTTTACAATGGTACATTTTAGTCTTAACATTAAGACTTGCTGTTTATACGTTATTTGGGAAAAACAAGATCAAAATTGGGCAAAAATTTTTTGCATCCCCAAAAATATGCACTCCCGTACACCTATGCTCGAATGGAAACTGTCCATTGGATTGGAATTAATACCCAATGTTCTAGGCAAATCCATTGCTTCAAAAAAACATTCAATCGGATATGAATTATATTAAAAATACTTCATTGCAAATGGCAGCTCGGTCTCTTACGGATGAGCCCGAGTAAAGCGCGAGCGAACGAAGTCGAGAGAACGCCTGCCACGAACGATAATTTTTGATTCAGGTCACCTGCAACATGAAAGGTCAGGTATGGAACGAAAATATATGAACAGTGACAAAGTCCAGCGAAAACAGCCCGAGTTAGCAGCCTTAATTAATGAAATGTGTGGTGGCACAAATATACAACGCAAGCAAGCTCGCGTTCTCCTATATAAATTGTAATCGAAGACTCGGGCTATGCCCGAGGAGCCCGTGTGCCGGAGTCGCCACTGAAGCACATATGTTTAGGACGGTATATCCCGACAATTCAAACCCGCAAATTATAATTTTAATTGTAGCGTCACACTAAGAAAACATGAATTAAAAATGTTATTTTTCGCAAACCGATTCTAGTTTGCTAGTTAAACTGATAATCAATTGTCCGTGGTTTTATAGGAAAGCTAAATTACAATGTAACTTGAGTATAAACTCAAAAATTAAAACTTTGAATAAAGCATGAATAATGTTCATTTAAAAAAAAACGTAAAAAGGAAAGACTAAGGCATATTATGACGGTTAATCTTATGATTATGAGATGAATAGTAATCTTGGTGTGAATTTAGGTTTGCCAGATGCGTTTTGTAAAAATATCGGTCATTTTGTGAAGAGTGCCAGATCTAAACTGTGTCGTAATTCGTAAGCGGCACAGAGAAAACAGAGAGACAATGAGCACTCCTAAGCCACAATTAATAATTTGCCCGTATTTTGGCTGGCTCATCACATTTCGGTGAGTGTGTGACGTGCCAATCGCACCAAGGATTGAATCAACAGCATTAAATAAACTTCCCTGAAGGAACTGTCGTGATAAGATTCACTACTAGAGTCATTAGAATTTGAGAAATTCGGCGGTTGTTCTTTTTAAAGTTACGGCAAATTACTTATTTTCAAAATACCGGCTTCAGGCACTAATTATCAAAATATCGACCTTTTACCGGCCTCTACTAAATTAGCAGTAAAATAGCGGCCAGGCCGGTGAAATACCGGCCATCTGGTAACCCTGTGTGAGTTTGATGCTTTAATAATTCTGGCAGTTGGAGGAGCATTGGATGGAAAAAAAGTGACAGGCTAGAATGCACGTGTGTGATGAAAATACAGTAAAATTCATAGGAGAGCATAATCGCGCTCCTAACTGGCCAACACAAACAGGTTCTTGATGTTTGTGCACAATCTAAGTTAGAAGCAGCAAGTACAGGGTAACCCGAAAAAACAGAACCCACAAAATTTTTAATAAAAATGTTAAGTTTAAGTTTTCTTGTGTCTTTCGGAATATACTAATTAACTTTCTACAAAAGTTTGTAAAAAATAATCTTCTCCAGCATGTCATGGTAAACCACGGAATAAATATTTTGCGTGGAGGACTATTTCACCAACAAATCATAAACCGTAGTGCAAGTCAAATTTTGGAGAAAGTTTCAATGTCACAATGCTTCATCAAAAAGTAGGATTTTTTACTGCTTTCAGAAGTTCAGAAAGTTTGGAATTGTGCAAAATCTTAGTTTTAAATGTCCAAGAGACACTTAATCTGGTCAGAGCATGAGTGCTAGGACAAAAATGAACATTGATGCTGTACGGGACTTAGTGGCACGGAGCACAAACGTTTGCCTCCAATACCGCTTTGCCCATGGGGAGTATATTTTAGAACAGCAGTTCCCAACCGGGGGCCCGAAACAAGGTTTTCGGGGGTCCAAAATGCGATTTTCAAGGTTGAGAGTTTATATGATTTTGGATATAGTTTCTTTCAAAAGAACCGAGAGTTACGAAAGGTTACAAATGTTTTCACTCAAAAGAACATTATAAAAAAGGCCCCTAAAACGGGGGTGCAAACGTTACTTTGTTTTTATGAAAGGGGCGCCATCTTAAAAAAGGTTGGGAACCTATTTTTCAGACAGAGCATGATTTTCATACGAAGCGACCATGATAACTGAAACTTTGAGGAATGATCATACAAAGACTGAAGTTTAATTCAACAAGTTTCATACAAAGACTGAAGTTTGATTCAACAAGGGTTAAATTATATGGACGTTGCTAATATTTAAAAAAATTATACGGGTTCTATTTTTTTGGATCACCGTGGTACAATCATAAATATTAAGGAAATCAACATGGAAGCAACAGCCAACTTGACACCAAACGCATTTGCGCAAATTCCTGAAGAACATGTTATGAAACGTATGAGTAAGCGAACCAGAAGACAAGTATATACAAATATTTTCATTCCATTGTCATAAAATGTTTTATCTATAATTTTCATTGTCTCGTTTTTCTGCTTTAGATCGCTTGCTTTAAAGTTGTGGCTGTGAATTGTCGCGGAGCCGTATAGGACACATAACATAAAAATAATTGCCGCCAAAGCATTGACCAACTGGCAACTGTCTTGGAGAGCCGCTGACTGGCTGTCGAACGAGCAGCAGACACTGGAAACAATTTTGTTGTAGTTTTGCTTCGTTTTTCATGAAAACAAAACAATAAATTGTAACTCATAAAAATGTCAACTCTCATAATCTCAGATGTCAAATTTTGTAAGCGAATCAAATTAAGAGCAAAGTTAAACCGTGCAGACATGTTTTCTTGGTTTGAAAGCCATAATTAAAAATTCGTGGTGTAGTTTAGCATTCGGCCCTTTTAGGAAAAGTGCAACATTTTTTAACCTTTCAATAAATGTGAACATGAGGAGCGGCACAAGTGAATCCATCACAATTTATTTCGCAGGAAAACTAGTTTCGTGTATTTAAAACTGATCTTCAATCCTGCAAAAACGCCGTAAGAAAAAACTTACCAGCGAAATGTTGACACTGAAACAATAATAGAATAAAATATACGGACTGTGGCTAGAAACAGCAAACCCAGTGACCCGACGACTGCAGTTTGGAAACACTGATGTAGAGAACACTACTTAAAAACACAAAACTGAAGCAAAGTTTTAATTGCAAGCACCTTGATTTGATCGACTAAATTCGTCATTCAAGTCTACTTTCATTTTACTTTCTTTACCTATTTCTTAACTTTTTACTTCTTTTCCAATATATAAAGTACAAAACGCTATAAGAAACAAAAGGAAACCAACCTCATCCACAGTTCGGTTGAAGGTGTTATCTCCCAAGGTCGAACGTTTAGCGTAGGCGAATTTAAAGGCTTCGACTATTCTGTGATACGTCAAGACTTTGATTTCTTTCGATAATGAATCAGGGCCAAACCCATACCCTGCGAACAAATTACAATGTACAAGCTGTGCATTTAACTGATGAACTACTGCGTAGCCGATTCACTCATGCATTGTTTCATGATGTTAGAAGGTAACGTTTTTACGCAAAATTTTTCCTTGTCACTATAGTAATCAGTGATGTAGTATCGAGATTTGGTCTCGGTCTCGAAGGTTTCAGGTCACGTCTCGGTCACAAAGCCTATTGCCTTGAGACTTTGAATACTTCCACGATATGGCTTAGCATAGCTTCTGTAATTCAACGTGTCTTGTCTGCTGTATCTGCAGGTAAGATACAACCAAAGCAGGTCGGAAAATTGCCAGAAATCCGAAAAATTTTCAACTTCGAAGTAGTGATAACATTTTTGTAAACATTTTTAGAACAATTTCGGCATATTCACAAATTTTCAATCTCGTATCTCGGCCTCGAATTTCAAGTCTCGAGTTTCGGCCTCAGATTTTTTCCTGAAATCTCGATCTCGGAGTTTTAAGCAGGTCTCAGACTCGGTCTCGAAGTTTAGGTCTAGACTACATCTCTGGAATTAATGCTGCGATGTTTTGTGTCATAGTTTATACGTTTATACGCCATAAAAATGACAATACCGCCGTTGGTCTTAGTCAGATAAAACTATCGTTGAAAAGTTGTTTCCTTAAAAAAGGATATGCCCTGCCAAAATTTCATACAAGTTAGAGAAATGTTGCTCAGCCTGCAGCCAGTGTTTCAGAAAATTTTTGACAACTCAGTATGTCTAAGCCGAAAGAAAGGTTGCTGTAGAAATAAAATTTACGTGCAATTGGTCTAAAGATCAATATTTCAGCCTAAGCTTGGTCATGCATGATTCAAGGAAATAACTTTCGTCTGTATTTTTAAATTGATGCCATGCTTTAAAGGTTAAGGAAATTGCGAATAGATTTCAATATCAAACGCATTCAGGTTGTTCGCTGTTACCGAGCAGCAAACGAATACCAAACAATGCCGTCGAAAGAGCTGGATCGACCACGGAAGGCGGAAATCACGAGTAACATGCGTGCAACAGTCAGACTGTTGCTGGTATAATCCAGTGGTTCCCAAACTCATTCGAGCCGTCACCCAAATCAAGGTAGCGATTATTTCTTAACTCTCCATATTTCGCAGTGATCACTCATACTATAGAACAACATAGCGGTTTTGGTTCCGCATTATCCCCCAAAGAATCGCATATTATCCCCGTGGGGTAATTTACCCCCGTTTGAGAACCACTGGTATAATCGGAAGTCAACTCCAAAGAGGGCGACGCTATGAAAACGCAAGCTGCTTTGTTACTGTTAGAGAGAGCCAAAATTCTTGCCAGCAAGATGATCGTGACTATAGGCAGAAAGTACATGTCTTTCATGAAACCAATCCGGAAAAGATATTAATTATCTATTCTTACACACTGTACACAATAACTGGTACAATTAAGCCTGGCCTACAAGGATTTATGAGAACATATGTTCAGATGCAAGTTTCGGCAAACTACGCAATATAGGTGTTTTGAAGTACAACATTTCGCAGTGCATCTGTGTCCTTGAATGTAGAGCCACTTCTCCGAATAAACTGACCCGGAATGCCTCAGGAAAGATCGGTGAGGAAAGTGCTACTGGCTACACACACGGGAAAGCGGCACAGCGTACGCCCGAGGAGGTGGCGCGATTGCTTTTCCGACCTGGCTTGGTCCACATTAGTGCAGAGCCAGAGCAGCTATCAGAGATTGCTGAAAATCACGAGGTATTTGGAGCCCTCGTAGGGCTACAGCTGCCACGATCTTCCCCAGAAGAAAAGCGGGTAGGGAAAAGAATGAATGAAAAAAAAACTTTTACAGAGGCCTGCTGGTTATTGCAATGCTTTCACTACTTGGTTTAGAAAGCACACGTCTATCGATTTACCTTGCAGTATGTTAAGAATTAAGCTCAAGACTGCTCCACTTCCAGGAATTCCAGGCGTAAAGAAAATTCTGTTCTCAATTGTAATGTTGAGAGCTGGTTGAACAACAGGTCTGCAATAAGCAATCATCAACACTAAAAAAGCCTTCAAAAAACTATACATGTTTTATATTGAGACGTTTCGGATTATTCTTAGTCCATCTTCAGTCAAAAAAAAAAATGAAGCAACATAAGCAATCAGTTCATTGTTTTTTGAAAAATTCCATTATTTCGTCAAGAGGAGACATGAAGCACACAGCCGGTCAGTTTGTTGTATTTCGGATTGTAAAGACGCTGAAAGCTAAGGAAAACATCACACCCACCGACTTTGGAAAAAATATTTGAGCATCTAGAAAAACAAGGATATTGAGCGAAGCATGCTGCTTGTTCACTGAAATGAAAATGTGGAACTACATGTCATTGGAACGTACCCACACTTTGAAAAATGCTAAAAGAAAAGGATGATACTAAACGCAATAAGCAAAATTATTTGTGCTGCTACATCCCTGTATAAGCTAATCCCGTAACCCGCGCCTTACTGCTGATGAACATAACCAGCTCACTATAACAAATCCGACTCGTTGCAACGGTCATTTTCATTCCAAATGAAAGGAAGCATGACTTTGATTCCTATCCTGTGTAAGTGCTCATTATTTCTGAAGTGCTTGAACCAGCAAATGAATGCCTGAGCTTAATATGAGTAGCTGACCTACCGTTACTTTATTTCCAAAAAACAGGGCAAACTTTTGTATTTGCGTGAATCCTCAATGTCGCTAATGTCCCTAAATATCCAATCTGCAGCGTTTCGCTCTCAGTGACTTCACCAGATGCGAATAACACAAAACTGTTTTTCGAAGAGCAAAAATTATTTTAAGCCTGTTGATTTTAATCTTCGACAAACAATAGTTATACCAAGAAATGCTTCAGCACTCATGATATTGAAACTGATCAACTCCTACAATTAGTGATTTTGTTGTTCTTATTACGTACTTTGATTTCTTGGCTGTTTTTAGAGACCAGTTTTAGCAAAATGCTGAGATAAAAACTGGCTTGGTTAGTCAAAACTACTACGCCTAACTTTATTTTTCCAAACTTGCATGTGCTATCCAATGAAACTGGCATATGCTGTTCAAAAATTGGCTTAATGGATTTTGTTTTTATGCAAAAAACATTTGTTAACACAAATTTGCAGTAAACTTTCAACACCCAAACTACAGGAACATTGGCTAAAATTTTAAATACACAAATATTATCTGAATCTATCAATAAATAAGAACATTTTTTATGAACATGATCCAGCTGAATTGAGTGGAGTTGGTTTTTAAGAACAAAAATTTCAAAATGTTCGTCTCTCCTTCCAGCCTTTATCACCTTTGCAAACTGCTTTATGATGCACAAAATTGAGTTTCAAAGCATTGCCCAGCGAACTTATTTCACCATAAAGCAGTGGTTTTCAACCTGGGGGCGTGACCCCTGTCGAGGTCGTTTGCCATTTTTCTACGTGTCGCGAGAGCTTCTGATAAAAATATTAATAATTACTTCTAGATTTTATATTTCGTATATGGAACAATTTTTGTCCTAGCTAAAATAATAGGATCACCTGGCAATACTTTTCCATTCAAAGTTGTTTTAGGTGTGATTATGACCATTGCAAAGTTTTGAGTATGATTATGACCATCAGGCGCGTAACCAACTTGGGACACCAAGGGGACCAATTTTTTAAACTATGTCCAACACATTTTTCCAGGGGGGGCGGGCAAAAATTTTTCCAGCGCCAGCACCCCCTGGTTACGGGACTGAATTGACCATGACAGTACTATTGCATCTGGTAACGCACGAATAACTTTGTGACACAAGAATGTGCTGTAGTTGTAAATTAGATATCTGAATGCGGTAGTTATCTTGGGAGTTATTGAGTTCTGCTGTGCAGTGATTTGTATACCGCACGGGTCTCTTTCACTGATGCTGCCATGTGCACAAATTTAATAAATGAGTCTTAGTTCAGCATAATGATATCATACGTTATTTTTTAGTCATTGTGATTTTCTGTTCTGCAAACACAATTGCATTTCATATGCCCAGCTGGAAATTCTGCGGAAGGGGTCGTTAGGTTAAATTGGGTTGCAAAATGGGTCGCTGCATGAAAAAGGTTGAAAACCACTGCCAGAAAGTTTGTGTTTGCCCATGTTAACCATCAAACCAAAACTGAATTTCATGACTGAATCAAAAGATAGTGGAATTTTGCCAGTTCACAAAAATCGCATAGAAAAAAATTTGGGGGAGTGTGTCGGATTCATTTAGTAATTTTTTCTTGAGAATCTTCGATTTTCGTTAGACTATTTCAAAATTTGGTTCCGTCCAGGCGCGTAGCCAGGGGGCAATGCCCCCAATTCCGAAAGTAGCGCCAACAAATTTTCAGGTTAACCAAGCTTTTGATGTGTAAGCCAAAGAAATACGTCAGTGCAAATCAACGAAACTGCTGAACCTTTTAAAGAACCTATCCTACTTTAGCTTTTTGTCGAACCTGATCAAAGCAGTATGGTTTACCAATTATTATCCATGATTATTCAGACGTTGTTGTGCATAGTGTAAATGCTGGAGAATTCATACCATGGCTGACCTTTAACTGAGGTTTAAGCTCCATGTGGAAGTTGGTGATATTGAAATACAAACTTGTATATACGCGCTTGTCATCACTAACGGAAAGTAAAACAAGGAGTAACGCTTTTCGCAGCTGTTTCTGGTGCGCCAGATTACTGTATCCACCTAATGGTGATGTGATGTAAACTGTATTTCAAGACCATCGCAAAAAATCCTCTCTGATAACTCCAGCGTGCTACAAATACTGTATAACTTACCCTTGTGTGCAGCATAAGCAGTGGCCTTAAGTGGACATCGTAGATTTTTGTTTCTGTACAATTTTAAGACTAAATGCGTGTATATAACGGTGATATAGGTTTTATATGCCCTGAAGCTCAACTTTTGGCTAAGAAGCAATCGGGTTTCAAAGTCATTTTTATTATGCACTTAGGCCATAGACACCGTTTAGCAACAATAGCATTTATTTTAGCTAGTTATTTGTGATGATTAAACACGCAGGATTACTGTGACCATTCAATCGCAGTTATGTGGAGCCTTGACGGTTTTATCCCATTACCTTAAGCCGGCGAGTAAAAAAACAGTTTTGTCAAGTAGTCAGAGTCCGACCTGTACATAATCCGAAAGTGTTTCAATTTTCATCTGATATTCATTGACACCCTATCCAACAGTAAACTTGAAACCATTCAGCTGCAACGCGAAGAGTCAGGAGCAAAATCTAACGAACAAAGATGCTTTTTATTTAGTAAATATTGAGAGCATTGACACTGCCGTTACTTACAGATAGCTTGCAATCTGTCTTCTCGTTAAAGCGCATGTGACAAAAATTAAACTAAAATGAATTTTTCCCAGTCGATTGGATTTTGTTATTCAAACACTAATGGATTTTAAAAAAGACTTCAACCGCTTACCCCAGAATGGCCAGATTTGTGGTTCCCTAATTTTTTTGAGCGAGACCCAAATCTGAGTTTGATGAACACGCCTCAAACAACGTAACAGAAAGTAATGATATTTTATTTTTTACCAAAATTTTGTTTTTTGACCATAACTCGCCAACCAGAAACGCTAGATGGCCAATCAAGGCTCTAAAGACTCGTATTATAGCCTACGGTGTTATTAAAAACTTGAGCCAAAAATTGGCACTTGGCGTTGGTGCCAAGAGCCCGATGACCTCGGCCAAAAATGCGTAAACTTACCCCAATTATGACGTCACCTACAACAAAACAAAATCCAAAACTTTCCAATTTTTAAAAAATCTAAACTACAAGACTTCCCGCATCTTCAGAGGGTTTGAACAGCTCTCTAACTCAATCGGCTGGGGAGTTATAATGGTGCAAAGTGATGGAAAAAAGTGGCGCACGCGGGACTTAAGGTAATGTCAGAAATGTACTCTTTTCTGAAGTGTGGTATCGTTGAAAATACAGTTAGTACACAACCCGGGTTTAGATCGCCTCTGCACGATTCATTTTTTACCCTTCTCCACCTTACTTTGGGTTTCGACCCATACTTTGGAAAACACCGCGCTGGATCAACTAATCAACCGTTGTGTCAAGCTGCGGCGACAAGTATTTCTTAACTGTATTGCGAGCCGTGGTAACAATCGATTGTGACTTCGTTTTCGCAAATACATAACCGTTTTCACACTTTGCGTAGACTGAGTGGGTCATACATATGCAAGTTTGTTTAGAGATGCAAGTTTAGAGCATGTATAACTTTCCCCAATTTACAAAATTTTCTTTATGATATTTGTGAATTTTATTGTTGACTCTGAATAGCTATGATAAATAAATACCTAATTATTTGTGGGAAACAGGCTTGGTGTAAGCAGCGTACAAAAATTCTACCGCAGTCCCATGTCATAACGCTTAATGACATAAAATCCAAATGTTTTTCAACGCGTTGAGGGACTCTAGAGTAGCGTTTACGTTATCAGTTGCATACGTCAAACAGTCGCTCAAGAATTGGACAAGAACCACGTCTTCCATGCAACAATGCACGCAATTTTTGTAGAACTACTTCGGTAGTTGGTGTCTTAGAGCAGGAGCCTTGAAACTTATTTGTTCGAGGGCCACATAAGTTATTACATAACAGTTCGAGGACCGGAGATCTCACTAATATGCTTATTGCGGGTATGTCACATTCTCCAAATCAACAAGTTCATCGTAAACATATCGTTTTTTCATTACTGACAAAACGCCTTCGCGGGCCGGATTTGGTCCGCAAGTCGTAGTTTGGAGACCCTGCCTAAGAGTAAAGTCGCTACTTGGCTTCGATTGAACATGTGTTGATGTACATCAGAGGCGTGTAGCCTAAATATAAAAAGCGCAACCACAATGGCCGCCACGATGACTTCTTGCTCAACTGCAATATTTGCTGACAAAAGCATATTGCAGATCTTGCGCTTATAGCATCGAGATTTTCACAAGCGCTTTCGCAAGAAAGTTTTACGAGCAAATTGCGGTTTTCATCCAAAGTAGAAACTTGAAACTAAACAAAAACAAACTTTTAAAACTTATCAATTTAATAAAAGCAGACTTTGCATTGGCCGGCTTAAATCTGAACATAATTATCCAGAAAAACAAGCGCCAGAAAAGGCACATTCTATGGATGACGCTTTAAAAACAAGGGGCGTCGTATATCTAAATGTTGAGACTTGGTTGTTGTTTGCCCCCACCTATCAAAATTTCTGGCTACGCGCCTGGTTCCATCAAGTTCTTATGTAAATCAGCCATATTTAATGAAGCATAGCTGTCTTTAAATGTGTATTGTAAAACACAGCTCAAACGCCTTTCATCAAAACGCTGCCCTATTCCCAAAAAGATGGTTTTGTGCTTTGAGATAAACATGGAGCAGCACTTTTCCTAGAGTTCGTGACGTACTAAAAAGATCGTAAGGTTAGCTTCCCCGCTTATGCACTTTCTCATTGGTTGCGTTTTCAAGATTTAAAAAAATTCTGCAAATAACCGCATAAATACTTTATACAGTTTGCCCCGCGCTTTTGGGGGCCCCGCGCAATTCTTTTCTATGACGACTTAATATTAACTAAAAATTTGCGAAACTGCGCAGAGGCATAACTTCACAATTTACCTTGAAAGAAGCGGAAATTCGAATGTCTACTCAGACCCCTATGTGTACAGTAGCAACACGACAATATTATGCATCTGGGCGTGAGAGAGATGCAAGCCGTTTTTATGAAAGTGGTTACAAAAAAAGAATGAAAAAGAAAAAAGGTACTTAATTGATGTTCAATTTTCCACTGACAAAAAGCTCGCAACAGGGCAAGACCGCCAGAGAAAAGCAATATTTTCAGTATTGGACCCTACGTTTGGTTGTTTTTACTAGATTTCGCGCAAACTGAGATTGCTTGTTCAAACTATTTGTTAATCAAATCAGCAAGAACAGTTTCTTGTGAGCTTTACTGGGAAACACGCGTCTACATTGGGCTTACTTCATGGTTAGCTGAGGGTGTTGCGACAATACTTTGCTGCTGTGCAAACCTTGTGTTCATGCTGTTAACCATTGGCCTATGGCGTAGAGCAGAGCTTCATAAACTATGGGTCGCGGCCTCAAATGGGGCCGCGAAATGTAATTTCGGGATCTCAAAATCAATTGGCTTGACAAATCAGATATAACAATTTTTGTAAAATTTACAAGAAAATTTGAAAGTAGGCCTGCAGTGAATCTATTTATACTGCATTTTTATTTTTACGGGCAATATCCTACTTGATGCCGTCAGTTGTGTGCTATGATTTCTGCCTGAGCTATCAAATGATAATAAAAACCAGGCACAAGTTATGCGTTGTTACACCATGATTGTTTCAACGTACTAACCGATACTGACCTTACTGCTTTCATTCCGGCACGAAGGCGTGCTTCTGTTTAGATTCTAGGTCTACAGTACTACGGGTGAGGTTAGCTGCTTTGATAGCACACCAAGTAGTTTCAAACTAAAGTTAAAAGTTTCATACACAGCTTCAGAAGCACTTTTGACTTTGATTCAGGAGAAGTTGAATCCACAAACCATACACAATTGAAAACTTCAGGAAGCCACACACCTGCCATGCCCGGGGTTGAGTTTGCGATAAACGTTTGCAACTGGAATTTTTAAAACAGAGCTTTGCCTAAATGTCATATTTGGATAAGAACAAAAAATGAATCTTCAGTCATTTCTGATCTAGCCATTCAGAAACTCTTCGACTTTTGTGCAAGATATTTGTGTGAAGCGGTATTCTCCAAATTGATAATCATCAAGTCCAAAAACCGATCCTTTTTGAAAAATGTTAAGAATGTCCTTCGTCCTGCATTGTCTTGTATTAATCTACGAATGATTGATCTGTGTAAAAATTATCAAGTGCATCCATCCCATTAGTTATGCTTGATAATTTCTATAAACTGAATTGTTTTTTGTTAAATATTTTTCGTCTTAGTATTTTCATTACGTAGTGGTTTTATTACTGTGTAGATACTTTCGTGGATTGTGTGCATTTGCAGGATTTCGCCATTGACGAAAATGCATCTTGAGATTTGTAATCAGGCGTTCAAATGTATCATTAACATCTAGGCTATCCATCAAGGGGGCCGCATAGAAAAACCTTTTTTCAAAATGGGGCCGCGGAACAAAAAAGTTTGAGAAGCCCTGGCATAGAGGATTAACACACTATATTTTGTATTGTTTGGAAAATGACAACTTCAAAACGGCATAAATAAGCTCTGTGTCCACTGAATTGATTGTGCTTGTTTGTTCAATAAAATATGTGGTTACGGTTACTATAAAAAAGGAGTTTACATACAGGTAATCAGATCGACAACTAGACGATATGTTCGAGGGCAGCAACACGGTCCTACATAAAAATGTATACATCCGAAAACCAAACCTACAAAAAACGCTAGAAATCACGGAGATTTAACGAAAAGAACTTCTGAATTACACGAAAGAGCTATAAAGTCCAAACAAAGATCGCAATCCCGTTTGCTCTTGAGACGAATGTAGGAAAGGCTTTAATTTCTGTTGAACCTTTAAGGCAAATGCAGAACCAAAGTTGGCACAACAAAAGATAGATTTTTAAGGGGCGTTACACGTAAGAGGGGCATACGTTCACACTTTTCAGACAAACGGCCAAACAGGTCACACCTACTTGGGGGCCCCAAAACTAAGATGGCCTAGGGCCCCGCGCTCCCTAAATCTGTCCCTGGCTGCAACAATTACTATTTGTGGCAGACACCTTATGGTCTGCACATGTCCTTTAGAGACCTTCCATTTGCTGAGAATCGGCAATACAAAACAACCCTCTCTCACTTTGAGAAA
>JGI24158J21664_10007596_pt1 | contig 14406 bp, 9 predicted proteins | sample Ectturendosymbi3_FD_21664 | JGI IMG/M metagenome (IMG submission 21664) | reverse complement strand
ACGCAATTCAAATAAAAAGGTCAGTTTGTGATGCAACCGGTGTGCTGCTCATAGCACAGCAGTTAATGCTTCACGTCTAGTATGCCATTGCTTTTCAGTTCAACTCTCACCTTGGTGACTTCCCTTTTTTTTACTTTTTTCAAAATTTTCCAAAGTTCACACTTAGGTGTTAAGTAATAGGTTTAGGGTTAACATTTGGGTTAGCGTTAGGGTTGGCATTAGGGCTACAGTTAAGGTTAAGGCTAAGGTTAGGCTTTGGCTTTTTTATGTTTACTTTGTTTTTGCCAAGCCTGTTGCTGCTGGCATCTTGGCGGCAATATAGACACTGCCATCAATTTAAGTTAAGCATATAATAAGTTGTGAGAGGAGTGTTTACAAATTACAGTGAAGTAGATAAAATGGTCCTCACTTAGTTGATATTATGTAGAATATGCATGACTTTCATTGATGCGGAGTCAAACAAGAGTCGAATTACTTGCATCATTATCATGGTAGTGGTGGAGTTGGACTGGATGCGGATTCAAAATTTACCCAACAGGATCGGATGCGGAGACAAAAAAAAGAGTTCGCACAGCGCGGTTGTCTCATCTGCACTAGTGTGTACTGTCGCACAGGTTGAAAAGCACTGGCCTACAGCATGCAAAATATAGTGTGTTAGTGACAATGCAGTTCGGGAATTTCGGAATCCATGCTGTAACTATGAGAATGTTGGGCTAATGATGTGGGCAATAACACAAGACACATGACAAAAAACAATGGTTAACAAAACAGATTATAGAGAAGTGACAGTGTGCCGCAATGACTTATTCACTATACCTGTAGGCCTAACAGGATTTGACGATGATGGTTAGAACTTGAAGTAAGTAACGAATGTGCAGTAGTACAATGCAATATTTATTTGCATTGTGCAGATTTCTGGTGCAGCCACCGCTTGCATAGGCCAATCTCTGCTCACATTTTGGAGCCGTACTAAACAAAGCTGGATGTTTGCCCTGATAATTGCAGCTTTAAAGACAACCTATATTGTTTTGCATCTCTATTGCCTATGATAAATTCGAAAGGCATTTGTTGGCTAAATTATGCGTGATGTAAATGTTCATCTTGTTAAGTTTTTTTGTACAATTTGCTTGCACATTCATGTTAATGGCTTGGTGTGGTACAGTCATAATTCAGAGCTTTATCTGAGCACATGGTTAAAGTATGATTCAATATTTGTGAACAGGTGATCAGCTCCTGACGTCAGATTTAAAATGAGTCTTTTGTAAAAATTGAAAATTAACACTCCAAATACTTGTCATTTGTCTGGTTAATTATATTGAAGCTTGAACTACTCTAGTGTTTTAATGGTTTCCACTTCATAATTTAACTACAGTAGACCCTATAGTTTCAAGGTGTATATTTCATTTGATAAGCAGCATCTGTTTTGCCTCATGAGGCAAAATCAGTTCTGAAGTTATTTTGTCTGTAGCTGCAACCATTTGTTTGAAGTGATCACATGACAAGTTTGGAATGCATGACCTACATAGCTGACTGTAATGTCTAATTTAAATGTGGGCAAGCTTTTAGTGGCTGTTTGTTCACGTTGTGTAAAGAATAGGCTAAGCCATGACTTTAAACCTCAACATGTTGTGTCTCTCCGTATTGTGCTAGTCATGTCACCATTTCAACCATTTGTGTTTTATCAAAGATAAAATAGCCACGACATATATTTTGCCTCATGAGGCAAGATAGACAGTATCTTTTTAATATGAGTTACTTGGAAGTTTTCGGAATGTTAACAGGAGTTGGAGTTGATCTTTCAAAATTTTTCGGAGCAGGAGTGGAGTCGGAGTCTCAAAAATGTGACTCCGCTCATCTCTGGTGCCTAGGAAATTTGCTGAAGCAGAATTATCACCGTACTAAGCTTTCCTATTCGTTTTATTTATACCTGGGTTTTCCGGAAGTCCGCTCTGGGCCGTTAATTGGAAAAAAGACAAATTAGGAAAATAAGATGTGAACCAAATAACCGCCTGGGCTATTATATGGCAGTTGCATATTGCCTGTGTCTCTGTCTGGTGTGTTTTGTTCTAGTGGTTTCAAATGTAGTAGGCCTTCAATAGCTGTTGAAGGTGATCTGGGCTGTGATAAAAAAAGTTTTACTGACCACTGGTGTAAGGCGACAACTATAAATAGTATTCAAACTCAGTATAATGTTGGACATACCGTGGAAGGTGACAGGTATAAATAGTACCGGTATTTAACTCAAATATTAGCACCATATAAACGCCCACCTAAAATAAGTGCCTGTGGACAGACTAAAGACTGGGTGGAATTCTGGTAAACCCTGGTAGTGGGGTAAATATTAGGGATAATCGAAAATTGTTCCCTCCCCCAAAGCCAAAGGTCCCCATACGCCTATGGTTAGTGCTGAGTACCATGGTTTGTTGAGGCGTGCCATGTTGTAATCAGTGCTATGTTGATTTGTTGGAGTGTGGTATTGCACAATTGGTTTGTTAGGTCATAATTATTTGAGCTGATCGAGCATGCTCAATGTAATTTTGCCATATAGCGGTAAGTTGTTTCCTAACGCTGATGTAGCTACATTTGTAGCTTTTTACACGCTGCATTATGATTCAGTCAGAGGCTTAGTTCCATCAAGAAACTCATACACACACTTTTACGTTGCAATTCTATGATGCAAACACACTGTGGACTCATCAACTGCACTGGCAACAGCCCTGAAATTGTTTTTTTTATTGTGGAGATTTCTAAAATCTTGAGTCAGTTATAAGTTCTCCATATTGCATTCTTATCCATGTTACTGCCTTTCCATCCAAGGATGTCATCAGGCATTACAACAATAAACTTGTCACTGAAACATACCATTTTGTTCAGCCCAGCGGCAAGTCAAGAACTGTATTAAGCAACTGCATTTGTGATTACCTAACGTAAGACTGGAGAGTTCTTACACGGCAAAGAAATAACGAAACAGTGGTATTATTATGAAACAATTGCATTGTTGATGCTATTCCATAAGAGGTTGGGTGAAGTCTAGTACGTAAATCCTGACGTTCAATGAAGAGTAAAGCATTGTTTAGTTTTTAGAGTATATTTCGATCTCTGTTTCTACTTTCATACACACCAAAAGGGGGGTGCATTTATAGCAAAGGGGTGCTACTAATGTTGGGAAGCAGTTGTCCCAAACTTTCCCCCTTGGATCTGCCACTAATCCCCACCCAATTATGACATCACTCTAAAAAACTTAAACACAAAAGTGCCCAGATTTTTTATACTGAAGGTAGTAGACTTTCCGCTTTTGTAGAGGGATTGAACAGCGTTCCCACTTATATCAGGTATTTGTCCCTAGATTGGGTATTTCAGCAACCTTTGGGAAAAATCTGGGCTTTGAGGAATGTGGGGATTTCTTAGGGAAATTGCTTTTTTAAGGATAAAACTGAGAAACGTTCGGGCGCGTGTTGCCACCTGATGTGAAAATCAAGGTTTGATTTTACTGTCAGTTCCAACCAGGAAAAGGAAATAGTGTATAATTACATTAAAAGCTGTATATTTTTTCCTTATTAGAAAAGCAATACTTATTACTTATGCATAATTACCATCAATAAAAAGTGTGTCAAAGTAGACTCTGGTACTTCAGCATGGGAAATTTATATTATATTGCATGGTATGAAATGTAGTTATTGGCATGTATTGGTTTAATTAAAACCTGGTGTAATGTGATTACTGCTTTATAGACAAATTCAATAGCAGATGTATCTCATAATTTACAGACAATGGTCTTGAGGTTCAATTTGGCAATGCAATACTTGTATGATTGTTTTATTCTATACTGAACTTTCAGTACAGCTTGGCTCAGCCAGAGTGGGATGCACTGCGGAAAATGTCAATGTGGTTATGAATAAACTACTTTTTGCAGATAATATATGTGTGTTTGGCCTGTAGCCTCAGTGGCTTTCAATAAATGCTTTCTCAGTATTTGTTGTGATTATGCTGTTAAACATTAAATTGTTTGCAATTGCAACAAGACTTGTAGGCTTTCCTTAAAAGTAACATCCCGCCACACTAGATTTTTCCCCAAATGAAGTAAGTATGAAATTTGCCAATCATATCAAACACTTAGTGCTTGCTGATCAATGATATTAAAGACATTCACAGGCAAATGAAATCTCATTATTGTGTAGAAAACAATCTCAGGGGCATCTTTTCTCAGTGTCTACTACAGACAAAAACACTGTTTCATGCCCATTGCATGCCTGCCAGTTTTGCAAGTACACACAGTCTACTCTGGTATCATCAAGTTACCTATTTTTTCAGGATATTTGATGTCTTCATTAGAAACACTTGGTATGTGTTTTTTTATTAATGTGTATCTATATCTTATCATTTTATTAACTCTAATTGTTTGATGCATTTTATGAATCTCGATTTCTCTCACTATGCAACATTTCTGTGTGACAATGCCCAAAATGCAATAGTAGCTCATGTTCTGTTTCAGTGTTTGTTGCTTGTTAGTAGTGACAACATGAATGAACTAACCCCTTCCTTGTGATGTGATGTTTTTAAGCATTTTTCGGTGCTACTATAGCGTGAGATCTACCTCCCATTATTACTATAGCGTGAGGTCTATCGCAGCAATATCCATTCATATATTTATTTTTTTCCATGCACACTTAATTTGTACATACGCTAGGATTTCTAATTACACGATCATCACCTTCCAGCAAAAATGATGAAGGTGAGACTGTAACAGTTGACAACCAACACCTCACATTCTCTTCAGTTACTGTTGTTTTTTTTGCATCCAACCTGGGCTTTAAACATTGAATGGAAACTGACCAATGTGGTAACACGGTAGACTGTGGGCTGCACCTGGGTGGGTGACATATGGCACTAGGCCTCAAACTATAGTAGCGCCCATTTTTGTACCCTATTCCTCTGATCTTTTAACTCATGTGATATGGACTATGTGTCTGAGCTAACATAAATTAAAAAGTAACCCATTTTAAGTTCCAAATAATTTTTTTCTGTACTTTTTAATGCTAACTAAAATTTTTTTGTGAATTAAGGTTGTATGTAACATAGCTTGAATAACAGAACAAATCTGATTTTGCAAATGAGTTAAAGGCTTTATTTTAATACAACGTTAAACAGTGTTCATTTATTAGCAATATCATCCTGCCTACATTTTTTGTGTTTGAAGCCTACAATTGACAGGACCAATATGGCAAGCAATGAAGAAGGTACATCCAACTGAATTTATTATACTGCAATTCTTGTTAAAAATCTTGGCACTCACCTTCTGGTGATGCAGGCTCATACGTTGTGAATGTTGCAATGATAGCAAAACACTTTTTGTGCCAGTCTTTAATGCAAATTGGCTCTTGGCTGGTTTTACCAAGGGTTGTAAGACCCACGTAAGCCACCTCAAAGCTATTACTTTGCAACTCCATAACTCCTCTGCTGATTGCGTTAGAGCTATTCAAACCCTCAAAAAAATTTGGCAAGTCTTCGAGTCTGCAATGAAAAAAATTTTTGGATTCCGGATTTTTGTGAGTGACGTAATAAGTGGGGTAGGTTCTTGGCCATTTTGGCTAAGGTTACCTAGCCCCAGGCCCAATTGCTAGATTGAGGTTTTCCCCTCAACTTTTTATTAAAAACTAGGCTAAATCTGAGTCTTTTGAGCCCTTGATTGGCTTTCTAGCATTTCTGTTTCAAAAGTAGTGGCCAAAAAAACATAAAATTGATAATTTTACCAAAAATTTATAATTTTACAGAAATTTTTATTTTTACCCGAACTCACGAACCAGAAACACTAGAAAGCCGATCAAAGGCTCAAAATACTCAGATTTTAGCCTAGTTGCCAATAAAAACTTAAGTGAAATAACTTCATCTATCGGTAAGGCCCAGGGCCAAGTAACCTTAGCCAAAAACCTACCCACTTATGATGTCACCCACAAAAAACCTAAAACCCCAAAAAAAATTTTTCATTGCAAACCAGAAGACTCACTGATTCTTTTAAGCATTTGGATAGCTCTCTGGCACAATCGACTGGCAAGTTATGGAGTTGCAAAGTGGTGTGAAATTAGCGATTTAATGTGCCTTCTTCTTTCGTTCAAGCGAGTTCTTCTTTTATCCACTGCTAGCCTGCCAAGATATCGGGGTCGGGGCAGGTGTTGAGCAGCCATTCGGTTGTCTCATCGTCCAGAACCGTCAGGCCGTGTAGTCCGTGAGGGGAGTGATGGATAGGACAGTGGAGGACATGGTCTACGGTTTGTTCTGCGCCACACTCACAGGGCGCAAAGGAGGCCATACCCCATTTGTACAGGCAGGAGCGGAAACCTCCGACACCGGTGCGGAGGCGGTTGAGCCGGACCCAAGCTCTTCTTGGAAGGGTCATTCCAGGGTGTGTATGTACCGGTGTCTGGAATTGAAGTGCAGAGTCTTGTGGGGTTGTCCGCCCACTCCGCGTTCTATTGATGATCTGCCCACTGCGTCGAATGTATGTTGTTGTTGTCAGAAAAACTGATGAGTTGTTGTGTGGCGGGCACAGATGGGTGTCTCGATTTGAGGCACCGTGCAGCTGCACCCGATGGATGGGTGAGCGCTGAGTGGAGCAGGTGTCCAGGCTCCATGACGGCATCCTAGAGATAGTGTGGCTCCTCTGCGGCGATGCTCAGCAGGTTGTATGCCTGCGAGGATCGGACGGTTGTCCACTGGTGTGGGATGCAGGCATCCAGTCACAATTCACAAGGCGTCGTTGATGGTGGGGTCAATAAGGCGGGTATGAGCATTGTGGCACCAAACAGGAGTGCAGTACTCTGCAGTCGAATGACCAGGTCAAGGGTGGCTGTTCACAACGTTGTTGCTCCAGCACCCCAGCCAGAGCCAGCAAACCGCTTCAAGAGTGCGACGCGTGATGTTAGCTTCTTGCGAAGTGACTCAAGGTGTCGGCAGTACGTGAGCGACCTGTCCAACGTTACTCTGAGGTGTTTGGGCTTGGAGCAGAATGGCAAGGTTTCGTTGTTGAAGTTGACCTTCAGCTCACGTTTGGGTTCCTTGTTGTTGAGATGGAAGACTGCCAACACCGTTTTTGCGGTGCTGAGCTTTAGCTTCTAAGTCTGGAGGTATTCAGCTAGTGTTGCCATGTCCTTGCTCAGCGCCCCTTCCACTGCCAGCCAATCTCCATCAGCATGCATGATTGTTAGGTCGTCAGCATATGCATACTTTCTGGAGATGGTGGTTGGCAGGTCAGAGGTGTAGATGTTGAACAGAAGGGGCACCAGGACAGATCCCTGTGGGACGCTATTCTTGAGGCGTCGTAACCTGCCCCTTTGGCCATTTCTGGTGGTGAGGGCAAAGCTGCAATTGCTAACCATCTCCATGATCATGTGGACCATGTGTCTGTCAGACAGCAATCGCAGCAGCTTGCAGGTGAGGCCGCAGTGCCAAAAGATGTTGTAGGCTGCTGTGAGGTTGACAAACACAACTGTTCCGGTCTTCTTTTTAGCTGAAAAGCTATCCTTGATGTCCTGTGTCACATGGTGACCTGATCTATGGCCAACCTCCCATGTTGGAAGCACGCCTACTCCTGTGAGAGCAGTGGGTCGGTGATTGTTTCGACATGAACGTAGATGAGTCTCTCGAGGATTTTAATGGGGACACAGCAGAGATATAAGACGATAGTTCTTAGGGTCCCCCAATGGCTTCTTGGCTTAGGGATTGCAACTACTAGTGCTCTTTTCCAGATCTTTGGAATTTTTAGTTAGCGCATGCAGGAATTGAGGAAGTCGCAGAACCAAGATTTGAGAGCCGACCTGGCGTGGAGTATAAACTCTGGGAAGATGGAATCCAGTCCTGGAGATTTTCCTGGCTTCAAGCGCCTGAGGGCAGCAGCAAACTCTTCCCGCCTGAAAGGTTCGGAGATACTGTGACCCTCAGGGGTTAGAATCTTGCATAGGTCGGACAGCTGTTTGTTGACAAGCCTGGTGGGCTCGTGATTCGCTAGTCTTGTGTGCCCCGTTCTTCACAAATTGCGAGGCGATGGAATTTGCCGAGATGGGGCATGCGCAAGAGGAGCGTCCAGATCTGCCAGTAAGTTTATTGATTGTTCTCCACGGCTTGCGGCTGGAGTGCGAGAAGTCGATGGAGTTGACAGCTCCCTCCCATCGCTCCTGCTTCTGTTGTAATCGAGAAAGTAGGGATGAGGCGGATCTGTCAGAGGCAGTCCCCACTGGGGCTCGGATAAAGGAGCGATAGAGGGTCTTGCACATAGTTGTTCCGGCGGCCACGTGGGATACATGGTTTAGCTGCGGAAAGTAGGCTCTCGCAAAAATCTTGGTATGCCCTCTCAATATCTGGTGTGTCCGGAGGTGTCAATCTCTCGACGGATTCACCAGTGAGAAAGCAAAAGCGCTTCCAATCAGCCTTGCGAAAGTTCCAATGCNTCANCGGATCACAGTGGGCAGGAACCTTGAATCTTGGTGGCGTTATGAGGGAGGGCCGATGTTATGACCGCGGGAACTTTCTTAGGACATGTCTGTCCAACAGTCGGCTGTCCTGGCCGAGGCTCACAAAGGCCAGGTCTAGGTTGGTGCTGACATTCCAATGGCGAGAGAAGAAACTGGCTGTTTCCTTTGGGTTGTACAATAGTCCAAGGTTGTTGGATGCTGCCCAGGAGTCCAGGCTCTCACTGTCCGGGGATGTTGTGTTGTAACCCCAGTTGACGTGCTGGCAATTGAAGTCGCCAACATACAGACTGGGGTGTGGGAACATCAGGATGGTCGTTGGAGTGAATCGCGAGCGTGGAGGTTTGTAGACGTTGACGATCTTGTATCCTGCGGCGTCTACACGCAACCACTCAGTCTCTGATTGATCTGGAGACTGATCGACCAGTGACCATTCCTCGTGGACAAATGTGGCAAGGCTGTGATTCCTGCTTAGGATTGACCCAGCTAGTGAGAAGATGGGAATCACTAGCTTGTCTGCAGTTGTGCAGTGGGTCTCCTGCTGGACGATGATGAAAGCCTCGTTCTTATAGGCTAGCTGCTCAATGACGGAGATCTTGTCTGCAGTAAGCCCCTCAGTGTTCAGCTGGAGTTTGTTGGGTCATAGGTCTTTGCCAGCATTTCTGTTGCAGTGGCCTGAGAAGGGCGTTTGATGACATACCCCATGCCGAACACATCCAGTACGGGTATCAGCGGTTGCTGTCAAGTTGACAGATTTAATAAGCATTTCGAGAAATGCCGCAACATGAAGGCATCTGTCTTCCTCCCTGTGATATCAAAGTATGATGCGTGATATCAAAGGTTTAATGCGTGATATCAAAGTATGATATACCCATACGCCAGCTCACAACGTGTTAAAGCAAGGACCACTGAAAGCTCTAGGTTTGCGCAAGCTTTCAAGCAATCAGCAGACTGGACTCTGCTTTCACCTTTTTGCAATGATTGAAACTAGCACATATCTATGTTCTAGTCTCCACAAGGTGAGTTTTATTCTATCAGCAATTTTTTAAAATAGGAAATAAATTGCAAGTAGCACTACTCACCTTCAGTCCTACAGTCTTATTCAAATAGAATCTGATGCTATTTGCTGATGAATTCAAACCATTCACCTTTGCAGAAACTACCGTATATACTCGCTTATTAGCCGCACTTCTTTTACCTGGAATATGGCCTATATTTTGCCTGCGGCTTATACGCACAACATACCCAGAGGGACAAAGTTTTCGCATGAGCTATCACCGAATTTCAGTTATCCAGTCAAACCGCAAATGCCATAACAGTTGGTAAATTGTTGTTTTTGACAGAGTTGTCTTTTGTGATAGCATGATTCATACCTTTCAGCAAATCAGTAACATGCCTAAATCTTTTTGACATATCTATTAACAAAAAAATTGAGCAAAAGTGCATAACTATGACAAAAAGACATGAATAAATGACTGGCTGAATGACAATTTCACAAATATGAAGCAAGATCGGAGACATTTGGAAGCTCTACGTCAAATTGCTCAAAAAATTAAAGCATACTCATTATGCCTATATATCTCATCAAGACGTCGACTACATCCCTAACAAAGTTGATCCTGGTTTTGATGAAATCTGCTTTTTTGGGTTTATTGACCAGCTTCAAGTTTTACAATATCCTTTCTCAATAATCCCACTCCACTCAGATAGCATGGAAATTCAAGTTGGCATGAAAAGTACACACAAACACATTTGGAAAAATAGACTCTGCTTGCTGTTTTGTATGCTTTCTAGAAATAGCATCGATTAATTATGTGCAAATCAAAATACATTGTTTTGCAGCTATTGTCGCAAGACTGACAAATCAGAATAAAACTTTCCGGCCTGGGTGCAAGAAATGTGGATACCGTAAGTATTGCTTAGTTATCAGTGTTGTCATACAATTGTTCTAAAGCAGTAAAATCATTGTGAACTTTGAAAATTGTTCAGTGTTTCCCTTTCTACGACAAATATATGCAAACCACAGACAGCCCATAGCAAGTCTCGTGCTGTAAGCAAATGTATAACACTCCCAAACACAGGTATTTTCTAGAAGAAATGCAAATCATTTCGTGATGCACTGCACAAAATTTAGTTTAACAGTGGTTTCTGTTCAGTAGTCTGGGCCAAGGGAACACCAGGAATGTGTGCTCCTCCTTGATTTGCATAATTAGTAGCGTTTCTGCTCATGATGAAACTACCATTTTTGCAAAACTCACAGTGCTGATGCTAACAAGTGACAAGGTAAAATTTTCTCAACTAACTTTATCTCAACCATAGCAGACAGTATGGAGCAAGTCATACCTGCAAGGGATCCTAAATGTTGCTAAACTGTGACAGATTTTCATCCAATCTTAGCTGAATTTCGCACTTTAACTTTGTTTGGCCATTTTCACGCTTACTCCTGTCTTGCATGATTAGGGAGCAAGGGACCGCTAACACAGGCTGTCATTCGCAGTACGTGGAAATAATGCTTTTTGCCTCACGCGTTAGCTTTTCTGAGTGAAGATGATGTCCTTAAAAGTGATTGGTGGTGATCGTCAATGTTTGCAAATAGAAGGAAAGTAACATGATTCTGTAGTTCCTACAAAAAGTGTACTGTTAGGCATGTGATGTTCAGGCTCTTCTGTGTTGTTCAGTTAGCCCAGGGGTGTCAAACTCAAATTGCTCCGAGGGCCAAATGAAGACTCATAAAGTAACCTGAGGACCACATTGTGATACTGATGCAACAGTGCATCATGAGTTATAGGCAACTGATCTCTAGCCATCTCTACATTCATTTAAAACATGCGTGACGTACCTATTTGCTATCGCAGGCCACTGTCAGTTATCGCTGAGTAAGCGGGCAGCACAACTTTTTTGTCATACCATACGGTATATACATGTACCGTTAGTACCGAAAGGGTTAAACAGCTAAATCCTGGATTAGATAAAAGGTTTGTACTACGTTTGTATTATTCCTGCGTGATATGCGGGTAATTCAATCGGGCTATCAGCTTTTGATATCGCATCGCAAAGATTAGAAGCGGCTCGAAGAAAGTTCAAGACTGCTGGTCTCGCCTGAATGCTTTGCAGGCCGCATGTTTGTCACCTCTGGTTTAAAAGGAACTTGTTCACTTGCTGGTCCAGCGCTTTTAAACATGGTGAATAAATAACCTAAATGTTAAATATTTGAAAATTCCCCAAAAGCATCGCAGGCTGCACAAAATGCGTGTTTGAGACCCATGAATAAGCTTGTATTTTAGCGACATACGTTAAGGCTCTTCAATTTTAACACCAGCTTGTCCTCTTGGGACAATGAGGCAGCAGCCTTAAGATGCCTCAAAATATCTCAGCTTTCAGCCACCTCTTATAGTTCAACAGGTTCCACACCAAGGCGCAACCAAACCATGTTGGAAATAAAATCATGTCATCATATGTCAGCTTCTTGTTAGTTTCCGGGTGTTGTAGCCAACAGGGCTCACCTCACCAAGCTTTTTTGGAACATCCTGGTTGCATGGCCAAACCATTGTAGCTGAGAGCTCTCTATTAGGAGAAGTGGTTCGAGCTTTTAAGAATGTCACAACTGCGCAGTTTATTGCCAAAGCATCATTCTTTGCAAAAATCCCATGTCTGCCATATGCACTGTATGTGAGATAGCACACTTTTGGTCATTATTCAAGGTTCATGAATATAATTGAGAATTGATTTAAAAACTGAAGGCTTGCGTTTTGTGACCATGATGAACTATGTGAAGCTCTCCCAGTGCTGTGTTTGCTTTACCCATCCATGTTTTCAATCACTTGTTCTACCTTCCATCACTCATGAGTACTACACTAAAGTACTTGAACTTGATAATCTGTTATGGTGCCTTGTCCATCGTTGCCTCATACTCGTTGAATCAGCTTTGAATATCTATCCAATTCCTGTGGACTGCGAAGAGGAGTTGTGACAGCACATACCCTTGTAGGAGACCAACATCTGCAGTGCACGATTTTGACTTTACGCTGTTAGCACGGGCACATACTTCTGAGTTGGAATGCAATGACTTGGTGGCACGTAGCCGTCAATACTGTACTTTTGCAAAATAAGTATAGTCATCTTTGGCATACTCCCAAGATGTCTCGGAAGTTTTTTTGATAGTGAATATTTCGTCCGCGATGCTACGACCAGCGTGGAAACTGGAATAGGTATCTTCTGGCTTAGGTTCAGTTATCTTAGGACCTCTTTTCTCAAGGCATTTGGTACACATGGTCCTGGGGAGTCCAAGAATGGAAGTACCTCGGATGATGGTGCATTTCCTCCTGTGTATGGGGATGATCACCCCAGTTTTCCCATCTTTCAGTGCCTTCTGCATCGCCAGGCAACTTGAAACATGCAAATTAGCCATGTATTTCCCTGTTAAGGATCCAAGCATTTCAGATCGGATTTCATCACAACTTTCAGCCTTTCCAGCTTTCAGTCTCTTGATAACTAAGGCAACTTCGGTTGCACTGATTAGGCTTTCCTTGTAAATGCACCTCTTGTGGACCTAATGGTGTGAGAATGGCTAGGTTCAAAAGATCCTTAATGCACTCTCTCCATCTGTCAAAGGCGCTCCCTCATTGCAGAGTAGAAAACCGTTTTGGTGTTTGATGCATTTAACAGCATTGATTTGTTGCCGCAGAGATGCCAGATTGTTTGCCAGAACACTTCATTAATTTGGCAATGCAGTCTCCAGACCAGGTCTCCGTCTCTAAGGCTGCGTGTCTCGGTCTTGTGACTTTAAATGCTCTATCAATATAACTTGGTAAAGCTGTTGCCCAAGTCCCGGTTTGGAAGCTTTAACCATGTCTCGGTCTCAGGGGTTGTGGTATTGACCAGGGCTGTGGAGCTGGAACTCAAATTCCAAGCTTTGGCTCCAGGCATCTAAAGTTTTTTGGCTCCGGCTCTGACATCTGAAAGGTTTTGGCTTTGGCTCCAAACTGATTTGGCCCGGTGAAAACTGAAAAGTAATGTGTTTGTTGTACTACTGCCTTATTTTGCCAGCGTAAGTGAGGTGCCACGAAATGATATATTTGATGGATGGTGGGACATGCAAAAATTTTTTTGAAAAGCCTTGATCTACACACAAATTAGAAGAATTATGTAAAAATTTGACAGCCCTGTCATCCGTAAGTGGCATGCAAATCCTGGCGTCAAGGTTTCTTTTTAGGTTTCAATCTTCCTGTTTTGTTGTTGTACATTTCTTAACTCATACTCCCCCTGCAATAAGTTAATTTTCTTGCCCCACAGACCAGGGCTGTGGAACCGGAACCTGAATTTCTGGCTCCTTCATCTAAAAGTTTTTGGTTCCGGCTGCAATCATCCAAAATGCCTAAACTCTTGACTACATCCCTGACAGTTAGAATTCTCTTAAGATTACAATTTTTACTTTTTTTACCACTATCTTCAAAACACAGAAGGTTCGGCTTTGTTTTGAAATTAGTCGTTTTTTTGTTTATTTTGGTGACGGCAATTGGCAGCAGGCCGAAGACTGAATTGTGCTTCTTGCTGGGACAGTTGAGGTGAACGTTCTTGCCCAAGGAGCGCTACAGCAACTCATTCAGTGGCTGTGGATCGAACATTCAACCAATTGGGTGGCGGACACTTTTTACCACTGAGCTGTTGCCACCCCATTAGTCTTTGCAGGCTGGTTTCTTTGTTGGGATTGTATCTCTCATCTTGTTCCAGCAAGGGGTTATTTTTTTGCCAACTGTTGTCAAGTCGTTTCTGTCCACATAATCCAGCAGACTAGCTAATGAAACGACTGCTTTGGACAGCTGCAGAGATTTTGATTGTTTGTTTTTAACCCCTGTTGCAACCTCTCCGGTGGTGTTGCGTTGATTGTGTGATTCACCACGAACGGGATGTGCGCGAAGAACAAAAATATATGTATGTGGCGCGA
>JGI24158J21664_10007594_pt1 | contig 14409 bp, 11 predicted proteins | sample Ectturendosymbi3_FD_21664 | JGI IMG/M metagenome (IMG submission 21664) | reverse complement strand
CGTATACGGTGCTAATATTTGAGTTGAACACTATTTGCACCTGTTCCCTTACACGGTACGTCCAACGTCATACAGAGTTTGAAAACTATTTAGATATTTCTGCCCACGCTCCAGACTATTTTGCGCCATTATGACATACAATGTAAAAAGCCATCATGACATGCAAGGTGATTCACAATGCTTTAGTGAATAAAGTTCAGACTCAGGCAATATGCAACTGCCGTATAACAGCCCAGGTGGTTGGTTGGTCCACGTCTTATATTTCCAATGTGTCTATTTTCCTATTAACGGCCCTGGGTGGCCTTTCGGAAAACCCGGTACCATTAGCAGAAAATTCAAAATTTGCTGGCTTGTTTTTGTTCTTGCTTGGTTAGTTGTCCCAAACCTGACTGCTTCAATGAACAATCCGTTTTTTTCTGCATTCAGCATATCGACAATGATTTACTTTGCTGTAGTTTTGACCAGTTGGCAGATGTTCCTTTTGAAACAATACTGTATTTTGCATCATATTTGGATTTTGTCAAATTGTTTTATTTGTAAATCAAATTCAACCTTTTTCAAAAAACTTTTTGTTTGTAAAATGTTTCAAAAGAATTGATTATAATAGTATCAAAAACATGATATGGAAAATTTTTCACTAACCTGAAACTAGTTAATTAGATTTTGGAATAACTTTAACACAATGAATTTGAGCGACCATCCCTGTGTAGGAAGGTTATTGTTTTTTGCATACATTTTTTGAGTCATAACTATGTGGAAGTTTTATTGTGGTGCTTAAGATTATTAGGAGAAACAAAAGTTATTTGAAAAAGCTGTGGGCAATTCTGTGTCCACATTTGAACAATTCAAGTGAGTTTAGCCCTGTAGGTGTATTTTTCTGTGGTTCTGTTAATCATTGTCACAAAAGTGTAAAAAACTGTTTTAGTAACTGAAGTAAATTTTTTGCACTCATTAACATTTCGTCAGGCTCTATATTTTGATTTCCAGACTCTGGCATGGCCTGATCCAGTTAAAATATGAACCTAACTAATTTTAATGTATAAGACGTCATGGAAACCTGTAGTTATTTCTGACATGGGGTGTATCATTTGAACTTGTGCACAATGTGTGGCTTCTTAAAAACTGGGTATCGCAAAACTGAAGTGTGCAGCACAAAGTTGCTGATGGGAAGTTTTTAAATTTTTACAGTCTTTCATGCCAGCCACATACTATTGGCCATTTTTCTTTATACCAAGCAATCTTGCTTTAGTTATAAAGTTATTTGTAGTGGTCAGTGCTTTCCTCTGTAGTGGGAGTTTAAATAGACTGTTTCTTTTGTCCTAATCATTGATGTTAGACATTCCTGACAAGAGCAGAATAAATTTGCGAATCTAAAGTGATTCATTGAACTTCTTATCTGATACATATTAGTTTGCATAGTTGATGCTCATTTGATCATTCTGTGTACTTTCAATGCTTTGAAATGATGCAAACGTTGATGATTTCACATACCTGTAAGTTGGTTGATATAAGTTAATATATGTGCATTATGCCGTATTACAGGGATGGCCAAATTGCAGCTGTGCCGTAGTCGGCTCTTGAAACTTTTGCATAAGGCTCTTTGAACTTTCCGAAAAATTGAGAAATTATATTTTGGTTTTTATTTCTATTGGAAAGTGTATAAATGTTGTAAAGTGGTACTGTGGTAGCTAGCAGGCCATGCAGTATTACTTCTGCCAAGTTGTTTCAAAAAGAATTATGATATCACAGAAGTGTAGATTGCAAGTAAATTTGTGTTTTCAGATTTTTGTGTTGTGGCTCTCTATAACTTGGGTTTTACGATATGCGGCTCATACATAAAGCAGGTTTGGCGACCCCTGTCATATTAGTTTGTTTTGCTAATGGATTGTTTACTTTAGATGCATTTTTTGTTGTTTTACTTGATCATACCATCCCCGTGGCTGTTGTTCTTAGAGGTGTTTCTTGAGGGTTGGTTCTCACATTCTAATTTGTTCTGCTTGTTTAATTTAAACATCATTTTAGAAGAATAGTAATGCTGCAAAGCACAGTAATGCAGGTGTCTTGCTGGCAGTAAGTCACTGAATGGCATCACCAGCTACAAATGAAGCATCTCTGAACCCAAGTGCGGGATCTGAACTATTACAGTGGTGAGGCACAGTGTATGTGCTTTTGTTTTGCTGTGACACTGTCGTATGTTTGTCCTTTTAGACATGTTTGTGACTTGGGTTATCAATCAGGATCAAGTCTGATTTGGATGAGTAACCAAATCATCAGTTGTATTAAAGCAATGTAACTGATTTCAAATCATTGTAAGCACACTATCAGAAAGCTTGTGCTTTAATCAAAACTACTGGTAATATGCCAAGCACATATAACAGATAAGTCTGCCACCAGTTCCAACAAATTGTGCATAGGAAAATGTGACAAACCCATGCTATTTTTCTTATCCTCTTACAGAATGTTTTGCTTGGTTAAGCTCTTGCTCCACACTAGCTTTTGTCAATTTTGTTTCAAATTTGAAAACAACAAGAAAGTTTCAGCTGCCAGCGTATCTGTTGTTTCACAATTTTTCAGAGTTTTTCTGGTATCTTAGCTAAATGTATGAATATATAGTTCTTTAATGTAAGTTGTCACACGTTCATGCTTTTATTTAGTTATGAAGATATTTGGAAAGAGCTCCACTCACAAACAGCGAGTTCCTGCAGGCAAGCTCAGGTTTGTAATTTGCATTATGGTCATTAGTTTTAAAGACCTAATTTAATCTTGAAAAAAATTTTCAAAATTATACTTTCAAAAAAAGGTTTTGCTCAGTGTCATTGATTAAACTTTGGGCTACTTGATAGCAAGGTTTTCAGTAGTATTACTGCTGTCCTAGCAAGTAGGTGTATTTGTGCTCCATCGTTCACAATGCCTATGTGAACTAGTGTTGTCTTTTGCAGGAGGTAGCTAAGCTTATCAGTGCGTTTGCTTCAAGCTGTTGGAAAACGAATGAGAAGTTAGTCAAGCTTCACAGTACTCTGTGTCTACTGCCAGAGATTGTGCAGCAAGTGGAGAGGTTAACCACTGAAATCGGTCAGTTGAATTCTTAGTTTCTGATGTTCACTGTACCACATGAAGCCAGAAATTGTATTGCACCCAACGTTTCGACTTCCTATGTACAAGTAGAATGCCCTTTATTCAAAAATTTTTTTTGAGTACATAAAATGATCTAACGTTGCTTCTACCCGCACCAAGAACGCTTGAAACAAAAAAGTATGTTTTGCAATTTTCTTCTCTGGGTACCTAATATTCTAATATATTAGGTGGTAGCATAGTAGTACAATGTCTGCCTGCCAATCAAAAGGCTAGGCGATCAGTCCAGAGTGACTCGCCGTAGCGCTCCTTGGACAAAACCGTTCGCCTCAGCCCCCGGCAAGAAGCAACTTGAGGCTTCGGTCTGCTGCCAATTTCCGTCATCCTATTTTTGTTAGAAAAATTTGCATGCATTGAAATTCTGTTGCTTTAAGTAAGCCTTATTTTTCAAACTTTGCGTATATGTAGTATTTGAAAATAGCCGTAGTTTTTTATTTGAAATACCCGACATGCTTAACGCAAAAATCAAATCTACGCCACAAGTTGACCATTATTTTATTTTGAACATCATGCGTTTTTTGATGGAAATCATGAATTTTTTTTAGGACCTGATGAGCATTGTTGCCGTTTTAAAGAACTTCTAAATTCAACGTGCTTCAGGTGTTTTGTCCTGTTGCTGCAAAATTACTGCAGACGCTTCGTGGTGATTGGGTAATACAGCTTTTGATGTTTAATAGCACTCGCGTTACGCATACCGTGATTCATATTGTGTAAACCTGAAGTGAGTGCGTTTTCTGCCATTCTGGCATGAAACACTGGTTCGCGACATGCTTGCAGCCTTGTACTAAAGTGAAAACAAACAGTCTTTGCCATAAAAACAGGGTTTGGTGAAACTTGAAAGGGTGTACACTTATTCCATTGTGCTTCACCATGAGCTGGTGGCGGCTGTCGTAAATTGAACCCCGTTCTGCTGAAAGCGACAACAGCACGTTCACAATTAAACTCGTTCGCACAAGTTGGGAGTGTTGTTGGGAGTGTTGCGGGAGCACGGTGTTGACGGCCGCCTGTTACTGGCCGTCAAGTCACTGTATTCCTGCACGGTACTGTATTTTGAGTCCTCCAAAGGCTCCTGCCACCCGCGACTCTACCCATAGGAAAGGCGGTTGCGGAAATGAAGGAATCAATGGTTTCGTTATGGCTTTTTCCTTCTACTGTGTTTGTATCGGAGTAAAAAAAACGGGTATAACTGAATTTTAACTTGAATAGGTTTGTTCCTGACGAAAATCGGTGAATTATGTTACCAAAACTCAAATACTAGCAAGCTGTTTTTTTGTCTGGGTTGAAGAGCTGGCAGCATTTTGACTTTATTCTAGTCCAGCGGTGGGCAATTACTTTGGCTCAGGGGCCATTTTGAGAAGACCGCGTTTAGTGGAGGGCCGTACCTCCTCAGTGAAATAGGAGCAAGTCACGGTTGAGCGAGCCTCACGACCAACATTTGCTGTGACAAGTTGGAGGAACTTTCAGATTTGAAGATTTTTCTTGAATGCTTCCGCGCGTGCCACTTGAAACGCTGTGGCGGGCCACATTTGGCCCGCGGGCCGCTATTTGCCCACCCCTGTTCTAGTCGATGCGTCTTTGTGTCGTGTTGGTCTACCGGGATGTTTATTGTGTGATAATAGATTTTCTTCTGCATTCGTCCTTTCAGGCAGGTTGCAAGTCAGTTTTGAAGAAGTCAGTTCCATCATCTCAACCTATGAGCGTTTGAGCAATGAAGTTGACAAGCGGCGGCAATTGTCAGAGATGCAGGCTGATTTGGGCAACTTGAAATTGTCAAAAATGTAAGTCAATTGTGCATAGAAGTAGGCATTATGGACCTTAATGGCGTGTTCAGAAAAAGACTGTTTGCAGATTCACTCCTTATGTCGTCATTTATGTACGCTATGGTATTAGCGTTGTTGCCAGAAATCGGCATTTTGTGAATGTGCTTTTTTTAAATAAGTTCTTTATTTTTGTGAATGTGCTTTTTCTAAATAAGTACTTTAATTAGCACGTGCTTCAGAGAATAAATGCAACGTCATTGATGCATGAATACTTAAAAAAGTACTTAACTGAATACTTCTGACTGCTGCAGTAAAAACTCACGGTAGGTCTTTATTTTCAGTGTTCGACTTGAACGCAAATTACCTTCAAAAACATTTTTAATCTGCGACATAATTAATAGACATGGGTTGGTCCTGGTTTAAAAGAAACGAAAGCATGGGTAATAAGCGGGAGGTGCTATGAATGATGAAGTGGTTGTGTTCTCGGACTGTTTGTTTACGTGCGACGCGGTTTTAACAAAGGAACAATATCCTTTCACAGGTCGGAATTCGAACAACTCAAAGGTAAGGCATGCATTGCTGTGTTGCGCAAAAATTGTTTGTACAGTTTTGCTTGGTTTTACTTTGCTTCCGTTTCAATGTTCGTCTTTGTTCTTCAGCGGTGTTGGAGATACCGTAGCTTTGGTTTCACAACGACTTCCGAGTTATTTAACAAAAATCTTGTAATTATTTGCCTGTAAGCCATCCAGTTATATGCACTTGTACTATTTTAAGCGGCCCAGTCGTTTCTAATATCGCTTGTTCCTGTGAGTGAGGCATCTTGTGTTTGATGAGTTAACATTCGCTACCACTATTCTACTTCGTTTTACTTTCAAGTATAAACAGAAGCTGTTGTTTGTTATTAAACTAGCTTTGTTTTGAAACGTGAATATGTAACCTGCGGGCGATTCATGTGTTCGACTTCTGCAGGTGAACTGGCGACGAAGCATGCTGCCGCTTTAACTCAACTGCAAACAAAGTCTCAGAATCCTTCGCCATGAAGTCGGATTTGCGCTGTTGTTGTTTGAATCACTCTTGTTATTTAAATCACTAGTGTTATTTAAATCATTTAAAATCACTCTCGTTATTACACTCAACCTGATTCGAAGCGTTTTGCTGCTTTGCCTGCTGTGCAATGAACTGAGACCCACTTGTGTTTGGTTGATTGATGTCATAAACCCCCTTCTCTGTTGATCGACGTCAGGGTTTTCGGTGCATTGTTAAGGACTTACTTGCTGAGCTGGCGAGGAAACTAATTCAATGCTTGTTTTGTTGCCTTGGCAACTTCGATGCAGATCAAATGTTTGCCACGCTCTGTAACAGGATGCAACGTTGCTTCGGTGGTGTAACGTTGCTTCGGTAGTGTACTTGCAAACTGTGTTTCTTCAACAAAACCTGCAGCCGAGACGATATTTTGTTCATATTCTTATTCAATGTCGTTAAAACTTTAAATTTGAAAAACAGTGAAATAACTCAATCAGGTAGTATTTTGAATGAAGCGTTTGTACTAATGTTTTGAGTTTTGTCGACCTGTTGGATAGCTTTTACCTGTACTTCAAATCTGTACTATGCATTGTTGTATTGAATTTGTTTTTGATTCAACTACGTGTATAGAATATTTATTAATTTTTTGTGTTTTAAGCTTTTTTCCATCTTTTAAATCTTTTTCCGCCTTTTCATAACATTCAAGAACGAAGATACCCAGCGGTGGTGAAAAGCTAAGCGTTGCCATAACAACGCTAAGCGTCGCCATGACGAATTTGCAGAAACTGATCGAGCGACTGAACAAATCTTAAAACTGGCCCAAAACATCGGTGACCTGACATTGCGTGATGTGCAGGTGGAAGTTTCATGCTTCGGCAGTAATCAGCTGTTGCAACCATCGTACACGAAAAGCACTTGGGCAGTGTTCAGCGTTCAAACGCAAAGCCCTTTTCTTTGGTTTTCAAATCTCCGTTTGCCTGTACTTGCCGCTGTCGAAGTTAAAATCGGTTTATTTTTAAAGTGTCTTTGCGCTCCTACACTTTGTGATCAGTAAAACTGGCCTGTGAGTTGTGTTTGAAGGTTTTCTGCTGTTCTGCAATATTAGGATGATTTTATGCAATTCATTTTATTCAAGGTTGATAGGCTTTACTTAATACAAGCCTGAAAACCACCATATGATGTGGTTATGCTACTGAAAATATTTGAATGCTTGGTTGATGATGGAAGAAGGTACTTTGTGTTCTTTATCAACAGGAGAGTTTATGAAAATCCCAGAGAAAGATAAGGTACGTATTTGATTTAAGTCGGTGTGTACCCGTTTTTATTTTCAATTATAGCCGGAGAAGGGGACAAGTAGTTGTCCACCCGTAGCTGAAAGAAGTGTAAAAATTTGGTCAAAATTTCATCAGGAATTAAAAAATGCTTCTTGAAACATTGTACAGTGCTGCAAAAAGTTTACTAAATTTTGGAGATTCAGGCAAAATTGTTGTAAAGTTGGGCAAAATGGTAGTTATGACATTTCGTTAGTCGTTCAGCTTTTCACAAAAAAAGGTAAATTCTGGAAAAAATTTTGGGCGAAAATACTGTGGTGATTGAGAAGAAAAATTAAAGCAAGTTAGCCGAAATTTTCTCGTGACGTTCCTGGTGTTATTGTATCTTTACGGTGATGGTACCAATGTGAAATTGTATTAGTAAGTTCTTCACGAAATTTTACTGAGTACAAAGTTATCCGTCAAACACATGTGTAGTTTGACGTCAGTCTCGTTCTTCTGGTTCAGTGACGATTTGTCCGCACGATGTCTGATTAAAATTTGTGTTACTTCGCGATGTTACCTTTCATCGCTTTAAACCAAAGCGAGTGTTTCCACTCTTCAAGTCCAATTTCGAATGTTTTTCTGCAAAAATCTCGACCGGTCTCTAACTTCAGTGAACCTTATCCACAGATCGGAAGATGTCGGAGCGTGACCTGCTTCGAAAAGTTGAATAGGATTGGGGAAGGAACTTACGGGATTGTTTGTGAGTATCTCATCAGGTTTGTCACCGACCATAGGCGTAGTCAGGGGAGGAAAAGGAGCCATGCTCCTTTCAAAATTTCTAGCATATTTTGTCGTTTTGTGCTTCAAGAGGCGGTGTCCCAAACAAAATGCTGTTGCTCGCTTGAAGTCAAAATTGTTTGGGCCCTCCCAAATTTTGGGCTGGCCAGGCCCTGCCATTGACTCACTCGCATATCGGCATCAAAGCGTTTTTGGCTGATTCGTTTTCATGTTCCCGACCGAAAGATTATTTAACTCTTTGCAGACCGAGCAAAAGACTTGGAGTCTGGAATGGTCGTCGCTTTGAAGAAGGTTAGAACAGAAAACGAGAAAGATGGAATCTCCATCAGCAGTCTGCGAGAAATCACCTTGCTCCTGAATCTGAAACATGAGAATATTGTTGAGTTGAAGGAAGTAGTTGTTGGTCAACATCTTGACAGGTCGTGTATAAATGACCAATGCCTAGATTTTCCTGTCAGAAGTTGATTTTGTAGCTGCAGGTTATAAGTAACAGGCCTTGCTGCTATCCATGTAAGCATCATCGCAAAAGCTTTGCATATTGAACGTCTGTTGATGTTGAGATTGTTTTTTTATGGTCGTTAGATCAACTCAATGCAGTGTTTTGAATGAAACATCTATTTGAACAAAGTTTCAGGACTGATGATATGTAGTGTTACGAGAAATCGATTTCCTATAAAAAATTTGACGATGGATCCACTTGTTCGCCACTTTTGTGGAGACTACTTAATTGAAAACATTTTCTATGTGAAATATCGCCAGGTCCTGCTTAAACCGAGCAGTTCCCAATCCATGCAGCTCTTCTCATCAAACTGAACTGTCATATTTAATCGCGTGAATCAAGCGAATGTTAGTGACTACATTTCCCGAGTATTGCCTCTGCAGCATCTTCCTGGTCATGGAGTACTGCGAACAGGACCTGGCCAGTTTATTGGACAACATGTCTTCTCCGTTCTCCGAAGCGCAGGTCAAATGCATCACGCTGCAGCTGTTGAGGGGGTTGAAGTTCCTGCATGGCAGCTTCATCGTCCACAGGTGAATTGCTCTGTTCTAGAGGAGAGGTGAACCAGCGTGAAGTTCATTTCTTATAGAACCTGAGCTTTTCCGAACACCTTCAGTGCCTGTTGCTATAGCAGCCGGGACACAGCAGACTGCCTGTTACCATAGAAACCGGGCCACGGCAGTTATTTTCGGTGCCTGTTGCTGTAGCAACCGACCTTTAGCAGGTTGTCTGTTACCATAGCAGCCGTGCCAGATTTTTCTCAATGCCTGTTGCTACAGCAACTGCGCTACAGCAGATTGCCTGTTACCATAAAAACCGGGCCACGGCAGTTTTTTCTCAGTCCCTGTTGCTACAGCAACTGTGCTACAGCAGATTGTTTGTTACCATAGCAATCGGGTCATGGCAGATTGTTTTTCTTCTCCGCGTTCTTACCAGCTCCGTGAGCAAGGACTCCCTCATACGTTGTGTGCTTTTATCATCTCAGGTATCTTCCACCTGTCATCGATTTGCTTATATTTTATTTGCAGAGATCTGAAGGTTTCAAACCTTCTAATGACCGACAAGGGCATATTGAAAATCGCAGACTTCGGCCTTGCAAGGACCCACGGCATACCCCCTAAGGAAATGACCCCCTGTGTCGTCACCCTGTGGTATCGAGCCCCCGAGCTCCTCTTCGGTTCGAAGACACATGACGCGGGCGTTGGTAGGTCGGGTTCAAAGGTCACATGTCGCAAAGTGTATGTTGTTTTTCTTTCTCTGTGCGCACGTGGTTAGCACTGGCAAGCTTGGACTTGTTGCTGTTGTGAACGGAGCGAGCACTAAGCTGTATTCGTGTTTCGCCGCCATTGCAGAGCTCAATACATTTGTAATTGTGCTCCGTTTGCCGTTGTGCTTGTGTCCGACCGCCTTCCTTGCCTGCTCATTCATGTACATTCGCTTCAATATTTAGAATGCGTGTTCATTTCCTCTACCTGGTTTTTTATGAAGTTTGGTCTGTTTTACTTTTGAGAATATTAAATATGAATGCAATTTTATTCCATTGTTAATCCAGTCTTCTTTCAACAACAATGCCAATAAGTCATTGAAACGATCCATCTACGAAATCCAGTGTCTGTTCCTGTCTTGTTGAGATTCTATTCGATTATATGTTTTTAACAACAAAGTAGAGTTGAAAAGTAGTGTGCTTAAATTGTTAAAAAACTGAAACTTACAATTCTTTCCGTTAATAGAATTCAAATATTGTTTGCGTCTCCGCCAGACATGTGGGCGACAGGCTGCATCTTGGCTGAACTTCTCGCTCACAAACCTCTCTTCCCCGGAAAGAGCGAGATGCAGATGATAGAACTCATCATAGACATGCTCGGGTCGCCAAACGAAGCCATATGGCCGGTATGCTTGCTTGTGATTGGCCGGTATGCTTGCTTGTGATTGGCGGCAGTTAAATGATGCTATTTGTTTGTGTGAAGTTAGTTCACTGCTGTGAAGATGCACAATCGCTTCCATGACGTTACAAACGCGTTTGTGACGGAATGTTTTTTGTGTGTTCCAAATTCAAATAACAATCAACCTACACTATACTCGTTTGTATTTGCCTTTCTTCACACACACGGTTTTTGCTACTTAACGTAACGCATGGCTAAACTTGTTACGCAACGTTTTTGGTCGCGATGCATCTTTTATTTCACCGACATATTTAATGCATTTTCGTTGAAGAGATTCTTCAATCGGTTTGATACCAACAATAATTTAGTTTATAACTGTGGGTTGAAAGAAATAATAAAATGACTTCCTGTGCATCTTGTTGAACTTCGCTTCATCCACGTTGGAATATCGCCAAAAATGAACGACAAATCGCCAACAAACGATCTTACGCCATCATCTCCATGCAGGGTTTTTCAAAACTTCCAGCAATCAAGAGTGTTTATTTGAGAAACCAGCCATACAACAACCTCAAGCACCGATTCCCCTGGTTGTCCGACGCAGGGATGAGGCTGATCAACATGTTGTTCGTATACAACCCGAGCAAGCGAGCTTCGGCTCGTGACTGTTTGGACACTTCCTACTTCAAGGAAAATCCGTTACGTAAGTTGTCGTGCGCGGCGATTCTGATCTTCTGTCTCGCCTAGCAACTGCCTAACTACAACATCCGGGGTTTTCCAGCCTGCGATCCGGACATGATGCCGACATTTCCTCATCATCGGAACAAGACGAAACCTCCACGAAACGACAAGTGAGTCAGTTTTAGGATGAGCAAGTGAATGGGCTCAGAGTGGCAAAGTGTTTTTGCCTTGAAGCATAAGTCTGTAAGTTTATTGGAAGTTTAGTCTCATGGTCAAAGAGCTCGTGGGCTTTCACAAGATCTCTGCGCATTCATTTTATCCTCGCGAGAATATAATCACGTGATTCGATAATTGTGATGGGTTTAAATGCCTGAGCCTTTTTGAGATTCGCTGGTTAATGTTGTTGTTGTTGTTTGAAAATACCTTCCGGTGTGAAAGTCTGGAAGTCTCCTAGCGGTAGTTTGCATGCAGTGTTGAGTGTGGATCACCTGAGTCGTTCGTCGAACTTCGTAATTAAATCAGATGTAAATGAATTTTTCGAGACTTATTTTACATTTGAATACCTGAGCAACGTCTGGTAGAAGATTTGTTGACGGGTGAATTCGTACTTTATAAAAAATATTTGCTGCGTTTCAGAAATCCTCAAAACAAAGACCCTGGAGTCTCCAAGGTGGGATTTCTGTTGTGAATTGATTCGAATTAGTGAGATTTGTAGCTTTGGAAGTTGTTCGTTGTCCATTTTCGTGTTGTGCACAATGTTCTATCTACGCAGTTATTTGTTTCACAGAAATGTACAATTTCGAAAATATGTTTCTCCGCATGATTGGTTCAGCCTTGTATCGCATTCGACTCAACCGTTACCCCCCATCTTCGCAAACCCAAATTACAATCAAGTTACCAACAATTTTCATTGTTTTGTGCGTTTAGGTTCATTTTTTCGTGCATGCCCATTACAATAGTTCTCGAAAATCAAGAAATCCTTCATCGCTTGGTTTAAGACAATGATTTATTAACTAGTGTTCTTTGAGACAGACTCTTAAAATCGTAAACTCTGGCAAAGTGTTTTTGAGAAAAAGGTGAATGTTTTATGAAGTCAAACTGTAGCTGCCTACATCAGGGGGTTAAAAGTCGTATTTGAGTTGTTGGTCATCAGATCTTACCAGCCGCACTTCAAACCTCCACCAACACCCCCCCGCTCAACTCCCATTGGCCATAATCCTTGCCTTTTCTTTCATGATGTCATTTCCGCGGCACTAATACGACACACGTGATTATGACATAACAAGAAANGATTCTCTTTTACCCCCAGGGGGCCTTTTATAGAGTTTTTTTTCTGCAGGGGATATATTTTCGTTAAATCCGTAAACTCTGTCGCGCTTTCTGGGATGCACCAAAGTTCAAGTTCCAGAGAAAGTCTTCAAGTATATTTCTTGTTTTTGAAAGTATATGCAGAATTCTTTTCCTTAAACTTTATAGCAACATTCATCTTCGATAAACCTGTTTAGAAATTCATCCATAAAATGGAACGACAATCACTGACAAAATGGCGAAAATATTGTTGCAAAATTAGTCAGTAGTTCTGCACAGTAAATAACTCCAGTTTCTTGCTGTGTAGGAAAGGGCAAGCCAAACCTTGTCATTTTTCTTGATACCTTGCGGAGTTCTTTCCAGGAAAGTTGTAAGGGCATAACTTCAGCTGTTTCGTGGGTTTCATTCTTTTTTTTGTTTCAAAAGATTTGCCACTTCAGACGTGACGTCACAGTTTGTATTGAGTTAAAGCCCTGTGCGAATGCTCTCGTAAATAAATTTTTAATTTCAGGCAAAAAAACTAAAGATTGGAAGTTGATGTGAAGGAATGCATACGAAACACTTACGTCACATTTCAAAGAACGTTAATGAAATAGTTCATGTCCCATGACTCGAGTAACGACGAACTGGTGAGGTCACGAGGATGACGTCACGAAAGCGACCATCTTCACGTGATCAACACATAACAAACAGTTTTATAATTAGTGCGTGCATTTGGAAGGCTGTTGATGTTTTGCACTATCAGACATTTTTCGAGTCATGTTTTTATGCTTCCTGTTATTTTTTTTGGCTGGAATCTCGCCCAACTCTTCCACACCGCCAAATTACAAGCTTATTGATTGTTTCGATCCTTGTTTTCGCCGAATTATCAGGTGTCGAGAGTTTTAAATTTTTATTGTGGAGTGAAAACACTAAAAGTTTAGGATTGTCTGGGATAAAAAGGTTGAAATGCATTTTTTGTGTTTCACAGCCTTGAACGGTCACCACCATTGGTGTAGGGGGTGGGGGTGTGCAGGAGGTCCAAGCGCACCCCCAAAAGTTTTGATTTGTTGAAAATCCGGGAAAATCCCTGAAAATTCGGGCAAAATCCGCAGAAATCTGGGCAAAATCTGTGAAAACCTTTGCAAAATACCTAAAAATCTGGACAAACTCCCTGAAAATATGGACAGAAATGGTGCCCGACGTGTGCAGAATAAACATGAAGACCTTTTTTTGGAGGTCATCCCGAAAACAGTCGTCATGAGAAATTATTCCCACTACAAGCGGCCCAAAATTGTTTCGGGCAAGTTTGGGGAAATTTGGGCAAAAATTCTTCGCACCCCCAAAAATTTGCCCCTGCTCCCCCACCTGTAGTCGCCGCACCGAGAATAAAACATCTTGTTTGTGACCGCATAAATGATCAACTGTTGACGTGGTTGCCGTTTACCTTTCACGCGAATAAAAGTGAAATGCAAAGTCGGAATGACTTCATTCGAGTACTGTCAACTGTGCCGGCCTTGTCTTGAGGAGTGCTATGGCAACGCTCGCTGGGATTGCCAACTTTTCCAAATTTCTATCAAGGACAGGAAAATCAATCGGCACCAGTGGGTGAAAAAGACTGACTGAATGAATGAAAATAAGTGTCTTTCGGTTCACAAACGGGAAGTTCAGGAGTTCTTGTTGACAAACGTTAAGCACTTTTCCTGCGGTACTTAACTTGATTTCGAACACAAAATGGTTTAGATGGGCCACAAGTTTTCCAGCCAAAGTATTGAAACTATAAGCCACTGAACCTTTATTAGTGCAGTGGCGTATTGTGGTCATTGTTACTGGGTGTGCACCGTTTGTGACGTCACAATATGACGTTAATATCACGTATCCAATCCAACATGAAGTTTGTTGACACAATGCATATCATTCTACACAAACCCTCCTTATTCGTTGTTGCATAATTCAAGAAACCATTCTATTGACTTTATACTATCAGCACTCTTTATAAACAAGCTTTCCAAAAATGCCATCATGATATAAAAAAAACATGGAAGCTTGTCAATGAAATAATTGCAATAAAAAACAAATCTCAACAAAATAAT
>JGI24158J21664_10007593_pt1 | contig 14409 bp, 7 predicted proteins | sample Ectturendosymbi3_FD_21664 | JGI IMG/M metagenome (IMG submission 21664) | reverse complement strand
GCCATAAGATTACGAAGATTGAATGAAAGAAAAGAAGACTACCTTACAAGCCTAAATAGATTACAGAACAAAGCAAAAAAGTCGAAATTTCCTGTCAATATCACAAACGACATGATCACACTGGTGTCCAAGTGGGAAAATAGACTGCACCCACCAAATCCTAGTGATAAAAANAATTACAGTGTCTGGCCAACTTCTTTTCCCAATCTGCTTCGTCTAACAAAGAAGGAAAAAACTTTAAATAACGAAGCTATGATCACATATAAAAGACCAATCACAGTTGGCCAACTTCTAACAAACTACAGATCACTGGCGCACAGTGAAGCTTCGAACCAACACCAAAGAGGTTACTCGGGACACTGTGCTTTGTGTGGCAAATTTGGCAAGCACGATGCAAACATGGTACCTAAAGTCACTGCCTTGCACTCAAAGGGCAAATTGTTTCCTTTAAAGCACGTGCTAACTTGCGCCAATTACGGTATTTACGTTGCAGCCTGTAAATTATGCGGAGAACAGTATGATGGCCAAACCTCAAATAAATTTTCGAAATGTTGGAATTCCCATCGCTCTTCGTGGGATACTTTCAATTTGTCTAATGACCAAGAGCAGGTGCCTTTACTACACCATGTGGTGCAAGAACATAAGATTGAAAACAAGCCTAAAATCAGTGAATGTTTTATAGTCACGTTCGTAGAACAACCTAGCTATGAGTACGTTGATATTTGTGAAGATTAGCGGCTCAACAAAATCAGCGCTGGCATCAACAAGCACAAAATTATTTTGCCTCGCATTAAATGATAGACTTGCCCTTGTTTAGACGTTGCTCTTGTCATCGCTTTTGTTTTGGCGCACCATATTTTCTCCTCTCATTTATTGCTCTTTGCTCCCGCTGAGTGTTTTCACTTATTGTTTTAACTTATTGTTACTAGTTGGTCTTGTTTTGTTTGTGCTTACTCTAAATGCTTATTTACAGTACGGTGCTGTCAACGTTAGCTCAATATGTTTTCACGCAACCTTTGTCTTTGTTTCGTAATAATCACTGCTTTGCGTACTTCCACTCGTTTTTACTTTTAAGTTACTTGGACTGAAGATGCCGTATGGCGAAATCGATATCCATTAAATAACATCAATGCGTGCTGATTTTTGTTACTTATGCAGTGTGCACAGACAGTGCTTAAGTTGAAGATATGGGTAGACAAGAATCGCCGCAGTTAATAGAAAAAAAGACGCAGGTTGAAACTGATGCTCAAGAAACAAGTAGAGCTTCCAAGTAAACAGCATACTAACTATGTTCACAATGTGTTAGCTTTACGTCAAGGGCGGATCCAGGGGGGGGCGATCACCTCCACTAGAACCTACGAAAGTAACTTTATTCACCATGATTTTGTACAATTCGGAAAACAACATTTGCGATATAAGGCAATTTTTTCGTCCACTGTTTTGTCACAGCACAGTTGTGAAGTATACTTCATCTCCTAGTGGTGAACCCGTAATAAGACTTAACTGACTACCAAATATTACTGAAATTGCCCCCTAAACCCAACTGGCTGGATGCGCCCCTGCTTTACGTTTGCCTGGTGTTACTGAAGGCTACTATTTAAGAATTGTTGCTTTTTATATTCAAAGATTAACTGTTGTTGGGTTTCACAGCCAAGCTCTAACGTTGCAAAGGAAATTCGAATTTCACAAGAGCCTCAAAGTCATTGGGTGTTTAGGTAGTCCTGGCAAAAGTGGCGAGGCCTACCCACACCTGGTGTCGAGCCTGGCCCAACCATTCGTAATAATGTTAAAGTTGCATTCTTGCTGCATTCCTTTCAAGAGTGTTTCAGTTGGCAGACGAAGTCTGGTATCTACGATTGAAACAACAGCATCAGTGATCCAATATATCCTAACATTCATACCAGTCTCTTGTCTCTGACAACTTCACTCGCAATATAGTCTGCAGAAATTATCTCACAGCAAATATGTTGAACTGAAGTTTCAAAAATCTAGATGAATTTGCTAAAACAAGACGAAAAGTTAGGCAGGTTTACTAGTAGCCTATACATCTGCCATGCTTAAACCATGACTGCACTAGTTGAGTACGGAACCAGGTGTTTGTATTAGGCTACTAATTTTTACTCTTTCGGTATGCATCTTGATTAAAACTGAAAAGTTATCATTTTCGGAAATGTTGCAAAGAGACCTTTATCTGTGACCGTTTAGGAAAAGTTGTACCATGCTTGAATAAGCACGTCATCGAATGAAATTTCATGAAAATTTCCTCCCCGAAATGAAACGCTGGTTGCGCCCCTGCTTTCGTCCATGCATTTTTCGCTGCATCAGCGTTCTTAAGAGCAAACACGTCATCAAGCTCAAACTGAGCTTCTTGTAGCTCGCATGGGCAACAGCATGATGTTCGAAAAACCGCTCAGTATTTGTGTGGAATTGCTCATGAGTTTAAAATGTAGACTTAAAAAAAATACTTACAATAAAATTGTTTTGATTCCTGTGTCATGTAAGATGTAACGTTTCATCTGCAATCGTTATTTCATTTAACTGCTTAGAATTGTCCGCTTTGAATCTGCCGCTGTGAATTGTCGTAGAACCGCTTGAAACTATTCATTGAGACCACCACTTTTGAGAAAACATTCATTGTAGACCTATTCATTTGAGACCACGTTCTTTTGAGACCTACAGCGTTCTTTACTCATAAATCCGACTTTGAAGAAGCAAGTTTAAGAGGTTCTTGTTTTTTTGCTCACTGTATATTGTTGCGTACAGTGTAGAGCCCGTTTTGTTTCGATTATGGCATTTACATTGAAATGATAATGAATTTACGAATGATCAAAACAATGCATATAATACTTTTCAACAATATGGCGCTGCCTGACTAGCACCCCCTTTACGAACATTTCACACTCGCCAGTTTAAAGGACCGAGGCTTTATAGAGAGAATGGAGGGAAATTTGAAGATTCCTTCTTCTCGTGCCACTTCAAGCTGAAACGCGCCCGCACCAGTGTTCCGCGCAAAATCTTGCAATAGGAGACAGAACAGCAGGCCACAGAACGGGTCGGCTTTTGTGCATTGTGTTGGTAGCAGGGGACAGGAATTAAGATGGGCCACTGTTTGTTCCTCCCCAAGATGGGCCACTGTTTGTTCCCCCCCAAGATGGGCCACTGTTTGTTCCTCCCCAAGATGGGCCACTGTTTGTTCCCCCCCAAGATGGGCCACTGTTTGTTCCTCCCCGCAGAGGCAGCTGATATCACCATCGTTTGTATAATCCCATTTGCCCAGATTGGCTTTGCAGAGGCCCATCGCAGTTCTCAGGCGGTTGAAGCAGGCCCAGAATGGCAACATCTTGCTGGAGCCAGGGGGAAGTGATTCCTGTGGGGTGATGGCTAACGTGTTTGGTTTTCCTGCGAGGTGCTCCTGCCACATAGACAATCTCTGGCTGTGGGGTTGGAAGTGGAGGAAGCTGTGCCTAAATTTCAATCTTTTATTTGGTATTATAAGGTTGAAGAAGGGATGTCGGGAATCGGTTTCCTGCTTCAGTTTTTTATGTTGGGATGCCACAGTTTTTTTGAAGACTGCAAGTCGTAAATGAAAATTAGGCTAGCAGAAATTGGCCGGCATACAGAAATTGGCCAGCATTGTATGTTTTACGTGTTTCACGCGTATAACATTGCTTGCATTACTTCTTCCTTTACAGTGTTACTGTGTATTCCCACTGTTATTAAAGCTTTGCCTCTACTATGATGCTCTAGTTCTAGAATTTATGGAATGCTGTGAATGTATTTATTAAGATTCAAAGTATCCCTTTGGGGTTAACTGTAACTGATATGCTGTGTATGCAAGTCTAGAAGTTCAGTACTTTTTAATTGAGTGTTGCGTCAGGTTACTTACACATAATACTTAGATGTTTTGTCTTAACTGAGCACGTTTAGGAATTAAAGAACACATCCTCTAATAATTTAAGATACCAAGTGATCAAACATGCTTTGTAGTCATTTTAATGGTTATTTAAAATGTCTAAAAGTACAAGTTTCCTCCAGCACTTCCAATATATTTCAGTGCGAGAGCTATAACGTATAGCTTGCAAAAATAATTCTGAATTTCTTACATATGAAAAATCTCACAAAACAATTAACCAACTAAACATACCTGTGACGCTATTCTGCCAAAGCATTTTTGCGTGGTACCAGCTCACACTCAAATTCTTTGCGTAAAAGACCTGCAAAAATTAATGGCAAAAACATATCCCAGTGCTTCAGTAGCACAGTGTAGAAGAAGTTAAGATTTTGTAAGGCGGGAAGGCCATAAAGCAAAAATAATGACCCTTAGATTTTTTCTGAATTTAAAATAATTTCCTAGCCTATTTGTCAGAAGATACGACTATAATTGATGCTTACTGGTGAAAGAACAAAAGGTGCTAGTTTGTATTATCTTGTCATGTGTTGCATGATTGAGTAGTCTTGTGATAGAAAAAAGTCTTGTGATAGAAAAAAGCGTACAGTCTTGTGATAGAAAAAAGTCTTGTGATAGAAAAAAGCGTGGTCGCAGTGTTGCCAACTGACCTGACTCAATACCAGAACCAAATCTCGGGTATATGTTTTTTGAAACTTTTTGGGGTACAATGATTTTGGTATATAGAAAAACGTGGTACATTTTTGATGTATTTTCTAAAACCTATTAGTTTGTATGATAACCACAAAATCCCATATTTCACTTTTCTGTTAAATTTGCTGAAAGTTTATCTAAAAAGAAAATAGGCGCACTGGAGCGACTGCCTGCCTCACTTCACTCAAATTTAACTTCACTGCATTAAGGTTTTGACGTCGTTGATGTCATATATTGGTTCATTCATCTTTTCACCTGTTAACCAGTTTCCAGTACTGCACTATAACCGTACCGGCCATTTACGAAAGTCAGGTGAGCGTTCGCCACAGGTTTTTGGTAGGTAGGCACGTGAGGTACATGATAGATTGGCAAAGAGAAGCAAAGTTGAGATTGTCTAGATCAAATCTCCCAAGGATAAGCTTTTGTAAAAATTGATCCTCAAACTTGAGGAACAGCTTTTTCCACATTTAAACGTATTTTTGTGGCGTAAGTGGACTTAATCCCTCCATAGTGCTTTCATAGACGCAGTATCCAGGGGAGTGCAGAGGGAGACGAACGGGGCGATGACCCCGGCCATGCAAGGCAAGGGGCATCCGTAGAGCGAAATTATAAAATTTACATTTTATTAGAATGCTGTAACTAGATGCTTTGTATTGTAAGGCTATTTCCATATACTGCATGGATTTGATGGAAACTTGCCAGATGATGGCATGCAAATAAGTAAGTGACCCGAGAGAGAGATGAAGTAGAGCCATCGTTAGGCCTTACGCTCTCTTCCATTCATTGTAAGCTGGCCAGTTCCTGAATCCTATTGTTAATCTGCGACTTGTAGTCTTCAAAATGTCTCTCGATTCTCTCCAAAGCATGGGTTCTCAAACTAGCGTGGGGGGCGTGAAAGGTTCACAAGAGGTGCTCGAGTATGGCAGCGACATATTGTTGAAAAGTATGCTGCTTCAAAGCTAAATTTAGTAGATAGCAAAAAATCAAACAGTTGCCCCAGGCATCACCAGACCTCTGCATGCTCCTGACAACGTCCTACATACCGTTTAATCAGTTTTTTTCAGCTGAGTCATAACAATCAATTGCCAAGAAGCGCACCACAAACTGAAAATAGTGCTTTCACGAAAAATTCCATGCCTTTATGAAATGCTTTTGCATCAGATCACACGGAGTAATTTATTTACGCTCAACGGTGTGCGTGTACAGGCTAACCCTTTGACGATGAAAAAGTATCGTCATCTAGCACGATGATGGTAAGGGAATTCGTCTTATGAGAAGTCCACAATACTCTCTAGATACATTGGAGATGAAACGAAAAAAACCGTGGCAGCAGTTTCTCTTGCAAAGGCAAGTAACACATTATAAGCAAGTAAAATCGTCTCTTCTAAGGCATGAAGTTTTGATCTTAATCGTGTCAAGGAACACCCAGTTGTAGCTATAAAAGACGCGCTGCAATTTCATGATATCCCCTGACGTTCTCAGAATAACTTGTGCCTGGCATCTCAGGAAATAGCAGGTGAGCAAACATACTTGCGCATAGATCAGTCTGAAAAAGGTTACCGAGGTCATCGTCAAAATTTTGTCAGTCTGTTTATGCCAAATAATTGCTTTGTTTGTCGTCAGTTACGGCGCGAATTAATGGATCAAAATCTTCTTTCCGCTACAAAGCATTGCGATGATTTTTAAATTAAACTGGTTGACTTTTAGCAGGCTCGTAAATGTTTAAAAAATGTAGTCATTTTGTGCTTTGAGAGGCGTTCTTCTAAGCAAAACAGTGTTGTTCGCCTAAAATCTAATATTTTGCCCCCCCCCAAATTTTTGGGCTGGCTACGCAACTGATCGAGATGCTACATTACAGTCCCGCAACCAGGGGGGCAACCGGGCAATTGCCCTCCTAAAATTTCTAAAACATGTTTAGTTGTTAGCAGTGGCGTGCAGAGGTTTGGTGATGCCCAGGGCGACTGCTTGATTGGACGCCCCCCTATCAAATTCTGGTATTGAGCAGTGGCGTAAGGTGGTCATTGTTACTGGATATAACTGTTTGTGGCGTCACAATATGACGTCATATTCACGTTTGCAAACCAACGTTTTGGCGAAGTTTGTTGACACGACTTGCATATTAAGGGACGCCGGAGCAGTGGCAGGGGGAGCAGTAAAACAGTTGAGGGCAATGGAAACTTTTGAAAAACAAAAAAATCGTTAGCGATTATGTTTGTTTCTGTTCATTGACAATGTTGACCTCAAAAATAACAACAGGAATATTATAGAAAGTCAATCTGAATTTTCTGAGTGCCGAATAGCTGCAATAAATTTGTTTCAAGAAGATCTTGTTAAACCATGAAATTACCTATGATACTGTTATGAAAACACACCTACGCCCCTGTTGCCCCCTTTTCAAAGGGCAAAGGGGGCAATGCCCCGCTATACCTCCGTTCTCGGACGTCCCTGTGCACATTGTTCTACACGCACTCTCGTTACTCGTTGTTGTAGGCCATAATGTGTCACTGTAATGAACATAAATGATTATCAGCGGTCTACTGCAAAAATATCCGGCAACGCGTTAAAACAGGGGAGTAGAACGCACTCAGTGCTACGTCAGCGCAGTTCACATCTGCAAAAATACAAGGCTGCGCGAATGTCTCGTCTAATAGCACTCGATCAGAAGGTATGCGGCGGGAATGGCGGACACCCAGGGTCGACAGTTTGAAACTTGTAAACAACACAAGAATTAAGAATGCGCATAAAATACGCAAGGAAATTTTGTTTTTTATTATGTGGCTGTTGTATACAGGGGCGTATCGAGGTTAGATGGCGCCCGGGGCATGAAGCAAGTTTGGCGCCCCCATGTTCGAACCTGAGCTCTTTCGGAAGCAAATTTACTGTATTGAAGAAAGTGCTTGTGACATTTTTGGTATTTTTCGACGCCCCCGCAGTGATTTGGCGCACCCATAGTGATAAAGCGCCCGAGGAATTATGCCCCCCTTTCCCCCCTGGTTACGCCCCATGGTTGTATGTACAATTCCTCAGGGGAAGGAATAGATACGGGCTTGTGTGAGCCGTTATGATCAATCCGCCTGAACTGCCAATTAATGACGAAGCTCGAAACGAATCATATATTGCAAGCATAGGTGTACGACTGTATTAGCACAAGAAAACGAAACGGGAAACTAGTGATGCATCATAAAATCAGTTAAATCAAGTACGTTGAAACAGGAAAGGTTTGAAATTTGGATCAGAAAATCAATTAAACGTCCATGATTATCTTCAGGATTCATGTATTTGGACCCAACCATGAAAATTCACCCGTATTTTGTTTTTTACAAAGCCCACCTAAAAAACAATAAAACTCATCAAAAATCCCACTCTTTCCTTTTCCTCTGAAAATACTATGAAGTAAAAAGTAAAATAAGCAGCACACTTGTGCAGCAAACTGCAAATTTTTTTTAATGAAACAAAACGAACAGCAAGGAAATTTGAAGGACTTGAAAAAAAGAGAAGAAAATCCGAACAGTGAGTAAAATCGGTGCATTTTAATCAATTTTTCTGCCTTCTCTGCATCAAAGCTGTTTCTGATGTCGGATCACACTAAACCATATGTTGCAAGACTGCATTATATAGATGTTGAACTACAGGGGCGTAACGAAGTTAGATGGCGCCTGGGGCAAGAAACACGTTTGGCGCCCCCATGTTCAAACCTGAGGTCTTTCGGAAGCAAATGTGCTGTTGAGACAAGTTCTAATGACATTGTTGCGACGCTTCGACGCCCCCCGCAGTCATTCGGCGCCCGCGGAATTGCGTCCCCTTCTCCCCCTCGTTACGCCTCTGCTAAACTAGCAGGCCATAGCAGGCCATGACTGTTTCTGATGTTGGATCATACCAAACCATATGTTGAAAATATACATTATAGATGCTGAACTAGCAGGCCATGCACATAAACTTGACGTGAAACTGCAGAGTTTGTGTGGGAGTGGCTTTTCTCTGTTTGCTGTGCGCATGCTTGCCGCAAACGTTACCACTTTGGAGTGAATTGACCAACAACACTTTGCGAAAACAAAGAGGAGGCACATTTCTTTACCCTCAATTTTGAATGCCACCATAGGTATGATAAGTCATTATTATGTAATTCTGCAAATGGTGATATTGCATGATGCAATAAAAACAATAAAACAATTCAGAATGATTTTTTTAAAGAACAAGAACCTGTTTCTTTTCAAAAAAACGGATTAAAAACAACAAGCAAAAAAACAGGTGGTTTGGGTTTTTTGAAAACGGGTTTTTTTCAACCCTGATTATCTTTCAATCATTTTCTCTAATGTTCTCTTGATCGCACGATCTGGAACAAGTCACGTCACTATCAGTTTGATTGAGTGTGTGCCACACACGTAGAGTATAGGTCCCTGGTATCTGAGAATTACTGGCATTGCTGAGAATTACTGGCATTTGAATACGTAAAAAGTAGTGTTGACAACAAAAACAAGTTTCGAAAAATTAAATCCTTGCAGCATGTATTAGTAGTCTTACAATGGGAAAAATAATCTAGTTACAGCATTTAAATTTTTGTAACTTTGCTCTTTGGATGCCCCCTGCCTTGGATGCCCGGGGCTGTGGCCCCGCCCCCTCTGCACACCACTGGTTGTTAGGTACAACAACAAGTTCCAATTATTTTGCCCCCCCCCCACACGAAAACAGTACAACAATATTCCATGAATGAAAAAAGTACATTTTACTGATCTTAAATAAATTTCTCTTTGCCCAACTCCCAACAATAACAAAAGTATCTCGCCAGTCACTGGGCAATTGGGAAAAACACGTGAATGCAGGCGTCATCGCAAATGGGGCACGAAGCATTGCACCTATTCTGCTCACACCTAAACAATTTGATGCGTAGATAAAAAATTTAGTCGCCTTCGCCACGCCCAAATATTTTACTTTGAGAAAATAAAATAAATCACTCGTCTTAATTAAGCAATAGTTTAATTTATGCTTTCCAGTCGATTGCACCTAGTTCCAATGTTGTCATGTACGCCATTGCAGCTTATGGCAAAAAAACGTTTGAGCTGCATGGCATAATAAAAAATGACACCAGCAACAAAAATGTGATGTTCTGTGAACAACCTTTGAAGGAAGCAGTTTTTTCTGTTGAACTAAAATTTTGGTCCCTGCCCTCTTCTTCACCACAATTTTCATTATGCTCATACAAAAAGATCTTGTTATTGACTTCGTAATAGGAGGCAACAAGCATTTGTGTCAAATGCTCATGGCAAGGCTTTAAGCCGATGCAATCGATGCAGCTGCATTGGGCCCCGCGCCATGGTGTTTGGGCGGAGATATGGTGTTGCCATAATGTTTTTGCATGATACTCCAAGCGCTCGTGAAGGCCTGATAACCTCATTTGCTAGCAAACAATGCTCCCACTTGAACGAACGATGAATTTCCTCTAATTTATATCGAACGTTATCAAACGCGTTCAATTCTTATGCTATGGCATTATATATACGCTCCACCGTGCCCGCTCATTATGGATGGAACATGGTTGTTAGTAGTACCAGTTAAGACTGCAGTAAGCTGCTATTGCAAACAAGGTTTGTACTGATTCAAAACTGGCAATGAATAGGTCGAGACAGTCGAGACGAGTGTCTGTCGCATTCAGGATGGTAGTGCTAAAAAGAATTGTAAGAACTCACCCAAAAGACTAGTCATTTTCAAGTAACAGAAGTGCGAGAACGTGAAAGAAGTGTGGGAAGGCATCCAAAAAAACTAGACATTTTCAGTAGTTACACAATTATGCCATGGAAGAGATAGCTTGTCATTAATTCATTTATGCGACGTCTGGAGCTTCACACAGGATATCTGAGTAAAAACACACATCTCAGGTTACTATGAAAAAAGTGTGAGAACTCCTTTCCCACGCATTCCACCCCACTACACCCCTAGTATTAGCTTTGATGGAAGTTCTGCTAACGTAACGTTATCCAGTTCTAGATCCTTCTGTTTTAGATAGTTTCTGATTGGTCGCAGGTCATCTGCATTTTGACAAAGGACTACAGTTTTGCTTCATGGCACATTTTAACATAGAATTACATATTTTAATATTTTTGCAAAATAAAATTAACCCGACAGCATTGACACGAATGACAAAAGATGAAACGTCGAATCTGTAGGCGTAGACTTCTTATTCGAGTCCGAAGATCTAGCAGTTGGGTCATTCAACCAACAGCAACAAATGTTCTATTTTGCATGTTTCGGCTTGGTCTGCACTGGGCACCAAACCGCGTCAGCCTCTCTGGGAAGTCGGTCATTAGCTGTTGAGTCGCAACGCTAGTCGTGCCAAAACTATTGTTAGTCATTGTTCTGAAACAATTGCAAGCTGGGGCCTTCGCTTTGGGAAAAATGGTTGGTGCGCCATGGTTTGGTTACAGACTTTATATTCACTGTCCCCAAAAATTATTCAATTGTGGCGGTCCAAAACTGTTTTAAATCGCAATCTGTATTAAACGGTTGTTATGTCTCTGTGGATTACTGCTGGCGGCAATATTTCCATCCGGACGGAAACTATAGGTTGTAGGAAGTCACAAAGACGAAGCTTGAAAACCCATCTGTAATCGCAAATGATATTTATTGCCATCAACGCGCATCAAAACTGATGCAATAAAACTGAAAAGTGGAAAGATTTTTTAATTGTATTTGCTGTCAGGCGACTTTTTGAAATAACTAAATATTGTTTAGAAAAATTTAGACGTTCCAGATTACAAAAAATGCCGAAAAGAAAGCGTGACATCCGCAGAACCTATCGTAGCGGCAATGAAAAGAGGAAGATGAAAGCAGCCAAAGAAAGTGAAATAAAGCGTGTCAGCGGAGCAACAAGGACATTTATCGTAGAAGAACAGTGGCTGCTAAGATCGAGAATCAGATAGCGAGTCACTCAGTTCCTTGGAGGATCAAGATCTGCACAATCTTCCTGTATCGCCTGTGCAACTTGCTGAACAAGCTACATTATCGTCTACCTTGGGTCAGCAGTGTGATTCAGATTCCGAGGGGAAAACCGACAGCCCTAATGTTAGCTTTATCGAAAATTGTGAGGATCCTGCGTCTTGGCCCAAACGTCTTTCAACAGCTCAGCGACATTTTCTAATCCCGAAAGACCCACATAAGTTCGATTTGAATTAGGGATTTCCGAAAGATGTAGCAGGCAGGAAATTTTCAAATTGTTATTTATTGCGTTCCAATGGAGAGGTGATGCAAAGGAAATAGCTCGTGCGCTCAGCTGGAAAATATCGGATATTTTGGTTTCTGTTGTAAAATTTATTGCTGAGCGAGGACTGGCGTTTAGAAATGGCGAAAACGTTGGATCGCCCGGAGAGTTTTTCCACAAAGTTTTCGAAACACTTTTCAAGCAAATATTAAAAAGATGCGATGCTTCTAACGACTGGTTTTGCAACAGTTTCACAAATCGCTAATCATTGTCAAATACCGCATGTTGCATCATAAAGTTTTGTTAGTTGAGTTAACAAATGTGACGTCACAAGATTACGTCACAAATATTAATGATATGTGGAAATACTAGTGACTGCATCGATCATCCCCAACCTAAACATTTTGTATCCGCACATGGGGTCTCCTAAGACGCCTGGGCCCCAGGACCCCACAATCACCAGGACCCCACAATCACCAGGACCCCACAATCACCAGGACCCCACAATCACCAGGACCCCACAATCACCAGGACCCCACAATCTACTTCCGGCGCGGGATGGTGGAGTCGATAAGGCGAGTATGAACACTGCGGCACCAAACAGCAGCGCAGTTCCCTGCGGTTGAATACACCAGGGTTAGGTTGGCTGTTCGCAAGTAACCCTTTATGTACAATACGGTACTGAGACACGATAACAGTTTACTTCAGAAAAAAATCACAGCCAAGGGCACGTTTGATCCATGGTTACGGCTATGGGCACAATGGATCAGTCCATTAATTAAGGTGCTTTTATTTTATATTGTTAACATGTGATGCAATACAACTTTAGCACTTTTTGACCTCCTCCCACCCATCTGGTGGACTTGTAGCCATGGTGGGGGGTACCAAGGGGCTTAGTTAGGTCCACAATATGTTTTTGGTGTTTGGTAACTGAAGCACTGGTAATTTGTACCCTTTTCCTAGGTCTGCCACCCGAAACGTTGAGTTGTGAGGGGGTTGCGTGGTCTCACAACCCCCTCCCTTTGTCTTATGTTTTCACCCTTTCTCTAGGTCTACTACCTGCAAATGAAGTTGTTTTGTCTAAAATCAGTCAAACCGCAGGTTAGTGGATGTGAAAAGTGCCGATATTTCCACGCGCAGACAAGTCCGCTGCAAGTTTTGTTGGTCCGTAGCAAAGTACTAAATCTCTAGTAGACCAGACGGCAAGGTGTTAAAAACCAACTCAATCCTGAAGAGAAACTTACATTAAGATCACCTTTATATCAAGTGCCTCTAAGTACAGCATACACCTGGAATGGCCATAGGTCATACATACTCTGTATGGTGCTTTCCAATAACACCAAAAAAACTTAAAATTGTCCAAGCACGCCTCATATTATTGACTAAAGGAAAAATGGGACAAGGTCCATTGTGCCCCAAAAATTTTGGTCCACTGTACCCCGAGCATATCTACAGAACACAATTAGGAAATGCCAACTCAGCTTAAACAAAATGTGAAATGTAGCGTTATGAAATAATGTTGTAATGTTCTGACTTTAACGTGAAAAAGATTCACAGCAATACTTGCTGCTCAACCTTTTCAAAACTCAAATCTAAACGCGGGTTTCAAAACAACTTTCATGTGCAAACAACACACCTTGCCGGATAACTCACAAACTTGTTTTCCAAAAAGCAAAAGTTAATGTTAGTACCACGGTTCATAGGAGACTAAATAACAATGGAATGATGGACTTTCAAGTTTCCAATTTTTTTAACAAATCGACTTTTCGACTTTAACCATTTTGCCTTAAAGTCGAAAAGTCGTTTTATTAAAAATTGGAAATTTTTTCGACCTTAACAATTTTGGGCTCATTGTGCCCCACCTCGTTACAATACAAGCAGTGGCATAACTAGAAATTTGAGACAGTGAGGCAAAGCTTGGCTGAAGGGGTCCAACTGGCCACCGTAGGAGGGTCAGTAGCCAACACTCAGAAAAAAATAAAGAAATGACAGTGAATCCGGATGTCGCAGATGTCTATACTAGCCTTTAAGTCCCGCGAAAACCACGTTTCTTGCAGAGCTTTGCAATCCTATAACTCGCCAGGCGATTGAGCTAGAGAGCTGTTCAAACCGTCTACGGATTCAGCAAGTCTTGTAGCCGAAATCGAAAAAAATATTTTCGTTTTTAGTGGGGGCTTTTCGGGGGGGAACGCCACAAGTGGAGGTGTTTTTGGCTACCTTTACCTGGCCCTGGGCTCCTACCCATTGGGCCATTATTATGGCTCAAGATTTTGTCGGAAACTAGGCCAAAATCCGCGTCTTCAGAGCCCTTGAATGACTTCTAGCATATCTGTAGCCGAAATTATGGCTAAAAACAAAATTGGTGAAAATGTCTGCAACCACAAACCCCAATTTGGGTTGGAACACACCCCTTTTCGAAATGGCCATCATTCGCCAGCGGATCGAGCTAGAGAGCCGTTCAAATCCCTTCTGAATGGGGAAAGACGTGTAGTTTAGGCTGAAAAAAACTTTTCGCCGTGCGATTTCGGCCTTTCTGGCTATGTTTACAAAACCACAGGTTGTTTTGACATGTTTTGACAGGTTTCTATAAATAATCCGTGACGTCAACGGCCCGTGG
>JGI24158J21664_10007591_pt1 | contig 14411 bp, 15 predicted proteins | sample Ectturendosymbi3_FD_21664 | JGI IMG/M metagenome (IMG submission 21664) | reverse complement strand
AAATACTGCGAGCCACAATATTGGCGCGTGGGATCGGATGATGACGTCATATAATTAACCAAAAAACAGACCCCCATCATGAGCCCATTGGCCCAAAACCCGCCATCCAAAATAAAAAATGTTTTCTTCATTCTAAACTACACGAAGCCACTAGTCATTACAGGGTTTGAACAGCTCTCTAGCTCTATCTGCTGCCGAGTTATGACCGGCGAAAATTTGGCCTGAAAAGGCAAATTATGCTTTTTCTGAAAAGTTAGGAATTGGGCCAAAAAATGGGTTTTTGGCCCATAATTTTGGCCACAGATGCGCTAGCAAGTCAATCAAGGGCTCTATAGACGCGGATTTTCACCTAGTTTTCAACAAAACTTTGAGTCAAAATAATGGGTCAATGGGTTAGGGCCCAGGGCCGGCCAAATGTGGCCTACTTTTCCAAAACATGTCTTCTTTGTGACGTCACCTCCAGAAATCCCCCTCCGAAAATGAAAAACGTTTTTTTTTTCGATTTCGACTACAAAACTTGCTGAATCCGTAGAGGGTTTGAACAGCTCTCTAGTTCAATTGCTTGGCGAGTTATAGGATTGCAAAGTTCTACAAGAAAAGTGGCGCACGAGGGACTTAAAGGGTAGTCAAATACAACAACGAAACTCTGCCCTGTTGCTCCGAGCCCAAAATCCTCAGAGTTACGTTAGACAGGTCACTCACGCATCGCTGACACCTTGAGTCACTTCACAAGAAGCTGACATCATGTGTCGCCCTCCTGAGGCGGCTTGCTGGCTCCGGCTGGGGTGCTGGAGCAACAACTCTGCGAATAGCCACTCTAGCCCTGGTGCACGCAACAGCAGAATACTGTGCTCCTGTGTGGTGCCGCAGTGCTTACACCCGCCTAATCGACCCTGCCATCAACGATGCCTTGTGAATTGTGACTTGATGCCTGCATCCTGCACCAGCAGAAAACCTTCCAATCCTCGCAGGCATCCAACCTGCTGAGCTTCGTCGCAATGGAACTACACTATCTCTAGTACGCCGTGCCATGGAGCCTGGACATTTGCTCCACTCATCGCTCACCTGTCTATTGAGTGCAAACACACGGCGCCTCAAATCGAGACACCCATTTGTACCCGCCCTACAACATCTCATCAGTTCATCTGACAACAACAACATACGTGATGGAATGCGGAGTGGGCGGACAACCCCACAAGACTCCGCATTTTCATAACCGACACCGGCACCCACTACCCGGAATGACCTTCTCAAGAAGAGCCTGGGTCCGGCTTCACCGCCTCCGCACCGATGTCGGACCTTTCCGCTCATGTTTGTACAAATGGGGTATGGCCTCCTATGCGGCCTGAGTGTGGGGCAGCAGAACAAACCGTAGACCATGTTGTCCTCCAATGTCCAATGCATCGACCTTCCCATGGACTGCATGGCCTGACGGTGCTGGACGATGAGACAATTGAATGGCTGCTCAACATCTGCCCCGAGATCTAGTGCGGCCAAGCAGTGGTTTGAACAACTAGCTCAAAAAAGAGAAGAACTCAATACGATTTATTATTGTTTGTAGTCAGAGGATTAGTGCGCAGTTGCGGTTTGTCAATTGATGTTGACATTTTGATCGGAATCGTAACTGCGCATGAGGTTTATAGTAGATAAGTTAATCAGATGTACTTTTATTATGTTCGTGTCTGTTAGGATTTAGAAAACAGAACTCAATAACTGATACGATTTGGTTGAAATTTACCTAATTTTGACAAGCTTTTGCGTTGCCTGTCTGTACCCGTCAAGTATTTCTACAGGGAATACGAGGCTAAAGAACTATAGATGCCTGCAGGTCGTAAGGTACAAAAAGGTTGACACATGCGCATTGAAAAGTGAAAACTTTGTGATTGTTTATACCCCATAGCTCGCGAAAGGTATGGGGCTGTAACACGTTTAATTTTTTAAATAGTAGAGCATGGATTTGCTGTCTATCGAATGGAATCCTTTCACAGCCAAGAATCAAATACTAAGGTTTTACAGAGTATTTACTTCACCTGCTAGGTAGGCATCATCAGCTAGTATTCAAATAGAATCCTACTTTTGTTTTACACATTTCAAATCCCTGCATTTATTACATTTGTCGATACAAGACTATCAGCTGTTTTTCGAATAGAATCATAAATTTGCTTTCTTCTTATTTTGCATCTATGATCAATCATAATGTAGCCAGTGTTTGTTTTATTATTTTAATTTTCACATTGTTTGGCATCCTTACCATGCTGTATTTCATCAGCTCACGACTCACGTACCGACTTACTTTTCAAATTGCATTGTTGTTTAGCATTCGAGAAGATATAACCTCATTCTATTGATTAAAAGAGGTTAAGGTTTTACACCTTTACTTTCGTAACAGAACATGGTGGAGTCTAGGTACAGCGAGATGAATATCCCAAAATGAAATATAAATGTTGAACCGCTAACCATTCGATCTCTCTCCAGAAAAACAGATCGTTTTGCAGAAGATCAAATGTAATCAACTGCCCGTTGATAATTCTTTGCTTGAGAGTCTTCTTCTCCTTTTCTCGAGGGCTCAGACGAGGGAAGTCCACCAGAGCAATAGTGTTACTTCTTTTGGTCATCATGTCTGTGATTATGAGGTAACCATGTAAACGTTCATTGCTAATCTCACTTAATAAAACACAATTAGTTGCAAAAAAGCATTATATAGAAGCATGCTTCCTTTTAGCAAAAAAGGAGCAGTTTTGCGTATCTGTACAATAATTTTGTGGTTTTATGCTTGAGTGGTGTGTGGCGTAACTGGGCAAAGACGTCGCGGCGGAAATGGTTTAGCAAAAAATGCAACAGTCGGTTTCGCGTAAAATGTGGCATTTGTATGGCTAAGACCAACATGCGTTACTGACAGTTGGGTCTGAATTGAAAGAAACCTTTGTAAGGTACAACATTTTATCAAGCAATGGAAATTGACTTGGCTCGACAACCTGTTTTGGGGCATTGTGTTCATATGACAGAACCATCGCAGATCTTTTTAATCGAAGATGCTGTAATTCACACAAATTTGCATTCAGGGTTTTATGAATTTCACTGCTGCTTAAGTGGTGACAAAACGTTACATATTAAACTCAAATTAAAAGTCATGTTGTTTGCATTTGTCATAAACTGTTTCAGACACTACTTCAAATTCATGAACATTTAGTGAAGATCGGAAAGAAGGCGGCGAGTTTGGACATACGCGAGCTACTCGGATGGCATTTTCTTGCTACTAAATGGTTTACACATCATCCTGAAAACCGCTCAGGTAGCCGTCAACTAATTTTCCAAACAGCTCGTTCGTAGATTTTTCTGCACTTGTCGCCCAGTGCAGTCAAAACAATTTATATATTTTTAACTTACACTTGGACATCCTGGGCAATGGGGCAATACTCAAAAACACGTTTGTCCGAGTAGTCCACAGCATGTAATAAGCTGCAACGGTGTTAACGAGGAGCGCTCTAGATGGGCTGTGAGTATAGGACGTTCGCAAAAAGATGAGCACCATCAAAGCAAATATCTACATTAATAAAGATCCTATTCCTTTGACGGTGACCTTCCATATGATCTAGGTAGGTCATGCTTGACTGCGTCATTGCTGATGCCAAGTGGTTTTACTAAATAGCAACTAAACATGTGTTTAGCGGAGATTGTGTTCAGCTTGAAAGAGAGACCCGGACCACATTTCGCGTGAAATGTCCCACCTATTTTGCTCTGCATACATACTGCAACTGGCCAAATAGTTGCTGATGATAAAACCAACCAGGAGTTATGATGTCTGATCACGAGGTTGTTCCTGCAGAACACGTTCTCAACAATTTTTGGAACTCACCTGATCTTATACTGTCGTAAATTGGTTTTGCTTGATTTTCTCTTTCCACTTGTCGGCCAAGATACTCATAAAAGGCATTGAAAAATTTTCGATCTCTCATGCATCGCATGAAGCATGCGGCTCGTTTGATGAAAGCACTGAACACCACCCAGGCATTTTTCTGTTCAATGCAAATGAAGGCTTTGTTTGCTGAACACAACTTTGAAGAGCTCATTCTCACTGAGATGAATGAAAACGGGAAAATTATTCAAGTACCAGTCTCGAGAAAGGCGACGGGTTTGCATCCACCAGCAAACAGTCAGGAAATCGATTTCACGTAACACTACGAATCCTCAGTCGTAAAATCTATTCGGTTACTGCTATTTAAATTTGTATTGGATTCTATTTGAATCAAGACAGACGGCAGTGCAGATAATAACTTAATTCATATTGTAAACAATAAATCTATAATCTGCTGAGTTTGCTAGGCCGCTGAGCTTTGATAATTTACCACATCATGAAAAAAGCATCCAACGTGGCTCCACAGAAAAAAACATCAACTTCAAATGAAGAAATCAACTTCAAAGAAACAAGTTATGGCAAGCAATCAGAAGCATGTATGAAAAACTGGAAAAACTAACTGATCTCACACAAAAGCTTGAAACCAAGGTAATTAGAATATAAACCAAGATAGTTGAACATGAAAACATGTTGAGCTGGAAAAAGAAAAACTGCAGCTATGCAATGAGATAGTTCAGAAGACAAATCTAATTGTCGTTCAACTGGGTAGACAAGAACAATATATAGGAATTCATTTATTATGTAGAACAGGGCACCTGCGGCAGTATAGCAGCCTTCGATAAAAATTTATGCGGCCGTGTCCGTGTTCATGTAATTCAAAATACTGTAGGTGTTATGGCGGCCGTGCATTAATAGAAAATATTTGTTTATTGTATGAGGGAAGATTCTAACTACTGAAGTATAAAGACGAAGATGATTATGGGGATAAATCTTGTTCTCAGCAGCAGATTAGCTCGAAGTTGTTCTCCAACCAAATGGTATATCGGGAGTACATCGGGTAGGACTAAAACGGAAAACAAATATAATCCAATCCCAATCACTGCAAGGTTTGTGTCTAGAAAGAAATAAACGAGTTCCTTACAAACAAACAAAAACTCAAAAATATTGAAGGAAGACAGCACGTCTTTGTTTGTGGGGATCTTGCACCTCTGAGGTTCTAACCACTGAAGTACCTCCAAACAATCTGCGAAATGGTAACGAAAAGCCAAGCTCAAGACAACTGAAAAATGGGTGACCATAACTTTACCTGATGATCTCTTCAAACATAGAATTTATGTTTAAGAGATGGGCTGTGACAAACTTTTTAGCATCTAACTTTTCCGAAAAGGTAATAACTTCAACAAACTCTGAAAACTATCATTCAATTCAAGCGACTACTTGCAATTGGACGTCAAACTGCCAGAAGCAAAATACATACGTAAATGTGATGACCTTACCAGTTGGAATTGGAAGTATCATAAGGCTGTTGTCTCAACTATGTATTTCCATCCTATATCAATATGAATGACCCAGTCATTGTAAAGTTTAATTGTTTCCTGACTGCCAATGTTTAACAAATGGCGACAACCATTCTGATCTACCGCTACCACTTCCGCAGTGCAGTACAAATGGTGACTTTGTGAACCAGGTTGAAAAGTACACCAATCGCGTTTTACAAACATGATAGTTTTTGTTAAAACTAATCGTTTGATGGAAAAAATGATGATTTTGTCATTGGTTTCAGTTTGATTGTGAACTGAGCGAAGAAGCTAAAAGTAGAAAGTCGCTGCGACGACTACGCGAACAAAAGAGAACGTTTTCACAAAGAAACTGCGAATGAGAAAGTTGATTTGTGGCAAAACATAACGAGTTGGCATGCGGCAGCTTGTTGAGCAAGTCATAACGAAAACGTAGTAAAGTTTGAGACTAAGTTGGGCTGTTTATCCTTTTTACGCGCCTTATATATTAACCAGAAGCTGGAATTGTTTCAACTTAACGATGAGAAATCAGCACAATTAATATATTTAGAAAACGCGCGAAACTGAGATTATTTTAGAAACTAGTTTTTAATATTGTAAACAATAAATCTAAACATCACATTAATTTTCAAAAATGTGTTCGATATTTTCAGAGAGCGAGTGAAATAAAAATTACGCTTGTAATTAAATATACGCCTTGCGTCATGCCACAGGATTGAAACGTTGAAAATCAACCTGATATTGATTTTCAAATCTTTTAACATGATTCTGGTCTGACATGCTAAACCAGAATAACGCTGAACGTTTTGCACATTCCGATTGGTTGGGTCAAATCTAAAGGGAAAATTTGGAATTCGTAGCATGTTTTTACAAAGAAAATCACGTCGCACCGTGAAACATTAAGAAGCTTAAGTGAAGGAGCAGGCAATTTTTTGGGGTACAAAGGATATTTTATCCAAATTTCCCGCAAAGACTGCATTTTTTGTGTTCTGCTATCAAATGTGGCGCTTGTTGAGCATTGTTTTCTATTTTCTTCTTCCTGTTGATGTGTGTAGTTGGCTCACCGCCACTAAATACATCTCTCTCTATCTCCCTCTGAGGTGGTACGTCGTGAACAGGTTTAGCCAGAGCATGTTTTCATGAATAAAGTCAGTTTTTAGAGTCAGTTTTGTATGTAAGAATGGATATGTTTTAGGAAAATATTTATTGATTGGTTGCAATTAATGCTCTTGCTTTATGTCACTCACATTTCCACTGGCTTCATGTTTTCATATTACTATATGACGTCACGATTAGAAGTTTTATAACATATATTATAACTATCAAAATAGCGAAAAGGACCAATCCGGACACTAATACCAACGGAAATTTGTTTTGTGGCAATAAAACAATAATTTCAATCTTACTTCAACTTTTCTCAGATGCAACTATCAATCCTTAAAAAGTACATCTATTTTACTGATAGGAGGAAATACGCCAAACAGCCAATTGGTGTGGCATCGGTGCATCAAAAACTCTCTCAAACTGCCAAATTTAGCAGGAATTAAAGTGATAATTAAACACATTCATCACTACCTTCGTTGCCCTTCTTCGAGGTACATCTGTAGTTACTTTGTATCAAGATAAGAACGCCAATTTCGCCCTAAGAAGCTTGGAACCCTGTAGAACTCTGGCGAAAAGCAACCGTGGCATCGAAAGTGTAGTAAGCAAGAAGAAAGTAAAATGGATTTGCAAACTTATTTCCTTGTTGAAGTTTTGCTATCTTACTTTACCTTTTTTTCCCTCTAACAACTTCTGATATCTCACAGTAGCTTTGATACCTCACAATAACTTTTAATACCTCACAATAACTTACCAAAGGACCTTTTTTCATTTTATTTGGTTTCTCAACAACAATGGCAACCTCTGATTGGACCGCAGAGGTAAAAACCGTGTCACTGAAGGACTCAACGTAGTTGCGAAACCATTGATCCTGCAACATTTTTGCAACCTCACTCTGAGCGGAAAACAGCATGGAAACTGTGACAGTATCTGCACATGGTATTTCCCTGAAAATAAATAAAAGGCTGTCATGGGCATCCATCAAAATGTAGATGATCCACTAAGCTTTGGTGACAGCAGCTCATACAGAAGGTGTAACATTTCTGCTTGCCATCCTGCTTTAGCAATCAAACATTTGGTTATCATGTGAATTGTTTTTTTCATTTTCACGCAAAAGCAGAAGCGGACATGAGCAGAGATACTTTCTTTCTCTTATTTGAAGTATAGGCTGTTCACGTTTCGTGAAAAAGTTGGTGTGTAAGAAGTTGAAGCAAATGTTAAAAGGATTGGAAAAATATGTGTAGTCAACAAAGAAAAACAAACAAAAACCGACCTGGATATTTTTTCAACAGAAATGTTAGCAAAACTAGCAAAAACGTGATATTTTCCTTATCTTATACGGCTTGTGACACGATTTGACCTGCGAGGCGACTCTAGTACGCTAGGCTTTAATTAACATAAAATCACAGTTACCATCTGCAGAAACAAAGAGCAGTGTCAAGAACATGTAATAGCGACAACAAGAAGGCTCGCTCAACACTCACCGTGAAATACAAACGCTAACTGCCCCGAGCTGTCGTGGCAACAATCAACGTTCCGCAAATAAACAAATTAAGGCGGCGAGGCAACACACGAATCTCCACAATCACCCCATTGAAACTGAAGCGACATTAAAACCATACCGATCAGGGGGTTCGCGTCTACGAGTAGACCGGCGCGGCAAGGCCGGGTCAGTGTCATTGACAATGTCCTCTGGAACAGAGCTTTCGTCATTTTGTCCGTCACCTCGCATGTCGTCAGCTTCGTCCGCTGGTACATCTCCCATGTCGTTGCTTCCTACACCGTCAGATTCCGGGAGGGAGGAGTCAGTGTTCGGTGGGTCCGTGCTGTCGTTGTCAGCAGGAGGGCACCGAGCCAGATCGGAAGTAGAGACTCTGCTTTCTCTGCCATCCGGTGAACGCACAACCGAATAAGTGGGATTCCCTTCCACAAGCTCCACTGGATCGCAAAAGGGGTCGCCCTTATTTCGCACATGTCGACGCAGCAACGCAGTTCCGGGCGTCAACAGCCATGAAAGTAGCGCCATACCATTAATGGATCTCCGAGGAAAACGAAACAGTCTCTTGTGGGGTGTTTCATTAGTCAGGCAGACCAGCGATCGGACAGCGCGAAGCGCCACTGCCAACACCTCCTCCCATCTATCTTTTGGAAGACCACGTCCGTGCAACAGCAATTTAATGGTTCGCCAAATGATTTGGTTGAACCGTTCGCACTGGCTGTTCCCAGTAGGGTGGTAGGCGGTGGACGTGCTGAAAGAAATGCCGCCAGAGGAGAGGTATGGATGCATCTCCTGACTGACAAAAGGTGAACCCCGATCGCCGTGGACGCAGCTAGGAAAACCAAAGATGCAAAACAGAGATGACAGACAAACAATTACAGTACTCGACTTCATATTTCTACAAGGAAAAACAAAAGGGAACTGCCAATATTCGTCTACGGCAACCAGAAGGTAGGGCATGCTCCTCTCACCGGATCTTTGAAATCGAGACTTAAACGGTCCCACGGTCGTAAAGCCTTTATCAGAGTCTGAACAAGCGGCTTAAAGAAAAGTGGCTTCATTTCAGCCCACGATCGGCACGATCGACAGACGATTTTCGTCTCCTTGCTGGAGTAAGGCAAATTACGTTGTCGTACGAAGTGGTAAAGCCGAGAGAAAGCAGGATGGCCGAGTGATTCATGCAATTGGCGAAGAGGCATACAAGGAGCGAGGGCACACGAAAGAGATAAGGCATCCGGCACAACGTTATAGACACCGGGTTTATGGCGGATGTCATAATGCAGTTGACTCAGTTCCAAAGGTCACGAAACAATTTTAGCATTTTAAATTTTAGTACGGTTCGTTTGCGAGAACACGATCGAGACATCTTCCTGATCAGTAACAATTGTGAAATGGCGTCCTTTAAGGAAATGCAGTCATTTACGTACTGCCTCAATTATAGCAATGGCTTCCTTCTCGACAGCGGAATACCGCTTTTCACAAGCAGAGAAAGTTCGCGACATGAACGCAACAGGACGGCTATCTTGCGACAATACAGCCACCAACGCAAAGCAAGACGCATCCGTCTCGACTTCGAAGGGCACGCCGTCCTGAATGGAACCTAGGCTAGCGTTACATAGATCGTTTTTCAAAGTTTTAAATGCAATCACAATTTCGTTGCTGAGGCGAAAGACATTGCAGTGCAAAAGGGACCTGCTTTCTTGGAGAAGTTAGGCATCCATTTGGCATAATAAGAAAACAGACCAGACACTCGTTTCAGTTATTTTGCACATGTCGGTTCGGGCAGGTCTAGTAGAGCTTGCAGAGGTTTGGGTCAGGGTTGATTTGTTTGAAGGCTACCAGGTAACCAAGCATTTCCAGATCAGTTACGCGAAATTCTGATTTTTCTTCATTAATGGTTAGATTACACTCAGCAGCGGCGTTGAGGAGACATTTTAAGTTTGTGTCATACTCCTCATGAGTTTCGCCAGTAACAGTCAAGTCAAGGTAAGCGTAGATATTCTTTAGACGGTGCCTTTTAATAAATTCGTCTATGGAGCGTTGGAAGGCAGAAACGCCGTTGGTAACACCAAGCGGCAAGCGTTTGTACTGAAAAAGCCGACCATCAGCTTCAAAGGCGGTGCAATGCCGTTCTTCAGCTAACAGGGGCACTTGGTGACACGCCAGTCGAATTTCAATAGAGCTGAAGTACTTGTCTCGCGCTATTCGGTTAACCAAGTCTTCTATGTCAGGAAGCAGGTATGCTTCGAGTAAGGTAAAGCTGTTAATAGTAACATAGTCTGTGACCAACCTTTTCTTTTCACCTTGTTTCACAACAAGAACTTGCGCTCTTCAGGGAGGCCTGGCTGGTTCAACAACATCCACATCCAGTAGTCGCTGCACTTCAGATCTGATGAACTTCGTATCTTCAGAACTATATCGTCGAGAGGGAGCAGCGATGGGTTTGCAATCAGGGAGAAGGAATTCAAATAACCGTCGAGGTTCCAAGTCAGCAGCAGCAACAGCTGTGCGACCAGCATCAGGGGATTGGGCTGAAGTAGCTATTGTTAAGGCCTCTTTATGTCCGTTCATCGTGAACGTAACGGAAGAGTGTTGCCTAAGAAATGTTTGACCAACTATGACGTCAGCACAAAGGTTCTTCAGGTCTCTGAAATTAGATGACGGGTAGGTACGGTCAAGCAGATTTAAATCCGCCGTGGTCTTTCCAAAGGTTTAAAAAGAAATTTCCGACGAAGCCATGCCTATTGAAGACCTGTCTCCACCCACAGATAAGTTTAATCGATTGCAAACACCAAAGTCAACGAAGATTTCAGATGCTCCAGAGTCAATGAGGACCTGCACAGGCGAGTCATTCAACATCCCAAGTACGACGGCAGATCCTAAACTCGATGGAGCAGAAGCAAGGAAGGGTCGGTGCACAGACGAGACAGGCCCGGTCTTCTTTTTTCATTTGAGCGAGTTCTTCTTTTATCCACTGCTAGGCCGCGCTAGATTTCTGGGCAGGTGCAGAGCAGCCATTCGGTTGTCTCACCGTGCAGAACCGTCAGGCCGTGCAGTTCGTGGGGAGGTTGATGGATTGGACATTGGAGGACGATTTGGTCGACGGTTTGTTCTTCTGCGCCACACTCACAGGCCGCAGAGGAGGCCATACCTCATTTGTACAAGCAGGAACGGAAACGTCCGACACCGGTGCGGAGGCGGTTAAGCCGGACCCAGGCTCTTCTTGAGAGGGTCATTTCGGGTGTGTGTGTACCGGTATCTGGAATTAAAGTGCGGAGCCTTGTGGGGTTGTCCGCCCATTCCGCGTTCCATTGATGATCCGCCCACTGCGCCGCACATATGTTGTTGTCAGAGAAGCTGATGAGTTGCTGTGCGGCGGATACAAATGGGTGTCTCGATTTGAGGCGCCGTGCAGCTGCAACCGATGGACGGGTGAGCGCTGAGTGGAGCAGATGTCCAGGCTCCATGGCACGGTGTCCTAGAGACAGTGTTACTCCACTGCGATGAAGCTCAGCAGGTTGGATGCCTGCGAGGATTGGAAGGTTATCCGCTGGTGTAGGACGCAGGCATCCAGTCACAATTCGCAAGGTGTCGTTGATGGCAGGGTCAATGAGCCGGGTATGAACACTGCGGCACTGCAGAGCGCCGTACTCTGCGGTTGAATGGACCAGGGCTAGGGTGGCTGTTCGCAACGTTGTTGCTCCAGCGCCCCAACCGGAGCCAGCAAGCCGCCTCAGGAGTGCAACGCGTGATGTTAGCTTCTTGCGAAGTAACTCAAGTTGTCGGCGATACGTGAGCGACCTGTCCAACGTTACTCCGAGGTATTTGGGATCGGAGCAGAAGGGCAGGGTTTCGTTGTTGAAGTTGGCTTTCAGCTCACGTTTAGCTTCCTTGTTGTTGAGATGGAAGACTGCCGACACCGTTTTCGTAGTGCTGAGCTTTAACTTCCAAGTCTGGAGGCATTCACCTAGTGTTGCCATGCCCTTGCTCCCAGGGGCGGATCTAGTGTTGCCATGCCCTTGCTCAGAGTCCCTTCAACCGCCTGCTAATCTCCATCAGCATGCATGATTGCTAGGTCGTCAGGATATGCATACAGGCGCAGTGATAGCAGCCGAAGCAACATCATTTGATGAACCTTTGGACCGACAGACTCGGGCGAAATGACCCCGTTTTCCACAAATATGACAGGAAACATTGCGGGCAGGACATAGCGATTGCTTTTGGTAAGTGTCTAGACCACAGAAGAAGCACGATACAGCTTTAACAACTATAGAAGATGATCGCCTCGTAGAGGCGGCAGCACCAGAATTTTTAGAAGTCGAGTCAGATGTCATCACGGACAATGATTGATCAGGGACAAGGTGGCCCATGCAGCAAGAGTAGCGATGAGCTCTGCAAGGTTATCAACTAATTCAAAAGCTTGGTTTAAAAAGAGTTCTTCCTTCCCAAGTAAACGTTGACGAACAGCAGAAGAAGCGAGACCATTTATGAAGTCACGAGTGAGTTCCTCGCGATACATGTCAGCAGTCACATCAGAAAAAGCACAGTCTTTAGTAAGGCCTTTAAGAATGTGTAAGAACTCTGAAATCGCCTCATCCGTACCTTTACGACGGCTTACTAGCAAATGCCGAGTATAGACATTGTTCTTCTTTTTGATATAGAGATTTTTCAGAATTTGAACGATCATATCATAGGTCTCTGCTTCTTCGACGTGAGGGTAAACAGCGGGAGAAAGACAGTTAATAATGACACGCTTTTTGTTGACTTCAGGATCGTCGTCTCTTCGGAGTTATTGCAGAGTAGAGATGAAATCTTCGACTGTTGGCAACCAGAAGTTAAACACACTAACAGCATCAGGCTGCTCAGGTTCAATATGTAGCTCGCGAGGACGAAGTAACTGCTTATCCATTTTAACTTTATGTTAATTAAATTGTGACACGATTTGACCTGCGAGGCAACTCTAATACGCTAGGCTTTAATTAACATAAAATCGCAGTTACCATCTGCAGAAACAAAGAGCAGTGTCAAGAACATGTAATAGCGACAACAAGAAGGCTCGCTCAATACTCGCCGTGAAATACAAACGCTAACTGCCCCGAGCTGTCGTGGCAACAATCAACGTTCCGCGAATAAACAAATTAAGGCGGCGAGGCGAATCTCCACATGGCTTTTGCAACACACGCATTTCCACACTGTTTTTGCACTTTCCCCTCCCCAGAAGGAAGACACGAAGATGACCGTGGCCAACATGAAAGGAAAAAGAAATGAAGAGCATTTTTATCTGTTGGGGCCTAATCAACAAATTAGTTTGCAGCACATTTTTTATTTGCAAGTTATTATGTTTATAAAGCTACAGTGTATCCAATTTGAACAAAAGCTGTGAGTTTTTCGAAGACAACACGTTGAGACCACAAACAGTAGATGATGATTTTCGCTGCTTTGAGTATACAGGTGTTCAAGTAGATTTGTTATCATATTGTGATTTATCAACTTGACCATGGGCATCGGAAAGTTTTTTTTCCAGAGGGAGGAAAACAATGAATTTTTTCCAAGTCATGACCAAACGCATTTTTCCAGGGGTTAAACCTTGTTGAAATATCATTTTGCCGACTCAAAGCTAACAGAAAAATTTTTTTTTTCAAAAAATGTTAAGTAAAATATAAAATTTTTAAATCTAAGGGGTTACACGAAGTTGCTAGAAACAGTTTGTTGATTATATATTTATTCAACGTGTTTCCTATGACACAATAAATTCTATTTATGCACTCAATGACAAGGAAACTATAATTCCATTAATGTTGCCAAAATTTTCGAAGCTTCTTTGCCACAATGTTTTGAGATTTTGCCTAAATTTTTGACAAATCGAAGCTTTTGGGATGTGCTTACACCCCCTGCTCCTACAACATTGAGAGTAAAGTTTCATTCCACAAGATTGCCACATTTCCAGATGTCAGTAAATTCAACCATTGTTACAATGGTCCTTACTTTCATCACCGGCATTGACACCCACCCTCCCGGAATGGCCCTTCCAAGAACAACGTGGGTCCAGCGTCACCGCCTCTGCACCAGTGTTGGACGTTTGCGCACCTGCTTGCACAACTGGTGTATGACCCTCTCTGCGGCCTGTTAGTGTGGCGCAGAAGACCAAACCGTCGACCATGTTCCCCTCGAATATCCAACCATCGACCCAGAGCCTGTTGGGCCCCTCCCGAAAGTGAAAGGCTGTTGGGCCCCTCCCCAAAGATCCAGATGGGGCCCTTTAATATCAGCAAGCATTTAGACAGATGCGTGCTTTTTCGAGCCAGTTGCAAATTAGCCCCTTGAGCAGCGCTATTTCAAAATCTAACCAAGCTAAACTAATAATGTACAACTTAGGAGAAAATAACTTTAATGAACTGCCAATGCAAAATAAGTGAAAACTAACTTTATCACTTGTTAG
>JGI24158J21664_10007590_pt1 | contig 14412 bp, 13 predicted proteins | sample Ectturendosymbi3_FD_21664 | JGI IMG/M metagenome (IMG submission 21664) | reverse complement strand
CATTGAGATACTGAAAAAAGATTTACCACTGTTATGTAACGATTAATGTGAAAGCATTCCCGCCTTTCCAGCCGAGAATTAACTCAACCAAAACATAGATTAAATAGACAACTCGCAGGTCCTCCCATAAACTAAGCTTCGCCACCATCTCGTATCTTGTTGTAGTTGAGTACGGACAGCTTGTTGTATGCAAAAACAATATATCCTAGCCAGTGACGTAACTGACGGGAGCCAGATGGGCGAAATCCCCCCCTGGCAATCTAAATGTGAAAACCGCACCGCCACCTTAAGTGATATTTCGGTTTTAATATTCGTTTGGTTTTCAGTAGGTTGTTTTTTTGCATTTTTCGGATTATTTTCCGGTGATTTAGGGTTTTAGCATAGCTATCCACATCCGGATTGACCATCATTTCTCAAGTTTTTTTTCAGAGTGTTGGCTAGTGGACCTAGTCTCAAGTTTTTTTCAGACTTTTAGCTAAGTTTTCCAACCTGATTCAAAGCTCTAGTTCCGTCAGTGATTATAGCAATGTAAAATAAGAATGCAAAAAGGAGGATATTTTCGAATGTCCTCCGAGAATATTGAATTTGTCATGAAAAAAGTGGACATGTACTTCAAAAAGAGGGCGTATAGTAGCCATACCTAGCAATGCTACTCATATGCGACCTGTGCAAATCTGAGTAAAGCAGACGCAAAATCTACCAGAAACGAGTAGAGACGTAAGCTAACGTTTTCTGCGTGTCTTGGCCTTGCATTCACTAGATTCAGATACCTGACCGACTTTCAGGAAACTATTAAGTGTAATAGTTGTTTCGTCACAATATAAAATCTTCTTCAAGTGAAATACTGCTATTTGGCCGACCGCTAATACTGGTCAGTGTTGCCAACCTTGTGGTTTTCCCGCGAATTTGGGCTTGTTTATTTGTGGATTTGCGTTTTTTTTGCTGACATGCGGGTTGCTTGTTTTTGGGCTTGTTTTGATTAAAATTTACTTGTTTTTTGCGCTTGTTTTTTGCAGATTACTGTTTTGTGGATTGCTTTTTTTAAAATTGTATGGCACTTTTGCTGTTTCAGTTTACTGCTAAACGAAGTTTGGGCGTGTTTTTGCGCAAATTTGCACATTTTGGGCTTGTTTTTTAGGATTTGTCTCGCTACTTCTGCATTTAATTTACCTGTTGATTTTTTGTTTTTTTGAATTTTCCTACCCAACGCTAGGCTTGTTTTTTCCATTAAATTACCTATTTTGGGCGTATTTTTCAAATTTCCTTGCTTGTTTTCACAAAATAACCTGGCATCACTGACACCGGTATAGAGGATTTTTGGGGACTTGAAGTTTGTAACGGATTCGGGGGTTTTGGGGGGCGCTGAGTCCAAAAATCGCATCCGTTTTTTGTCCATCTGGCCAGGATTATCCGCTTGAGGGCATACGTTTTGCAGTTTTTCGCAAAATATTGAAAAACCTCACCAAAAGTTTCAAAAGTTATCTCCCACCATTTTTAGCTTGAAAACAGATTTTGTAATCAGTAGTTGTGCTTTTCAATGCTGAAATGCTTAATCAGCTGTTGTTGAACCGCGTAGGCCCACAGGGAGTGAGTTAGTGGTAGCCTGTTATAAGCGGTAACTACAAAAACCTATGTCAGAATAGTCTGTGCCTGGTACCATGGTTGATGAGCATGACTGGATGATTTGCAGTAAATTAGAAGAATTTGTGCACATTCGTTGGGCAACAAAGTGGATCACAAACGTTCCGTGTTTCTTGTGTCTGTGGGACAGCAGGGCTTGCCAAGAGTATTGGATCTGGGAAAGTTGGCCAAAGAGAGAAAGACTTGAGATTGGTAAAAGAAATATTATACACTTTCCTTTGATTAATCCAAACGACGTGTTACTTCCTCCTTCCCATATCAAAGTATGAAAACAGTTCGCAAAAGCTTTAAATAGGTAAAAGTGACCGCTTTGCATATTTGTGTGAAAAGTTCCCTGCGCTGAGCACTGAAAAGTTGAGGGCTGGAATTTTCTATGGTTCTCAGCTATGACCAGTGCCGGATTAAGGTAGCGCGGGGCCTGTAGCATTTCAAGAGAGCGGGGCCCTCAGTTTAAGAAACATCTCAACACCTGCTAAATCATAAAGTGTGTGGGCAAGGCATTCGTGTTTCTAGCTTCACTCTCTACATGCTCTATCCCAGGGGTTCCCAACCTTTCTCTTACCATATACCCCTTCAGCATTCCGACAGATGAATACGTACCCCTGCAGTATTTCACCAGGTAAGCATGTACCCCTTCATCATTTTGACAGATGAACATGTACCCCTACAATTTCTTATTACAAAATATTTTGTCATGATTATTCACGGATATATTTAACAATAAGCATATAATGATTTTGAAAATAATATTCGCTGATATATGTATAAATATTTGGAAATAAACAATATGTAACAATATTTTTCTCTTCCACCGCCAACCTTAAATGTACCCCTTCAGATAGGAAAATGTACCCCAGGTTGGGAACCCCTGGTCTAGCTAGTGCAACGGTGCACAACGGCCGCATACGGCCTTCGATAATGAAATTTTCGGCCGTCCACATGTAATTTAAAATATAGTATTTGGCGGCCGTACTGGCGTATATTGAAACAACAAACGCAAGGCAAGCAAATCAGTCGACACGATGCGTAACAATCAGGATGGTGATGTAACAAAGAGCCATAGAACGAATACGCATTTATGTTTAAATGTGTTCTGCGTTGGTTGGCACTTGGCAGCAACCTATTCTTTAATTAAACTTGTGTCATAAATATGACCCGAACTCATTGGCGGCCGTACTTCATATAGATAAAAGTAATGCGGCCGGCAATAGCAAAAAGTTGTACATCCCTGGTCTAGTGGGTTAGTCGTGCAAAATTTGGCAAAGACTTTGAAAAACCACTAAATGCGTTTTTTCACCTTTGGTGACCCGAAACTCTCTGACGTACAACAATACCGGAAACAGTGCCTGCTGATATCTTTGAAAGATGCCACTAGCTAAATATAGCTGAACTCGAACTTCATAAATTGTGCGGCTGACAAAAATGTTGAGTGTGCGGCGGCAACAGTGGAATCGCACAAAGGCGCTGCTTTTCTTGCTGTTCAAGCAGCAGCTGTTGTAATGCCGGTTGTTACCACGGTAACGGTGGTTTACTGTTTTCACGGGCACATTTTTTTGCCGAAACGAACCATGTAAATACCGTTATTATTTGCTTTAGGCGTGCGTGTAGTCGTCATACTGCGAAAACTGCATGGCTTTTGTGCTCTAATGGTGAAGTTGACCCTGCGAAAAGTTTACGCTGCAGCACCACCAACTTTGTTCGTCGGATTGATTTGCTACGCGTTGCTCGGTTTGGGTTTGCTGTAGTGAAGCAAACATCGGTCTCTACTGGAGCATGACGAGTTGCGTTGGACATCGCCTTAGTAAAGCTCAGAGTTGAAAAGCTTTGCGTAGTAAAGTACCGGAATCTCTAACTTTTCCGCAAAAGAATTTCCAAATGCTTGGTGTTTACTCCATGTGAAACGCACCGAGATAAGCGCGTAATGCTATATCTCAGCCGTACATTAACAACCAGTGAGACAAAAATAAACTGACGGCTCGACGACTGCATTGATTTGAATTGAATTATTATGAATTCAACGCTACTCTTTACATCAACTAGTATTTTAGCGTGTTTCGTGCTGAAAAAGTAATGTGTTTTGCAGCTGTGAGTTGATCGTAACTTTCAAGATACACCCGCGCGTTTTGCGCGCTTAGTATACAACCACGAAGTGCGATGCCATAGACCTCGTGCTGCTTCTAGCCTTTGTCTGTATTGTTTGCATGCATCTATAGCACTCACATATTGCAATATCACTGCAATTCTAACACTGGTACTGTGTACTGCTTTTGTGGCTTCAGAATGGTGGAAAAAGATGCTGTAACGCTGTTGTGAGCACACAGTGTGCGGATGATATGTGTCGTGCGTGCTCTCGTCTTTTGCGCAACGACTGTTACCTACGATCGACGACGTGTGATGCTGCAGGTAGTGTTCTTGACTGAGGCTGTTTTGCTTTGCGCAGATATTGTCGCGGTTCAGCCATGGGTCGGTGTCGCGGCCGGACGATGAGTTCGATGCCTCGGTGCACAACAAACATCATCCAGGTGAGTTGATTTGGATCAACTCCGTCTCACATGGCACTTGACGGGCTACGACCTGCGAATGTGCAAAATAACCCAGTGTCATTGCCTCGCGTTTTTTTGTCTAACTTTACACGCCCGCGAAAAGATTATATTGGGAGCGTAATCGAAGGCACGCGTTTTCTTATCGAAAGTGTCGTTGTCTTTTTTTGTCCCATCCACAATGCTCCCATACGGCATTGCTCAATGCAAACTTTTATTTTTAATATTTTGACTGTTTTTCAGTCGATTATCGCAAGCGATAGATTCATCTCATTTGTACTTGCCAAATTACGCAGATTTTCTTTGACTGGCGTCTTATTCGCACAATTTTGACAACTAACTTCTGCACATCCATTTTACCCACGCTTTTCTGTAAAAGCAGTGAAATATTTCCAAAGAGCATTCAATTAAAATTCTACGCCTTGAGCTCTACGGCAGAAGCGAGTGCGTAATGCGAATCTACAAATAGAAAAGGATTTTTTTAAGGCGTTTTAGGACCCGATCGGGTCCCTAGAATCAGAAAATTATCATCGGGTCCCTACAGTCAGAGAAAATCGGGTCCCTAGAATCAGAGAAGTCGGGTCCCTACAGATCCATACCGGGTACCTAACATTTTCCTTAAAAAAAAACTGAATAGACTGAAAGGGACTTGAATCAACTGTTGGTGTCTTTTGCAAGTGCTTTTGAGATAAATTCAGCAGTTTAGAATGCAGCCTAAAACGGTATGTCTGCTCGGTTTGTATTTTCAAAATGCGCATGGTCGCGTATCTATTTTTTTACTCTCTTCGGAAAGAGTCTGCCAGGTCGTTTGTTTCTTGGGCGGTTCTCTAGCGTGAAATAAGTCTTTTAAAAATAAAGAAATAAATAAGTCTTTTATGTGTTCTGGCACCAAATTGTTGTGTTATGTGTTCTGGCACCAAAATGTGTTCTGGCGGTACTTAAAGCAGACATTATTTTTCTAAACCTTCTTGCATAAATGGTGGAGCTGTCGCTGCTTCGCAAGATAAAGTCGAATAAAATAGAAGCGAAATTCGTATGTTTTTCAATGGTATACCCCTACCTTTTCACTCCATTGAACAAGCGTGTCTCCGACGGTCTGATTATTTTCTGATTATTACCACCCACGGGGGGGTAGAGGCTCACAAAATTCGCGGATATTTAGGAGATCAAAAATTTAGCATTTGGGTCCCTATGCATTGTTTATTTATTGGATACTGTATTTGAAGGTGTGTATGGCACTAGTTGTTTAAATTCGACTGTCATGTGAAAGGTCTTTTTGAAAAACAAAACTTTATTGTCGCTTGTTCAGAAGCTTCCACGAAGCACCCCTTTGGAAAACCACCAGAACAGGGCATCCAGGGTTGCGGAGTCGGATTTTTTTGTCCGACTCCGGAAGTCAATTGGATCATTTTTACATCACACTCTTAAGTTTGGAATTCCTGTTAAAATGTTACAATTTATTTTACAACTTATGTTGAAACAGAATTCTTGCTGTGCACCACGATTTCCATTGATTGCTAATTGCTGTAAAATTGTTAACAGCCAAACTTCATTCCCTTTATGTTAAGAAGTCGAAAATTTTGGAAAGGTCGGAGTTGGACTCGGATATTTTACCTCCGACTCCGCAACCCTGGTACTTTAATATAAAGTGCGATCGGGCGTGGAACGTTTGAGTGCTCAGCGAAATCGATCGGACGTTTCTTAGCTTCAAGCACATGGGCTGGTTACTAAGTGCTGGATCGATGGCGCTGTTTGGAATGGTGCAATAGCCTCAGTTTCACAAAAGCTGCTGTTTTCGGTTTTTAAGTGTTCTGAATTGCTTAGCCGTTGTTTGAAAAATGTTTCTATGTATGTATCTTGTGATCGAAGCCTGTTTTTGGCAAAGAATCATTCACGTTGATTTTACCAGAGTGTGTATTTCGCTTGCTGAGCTAGGCATCCTCAGCTTGAATTGAAATGGACCTTCTGTGTAATTCAAAGATGTAGTTTCATGTTTATTGCAGCCGACGAGGGTGCTGTATTGTTTTCATAACTGAAATTTTGGTCACATGGATTAACTAGGTAGAATTTATTTACTAAAAACAAGCGGCAGCCGTTTTATAAATGCGCGCTGTCGGTAGGCCGTGCTATTTTCTTAGGACGGTATTGTCCTTTGCATATTTTACTGCGTTTCCATGTCCACTTTCTGGGCCAAGCTTCCATATATGGAAGTGACGCAAGTTACGCACGCGAGCCATCAAATCAGATGGCTTAAAGCAGGGTTTCTCAACCGGGGCCCTCGGGCCCCCCTTGGGGGCTTAGGAGCGGTTCTCCGGGGGCCACGAGCAGAAGCTTTTACTAATTAGCTCTACCGTAATATTGCAAAACCCAAGTGTAGCAATATTAATTATACGCCAGTTGAAGGGGAAAGGGGGCCACAAACCATGAAAGGTTGAGAACCACTGGCTTAAAACTTGCTTGGCCTTCACGTCGTTGAGGATGAGTAGCGGGAAATGTAGGCCTGCAAACGCAGTATATTCAGTAGGCCTGACTGTAAACTGCTTGTAGTGCAGTGTTATGGTGTTGCGGAGGGTTTAAATAATATAGTAACCATTGTAGCTCAAGCTCCACAATTAGGAAATAAATTTGACGTTTTGACGTAATACAGTGTATTTGTAAACGATACATTTGACCTCACGAAGTAGCGAACACTGTATCCCAAATTTTGGGTAAAACAGCAGCAGTGCAAAATGTTGACTCTTCTACTGTACGATCATTCGTCTGGTATTGCTTCAATGATAGTTTTTGGCGCAATTCTTCAGCACCTTTAACGATTTTGGTTTCCTAGCTGTAGGTGTTGCAGCATCATTTCTAGGCTGTAGCATGTGAAATGTTCCTTATCTACTCTGTTTCGCATCCAGTACCTGCGGGATCTTCTGCAAGCAATGTTTTGCATTGCACGAACCAATGCCACTTTATGCAACACCAGTTGCAACAGAAAACAATCAAAACAGTTAGGATACATGTTCTCACTTTACGGCGCAGCAAAGCATAGTCTACGAGCCAGTAAGTATGGTGTTTGCCGACAATAATTTCTGTACACAAGCAAAACAACTGTTAAAGAATGACATTCGATTGCTCAGTTCGAAACACCAAGAAGGGATGTACAGACAGCTATGGTGTAAGCCAAAATGTCATTTCATTGCATCAGTACAGCAATCTTCAACACCAGCTCACTCGACTGCCTAGACAACATTTCAGCAGCAAAGCTTGCTGGCCAAGACTGAAAATGGAAACGCATGCGCTACTTGTGGGCTAAGAGGCCAAGCTTGCGGGCAATGTCTCAAGTGGACATGAAATCGCAGCATTTGTTAGTCGCCGGAGTCCCGACTGTGAAGCGCACTTTGTAATTTAATAACAGCAAAAACCATCACCGTGCCTTTCTTTGCAGAACACTCTTCCATCACGCCACAGTCGTCCGACGCCCTCAACGAGAGCATTCACAAGACTCAGGAATGGCTAGCGCATCGTCACCAGCAGCAACAGCATCATCCGTCTGTTGAGGACGTCAGTGAAGATGTGCTCAAACAGAGCAAGGTACGCCGTAGCTTCCGTGTAGTGTTCGTCGGGGGTCTATCATGGTCGTTTGATTCGCAAGCTCTTCATCAGTAGTTCGTGCGCGCCGCTCAAGAGCAACACTTCCTTTTGGTACAGATGTTGCACGCACGCACCGTGCTTCCCGTGCTCGATGAACCCTTTTCAGTGCATGTCATTTGGCCAACTCGTATTTGTTCGAAGCGCGGGTATTTCCTGTCAACATATTGTTGCTGACATGGCTGCATTTGCAGTTACTGACTAACGTGTGGTTTGACAGTGTTGAGTTCAGTGTGCAATGTGTGTCACTGTCTACAAATTGCAAATTGGCGATAGAAGCTGGTCGCTGTTTTTTCTTTTTCAGTGTTTTTTTGTCCTGTTTTGTGTTTTTATGGAGATACTTCGTGTGTTGTTGACTTGATTAGTTTCAGTCGTTTTGATTGTGCTTTTTGTTGAATAACGCGTGCACTGGAAGTATTTTGATGACTTGTGTCGAGTTTTCTATGGTTTGCAAAGTTCTGCAATTGCAGAAAAAACTGCAGTTGTCCTGTACAACCGCAGCTTTGTTGTGCAGTCTTGCTATCCTGCGCATTCTATGCGCCTACGCTATTCCCACTTCAATCTTCCATATGCGTTTGCATCGTCGATACCATGAAAAAGCGAGGAATCGTCGTCATCGGATCAATTTGAGCCAAAGTGACCCATGACTCGTGGGTTCACAAATGCCAGCTGTTCTTCTCAAATTTGTTTGCGGTCTCATCAATTTCAAAGCGTCTTACGGTAGCTTTGTTTGTCGTTCTCTTTTTCGCCCGGAAAAATATAATTCCAAATTATCGAAATTGCAGGCAGCCATGTGTACTTATTTGGTGCTGGTTGGGCGTTTCGCACTTAAGCTTAAGTGCTTATGCAAAGAGGTACATCGTACAAAAAAATAGCTGCCGTAAACAGTTGAGACAAGTGAATGGTAATCTGTCTCATAATCTCACACTTTGCGCTCGTAGCTGAACACAGATTTTATTTCTGGCGTTGTAGTGATAGCATATAGGCAACCACCAGAATAGGGCAAGTATTCGATTTGTCGTTGTTGTACGTGAAGCTCAGCAGATTAGTCCAGTCGGTGGTCAAATGTACGTTTTGTATTTTGTCAACTTCACCTGGTTGCTTTCACGTTCTTCGTACAATCAGTCGACTTAAATTGTGAATTGTCGCTTTTTGTGGATTGCGCTGATTGCCCACTCCGTTAGGTCCACTAAAAATTCCGTTTAGTCCGCTCTTGCTTTACGCATCTATTGGCGATTCGATGCGCATAATAACCATTAGGAGACAAAGGTGCTCAACTTTCCGCCGCAGGTGTTCAAATCTTCACGACATATAGGTGAAAATACATAAATCTGCACGACAAAGCAATGTCAATCTGCGTAACATGTTGGTGTGCGGATTTATTAAATACGTCGTCCAGATTTAGCAATGAAGCGTTTTCTGTGACAGACGATGACTTTTTTCAGCGAAACGTCGGGTTAGCCGACTGCGCAGCGCACTGCTGCATTGTCTTCTCGCTGCTAGGATAACGTAGCCTGCCTGTACTTACGACCAACGCAGTCCGATATGTAAATCGATATGTGAGAATTGTTACATTATTTTTTAGCATCGGCGCCCTGTCCCGTTCGCGTACCGACATTGCATATTGATTAATTTGCCATCCATGTTTGCCGAAACGCTGCCGAAAGTCGTTAAGTTTGAACAGCCTTTTGCGTTGGTGAGCCAGGATTTGTGAAATAGCGGGTGTCGAAAGCACGGGTGTGTTTTTGCGCTTCAGAAGAAACAGCTTGTCCGAAGACAGGTTAACCTGAACCACAGATAGTGAATATTTTCAATTTTAGACCTATAAGATCGGGTCTGCTTGCTGTGGCTTTCGTCACCAGTATAATCTGTGTTTAATTGACATATTTCCATGGGATGGGACAGAAAGTGTCCCCCATGGACGAGCCTGGTAATTACGCCGTCAGGTGCATTGCTATGGCATTTCATCCGTTTGACAATTACTCTGACTGTGCGTGAAAATAGTTTCTAAATATTAACTGGGATGCATCAAAAGGTATACGAAAGCACAATAGTCAATTCATGTTTTTCGAGCCAGAAAAAAAGCTTCAGTATTTATTGATTGTGTGGACTGGACCTGTTCTAGCCGAACGTAAATCTATCGCTGTTTTCGTTGTACAACTTTCAAATGTTGCTGAATTATTAAAATGCATATCTGTAGTGCGAGTTTTTTGGAAATGTGTGGTTCGAACCTGCTTTATATTTTCAGGCGAACGTGGAAACGCCAAATACTACAAAGCGCGCTTCTGTGGCGCGCGTCGCCAAGCTGCGCCGGCGTCAGTTTTCCAAATCTCGCCAATCGTCCTTCGAACTCCTCCTGCCCAATCTGCAAGAAGAGGAAGTTGCCGCGGATGGTGGGTTTCATTTGTTTTGAACCGTTTGTTTCGAGCGTGCTTGTATCGTTGCAAACTTCATTGCGATTGCAAGTTGTTTTTATCAACCAATTATCCACAACTGATATCACACGCGCTGCGGTGGATGCTTCTGTACGCTCGTAGCTACATCCTTGTGGGAGCTGATTCAAAAACTAGCCAGCAGTTTTGCGCAGAAAACAAGAGTGTTTAAATTGTTTCCATAAAATTGCTTGAATTTTGAACTGCAGTGAAAAAAAGTACCTCAGGAAAAGATGTTTGGTTGGTAACATGATTTTAGTGACTTCGTCAGTTTTTACGGAAACAGCGTGCTTATCAGGAGGACCTTCCGATCCTGTCCGGATTTTAAACAGTGTGTTTATATGTTTACGCTTATATATTCTGGGGCAACAGCAGCCTAAACAGAAAACGAATATGTTTGCGGAAGTTTGTGTCATCCTGCGTAGTGCGTGTGCCCTGGTATCACAAAACCATTTTAATTCTACACAAATCTACTGTAGTTACACAAAACGTGCGAGTGGCCAATGATGCCGATGATCCCGAATGTGCACCGATCAGCGGAAGTCTTGTCGAACAGCAACTCAACAAGCCAGAGCCTAATACCGGCTTGCTTCCGGAAACGCCAATTTCCGAAAAGTTTCCGCAGCCTAAGATAAAGGTAGAAAACTCAAGTGTGCGTATGTTAATTGCGCCGGAAAAATAGCGATTTACATTTTCTTGTTCCTATAGGAACCGGCAATACCCCCACATGTCTCCCTGGCCTCTGCCCAGCTCGAGTCGTTTGAACTGGAAGAGATTAACAGGTGCGTTGGTGTTGATGATACTTCTCTTTTAATGTTCAGTGGTAGCATGTCGAAAAACTACATTGTTTTGACGGTTGGCCGTTTCTGCTCATTCGCTGCCAGGAATAAAGCAAGAGTACCAGTGATTCTCGTAGGACACGTTTTGGAGAAGTTTGATGCACGAGTAGAATACAGTTTCAGTACGCAGCAAGCTTTTAGACATGTCACTAGTTTGTGATTTTACTGTAAACATCCCTTGTTCTTTCCTGCGAAATCGATGAAGTGACTTTATTCAATGTTTGTTGCCGTACGACAACTTTGGCGTGCGATCGCGCAAGCTGACGCGAAGTTGCTGGTAAGACTTCACACGCTAATAAGCCTGGTGCACTTTGGCAGGTGATATTCAATGCATTTTTAGTTCCAAAAAAAAACAAACATGCCAGCGAAAGCTTTAACACAAGTAAAGCAACCAAACCAACAACCACTGAATGCTGTTCGTTCAGCGAACAAGCACTGGCACAACTTACTGCTCCTCCGCAGGAAGCTTCCAGTGTTAACGCGCCCGAATTGGCTCAAGGCAACAAAAGAGCAAGGGTGTAGGGAGTGAGCGATTACAACAATTTACGATTCCGGCTGAAACTTGGTCCAGCTTACAAATGACACCGAGGGTTCGCCTCCGATTACCCGCAGCAAGTCACCACAGACATTCTGGCCTAAAGCAAAATAAAGCCCATCAACTTTCGCCCCATGATCAGGGGATTTTGGTTATATCACCAGTTGCTATAGGTTTGAGTTGGAGAAGGGTTGTGACCAACCCTTTGCATCCGGCGCACCAGAGTACGATTTCTATCCAATGTAGGACTTCACGGAAAATGTATTCAAGAAAAATATCACCACGAAGATAAGAGTGACCCAACACCCTAAGATTTCACTTCGAGTACGAGTAACCGGCAAGCTTTTACTGTATGAGACTAAACGCAGTTGCTTTCATGCAACAGAGTTATGAACGAACTGCCACTGAATCCGCATTGTCGATCAAGCGACCTTTGTACAGTTGTATACGTGCAAGACACTGTCGCAGTTATAACCGTTCACCAGACTAAGTTGTAAAGCAGGGGTCTCCAAACTACGTCCCGCTGGCCAAACCCGGCCCGCGAAGACATTTTGCCAATAAGGAAAAATAATATAAATACGAAAAATTTGTTGATTTGGTAGAATGTAAAATTTCCCGAAAAAATCACTTTGTGTAAGATGTCCGGCCCTCGGACTGTTGAGTAATAGCTTATTTGGCCCTTGGACAAAAAGGGCCCTTTCCCTGTTGTAGAGAATCCTTAATATAGATTAGAACACAGTTGCTTGTCACTTTTTGAAGTTGGCTACTGCCCTACAGATACGATGCTCAAATACGCACTTCATTGCCGGCACCCTTCCAGCACGCAAGCTGTACTGCCCTCGCTTCATTTTCAACAAAGCGTACAACACCGTCAGAAGTTACTTCGTGAGCTTGGTATTCAGTCGCTGTCTCTGAATAGTGCGCTTCAATTTCCCGAAATTATTAATTTCCGTGAAGTAGAACAAGATTAATAACGGCTGCATTGCATTCATTAGCAACTGTGATGAACGTTTTCCTAACGTGGATTACAATAACGTTCCCATCAAACTTCAAGGTCTGGCGATTGTGAAGGATGTATACTTTGTCGAAGCTAATCAGAGCGTGGCCCGCTTGCGAGCAGCTGTGGGATTGGTATCCGTAGGTTCTTTTCGCTGCGGTCCGAATTGGAAAGGGTCAGGGCGTAAGATTTCGCAACTGTGCTTCTACAGTATACGCTATTTCGTTGCTTGGTTTCCTCACTTCAGTGGCAGCTGTTAGTGATCTAGTCTGATCGATTGCCATCACTTGGTCAACAAGATTGTTTAATGTTTGGTGGTAATTTCCCTCCAATTCTTCATAAGACTATCTTTCGACAGTAGCTTTGCTTGGCTGTTTGTATATGGCTCAACGTTTCTTGCTTGCTATCTTTCTTTGCCAACCGTGCCTGGAATTTTTGTAAGTTCTCAGTAAAGCTATTGTTCCTCTTTAAGCCGAGCTATTTTCAGCATGGTTTTGCGATGGCTTTGGCTCTTACATCTGAGGAAAACTCTTGTCACCACCACACCCGATTAAAAACAGTGTGCATGAAGGCGGTCATGGGAAACATTTCCTGAGACCATGTTCGTAAGGCCATTTAATAACTTTATCGTCGCGCTTGGGTTGTTTTGCTGGGAACGAAACAGTTTACTGATTTTCGTCGGTGATGCCTTGCACATTTAAGTGCAATCCACTTCAACGGAAAGTTCGTCAGTGTTTTGACTTCAGCGCCTGCGGCTCAGTTGATGGACATAGCATCAGAACATAGGTTTCTCTTTACCACAGCTGAAAGTCTTTAACCAGTTTCTACAGGTTTTCCTCTACCACCATTACGGCCAAATTGCTACAGCACACCTGTTACGTAAATACCAAAACTATACAGTCCAAGTCACACTGAGCCACTACTGATTCATCGCCCAGCCAGAGGCCTTTAATAACTCAAATTCTCAACAGTATTAGACGATCACAACGCATCGCAAGCAAATGCAAACGGTCGCACATCATGCGTTTCAACGGTAGAATATACAAACTGCGTTTCAGAGCGCTAAGCTCCTGATTTTTGGCGACTTACAAGCAATATAGCTGTGTAGCACCACGCCATATTTGCATGATTGACATGCGTATAGACAACTGCATAGCGCAACGGATAACAACACACGTAAGAGATTGTTCCCGCAGCTGTTCTACACACCGTTCGCCAGGCAAGAAGGTTACACCAATTTACAAGGTCTCTTGGAGACTCGACCTAGAGACGAACTCCAGACTTGCCAACACCGAAGCGAACGCACTGACCATCAGGCCACGGGCTGGTTTCACTGAACCTGACTGCTGCAGAAACGAATCGAAACAGATCGCTCTAGAAACCAATCTTGCACACAGTTGCAGCACCCAATCCAACCAAAATGGTTGATGGAAAGCGCTTTTTCCGTGGAACAGGTCGTTGCGGTTTTCACAAAAGAACTTCTGGAACGGTACGTTTTAACGCTCACACTAAGCCGACTACTTGGTGCATTTTTAAACCCATGTGTGGTAAAGTTAACCCAGGAGTGGGAAGTCGTAGGCTGCTCAATTTCAGTAGGAGTGTTTGAAAATTTATGACGTGACCCATTTTTCAGAATGCTCAGTGGATGCCGATTACGGTTGCAGCTTCTGTTAGTCATGTCGGTGTCAGTCAAGGCTCTCACCACTTTCTCCGCTAATAACTCTCCAGTAGTACTCTAAGTTGACTGCTTCTTTCGATTATATTCAGATATACAACAAAAACGCCGATACACTTG
>JGI24158J21664_10007589_pt1 | contig 14412 bp, 9 predicted proteins | sample Ectturendosymbi3_FD_21664 | JGI IMG/M metagenome (IMG submission 21664) | reverse complement strand
ACCATCGGGGGGGGGGGTAGGTTGAGGCGAACGGAAGTGGCTTTTCACTTACAAAAATTAAGCTGAGGTGTGGGCGCCAACGAAGTCCTCGCGTTTGTTTTTCTTTGGCTATGTGCTTGAAGTCGTGTTAACAAACTTAAGTCATTATTTCGCCATGCTTTCAAATTTCCAAACTTCCCTGAACCGCAGCAAGAAAGGCTACCCGTTGCCCTCCGTGGAAGTACAGTTGAAAACATAGACAAAGTGTTTTTCATAAAACATGTGGATTTACAGCCGTGTTGATGAAGCTAGCATGTAGTGCGCAACTTGATCGTTCAGCTGGAACTCTCCGCTCGAGACAATCTTGATGAATACCTATGAACGATGCCACGACCTTACCCTATAGAGCGCGAGAAGGAAACAAAACACATCATCTTTGTTGTGAAAGCATGGCGCGCAGTAGATATTACAGACGAACAACTACATAAAACAGAGGATAAAATCGGATACAAGTTCCTCAGCAAAACAGCATGCAAAACGATCAGACACTGGCGTCTTGAAAAATAAACCCTGGCCTAGTTAAAAATACACAAGACAGTCGCCCAAGAGCTTTCGCGGAATCCTAAGCACAACTGATCTTCAAGCGATCGAATGCGCCAAGCAAGCGCAGAAAGTAACGACGTACCATAGAAAACGAGCTTCGGAGGGTAACAAGCAAGAAATACGAAAGCGAATCCCGCAAGAACGTATACTTTACAACCGGTACAAAAACAACGAAGAAAAAAAACGAGAAAACGGCGACACCAGAACCATTCGGAAACGGAGCGAAACGAACAGCGGAATATCCGGAGCAGAAAAGTATGGAAAAGAAGTGAATTGTTCGTCTAGGCGGGAGAAAGGATCTTCTGCCAGACAAATGTAAACATGCTCCAAGGCCAGTAAGCACGCGGCAGAACCAGGACGGCAGCCTCGCGCGCATGCAACTGTTAAGTGTAGCCCAGCGGCTTGTTCGCTGGAGGTCGGTCGGGAAAAAAATAACAACGTACATCAACATGGAAACATCTCGGAGCTCTCAGTTGCTACTCACAAACTTTTCCGGTGCTTGCTGTAAGATTTCCGACGAGTCAATCAAAATGCGTCTTACCGTGACAGAATCGGCGAGAGATGCTCAGATGCCACGCGCAGTTCGGCGGGATTGATGGCCCCGATGTTATCAGGGTAAGGTCGCAGAAACGTGACATGAACAAGTTACCGGTTTCGCAGTTCTTTTCACATTCCGTCCGAGTCGGAGAGCCGCTGGTCAGAGGAAGTCTCGTTATCAGCGTAGAGCAGTTTATGTCTGTAAGTGGGAGCGTTCAGCGACGAATTGTAGACCGATTTGGTTTGGGCAGCTAAGATTGCCTGTGGAATGTGAGCAACAATACTGAATAGATTTCAAGCAAGATATAAAAGATTCCTTTAATTTCTCTAGTTTTACAATATTGGTTACCATGCAAACAGCAGAATATTAAATCGCTTTTTGCCATCTTAATATTAGAAATCACCACAACCTGAACGAAGCACGCCGAACAAGACATCTACTGAACAGTACATACAGTAAAGCGAGCGGTCTTCACGTCACCCCTCGGAATGAATCAAACTGAATCGAGAATCACAGAAAAGCATTTAAAATAAAGCATGCAAGATGATTTCAACATCGAAAGTGTTAGCACGTCAAGGCAAGCTGGAATAATATCAATAGATCGCAAACCCATGCGGCTGGCAGCACGATGTTCAGCAGCTGTCCCAAACGGATAAATCTAGCAGAGCGCGATGTCGAAAAACGGCTTGCGTTTTTTCAACGACAGCTGTGCTTCCGAGTAATGTAGTTATCGAAGCATCAAACTACACGACTGCTAGTTTAGACCACGTGGTCGGTTGCATTGATTTTGTTGGCGGCCTGGAATGTTACCAGCAGAGCTTTACATCAGCAGTAGGTTTCGCTATCTCGTAAGGCTGCTGCACCCGCGACCCTCCCGAGAGGAAATGCTGGTCTGAAAATGAATAGTTAAATGAACGACCGCAGCATGCTACGTGAAGGCACAGCGTCGCGGGTAATTCGAGAACAACGTATAAACGAATCCTCGTCAAAAGACAAAGCAACCCAATGTTCGTCTGTTGAACATCCTATCCATATAATCGGCAAGCTGGCAATAGTTTGACCATCATAGCTTGGAATGGCTAAAGGGCAAAGCCAACGAAAACGTCTTGAGCATTGCCTATTTCACCTTCTGCTCGGGCATTTGCTCCCAAATAGTCAAACCTTTCGATGAATGAATGAATGACCAGGTGCAATAACAGAAACCACCAATTACATCACGGTCCTACGCGTACAAGAACCAAAATTTATCAGGCAAAATATTAGTAATGCGCCGTGCAGCAACACCAAAAATTACATCAATAGTATGCAACAGCGAACTTAGGGACCAGGGGTTAGCAAGGTGGTCGATAAGAAGGCACACAGGGCTGATATTAGATACAGCAGTTGATAAATCTAATGGATCTACTGAAGGTTTGCATGGATTTATCTTTTTCTTGGCCAAGTTCGCCCTAAAATTTTTAATGTCAAAAAAATTTCTGCCATACTAACCAGGGATGTAGTGCAAAGAAAAAAGGTGTGGGAACGCACCCAAAAAACTAGCTATTTTGAAACAGAGTTTCACACTCATTAAAGCAAAACATGAAGAATGTGTGGGAACGCCGTTCCTACCGCACTACATCCCTGATACTAACCCGTTCATAGAATGAACTACCGGCACATAATCCAATGGAAAGTTCAAACTTAGAATGCCAAACCGGGTTATTTCCATCAGGTCAGGTGTGGTGACCACGTGGTTGTTACATACGCAAGCTCGTGCTCGATATTTGGATTTCCGGTGAAAATCAACCAACGTTATGGTTAGTGTAAGTTTTTTGTTTCGCGGGTGATATAGGGCTGTAATTGTGGCAATAAAAGGCTGTTATTCACTCAGGGCATGCTTCTACGACCTCGTTATCAGCATGGAGCAGAAGTTCTTCAGGCCCAGTGTATTTTTTACGAGCGATTTGTATCATGTTGACGACACAAGATGGCAGTCGGTCCGACTCAGGTGCTATATTTACTTTCTGCGATTAACAGTTCTGAACCATAGTCTGTTCCAACCGATCTTAGGACACTCCGCCACAAACAAGAGAACATGAGGAAAAACTATTGCACGTCAAGCTTCACAGAAGCAGGTTAAAACCTAAAGCTAAACGCTCATAAACAAAACATAGTCTCAAGCCATTCCACATCGCCGATCACTGCTTAGAGCAGGGTTTCTTAACCTGGGGTGCTAGCACCCCCAGGGGGTGCTGGGAAGGTCACGTATGTGGCGGTAAAAGCAATACGTTTGTCTTTGCTTTATCCTTATAGTAACCAGGTGTTAGCCAATGGTAGGGGGTGCTGGACTGCTTAGGCGTTACGAAAAGGGGTGCTGAGGTAGAAAAAGTTTAAGAAACGCTGGCTTAGAGAGAGCATTATCAAAATAAGGACTTAGCGCCCTGTGTAAAGTAAAGCGAACTGAATACCTGTAGATTACCACAATCTTTCGGGAGCTTCTAAGTTACTTCACGAAAATATTAAATTCAGCATTGACGATTAAGCACTAACGTAGATGACAGTTTGCAATCGCTTCAACGATCGCTTCGCAGATCAAAAGGGAAAAAATAATTGTGAAGGAGCATGAGGAACATTACGGAATGTTTTGTACGTGCATATGCCCTTCGCAAAGAAACGATTATATCAGCCGATAACAAATTATATTGTTGACAATTACCCAGTATCCTACGAGCAATGTGGGTAAGGCTGTCGCTTCACATAGCCAATATACATGCTAGTAATGCCTTTTAAGACCTGTAAATCGTATTCCACACAATAACAAAAATAATCAATAACAGTCAAGATTAGATACAACACCACGAACACGGAGTGATTTCGTACAACTGACGCAAAATGCTGTCAAAAGATTGAAGTCATCTAACAAATAATACAGTGGGACGCCACGAGGACAGACCGAGCAAAAAAGGAAACCCGATAAATAATATACCAACATTATCGGGATTGCGATTGGTCGAATGGTAACGACGCATTCAACGTATCATCGAACCAGCAACAGTCGCACGTCGCTTCAACGGGGCCTGCGTGGTGCATGAACACAGAGATTTTTAGGCGTTGACCGTAAACTGGTGGGAATTGCAACGCGTGAAATGGATATCTTGATTCCAAAAACAAGCGGGGTGTGAACACCGGTTGTTAGCGGAACGTGCGAATGAATCCCTATCGGATTAAGAACAGTTGTCGTTTAAAAACGGGACGCTATTGCGTTATAAACTCCTCAGATAACCAACTGTGTGGTGATATTTTGAACTATTCAAAGGAAAAGGCACTTCAAAACCCACGAGTTCAGCAGGTTTGGCATTTCCAACACATGACAAGTATCTGTGCACTAGCGTAACATGGGGACAGGCTCACTGGTAAAAATCCGTACATTTGTTAACTGAACTATGTTCGTCATTCAACACACATAAATGCTCGCAGTCACCGCACGTAGTGGAGGTAACGATAAGCAAAACACTTCGCGAAAATGGCAAAAAAATCATGCGACAAAGCATGTTTTGGTGTTGGTTAACATTAAAGCCTATAGATGAATGTTTTTAATATCGATCTGACCACTTAGTCGCCTTAAAACAGGATGCGACCATGTCGGTAGTTCGCAAAGAACGTTATTTTTGAAGAATGCCAACCCTGTAAAATTTGGAACAAAAAATTTGCATGCACATAAGCTGTGCACGAACCATTCTCCCCAGCTACAAAAAAAAAAAATCGAGCAAGTGTTGCAAAAACCGGAAAACTTTTATAATTTTTAAGGATTTTAACTTTTGATGACCGATTATGGATTTCTTTTGTTTATCATTCAATGATACTGAAAAAAGTGGGTAGAAATATTTTTTTTGTAAGTGGGCAAAGGCCACACAAAACAAAAAATGAAGTGCCTTATGCTTAGACCTACCACACGTCCCGGTTTGGCCGGGACTGTCCCGGTGTCCCGTCCAGGTTAGCAAATGTCCCGGAATTTCACTTCAGTGAAACTTTCAAAATGAACTCCAGCCTGATAATGCATTCCTATGAATTCCGCTTGATGGTCATTTGTAAAATTGGGGGCTTATTGTTGCGTCATTTTTCCATTGTATTCAATGGAACTACAGCAACTACTGCAGTTAGAAGCCATTTTGTATGCTTTGAGAAGGCAGGATAACTGTCAGTTGGTTTTGAGTCATTCTATGCTGAACGTAAGCTAGAACTTGACTTAATGCAGAGAAAAATTTGCCAAACTCAGGCCTTCGGCCGCTCGTCAGGTTATTTCTTTCATGGTTTTGAATTTGTCCCGGTTTAAGCCTAAGAAATTATGGTAAGTCTACTTATGCTTCCCTTTGGATTTAACAGCGGTTATGTAACGTGCTCCCTCAGTGTTATACGTGTTCACCCTACGGTAAATTCTGACCAAGAGCCCGATTTGAACACTTTATTGACAAAAAGTCAAAATTTTTATAGCTGCATGAGAAAGGTATGCCAGTGTCAGCCGAAAAGATTTGAAAATTACAAATATTTTTTTAAATGATGAGGTAGATAATAACTGACGCAAATGTGGACTCGAATTTGTGCCATTCAAGCAGTCGTCACAGATTTTGCTTCGGAAAATAAGCAAGCTTTTCTCAGAAGGAAAAAAAAACACTATACTCACTTTCTACTTCTTTGGCATGTAAAACTAGTGGTCTGCGGGGGCCCACCTCGGCTTTGCTCTGCGTCGGGATGCCATGCGGCTACTTTCGCATTGAATGCTGCACTAGTGATAGACCACAGGCAGCAACGCGCGTGAAGCTTCTCCTTGCACCCATCTACTAATGCCAAGCACNAGGCTGGACAGGCCGCAGGTACCGTTTATCAAGTCTTCGGTGTGACCCGACCGGGATTCGAACCCTACCNACCAGCTTCAGTGGCACGTGCTTTGTCTCACTGTTACCACGTAGCCGCTTTTTTCAGTTAAATAATTAGCAACACTTCTTGGTAAAAAATCCAGTTTCATTGCAATGCCAACTTCATCTATTTTCGTGAATTAACGTTTATATATTTGGGAATTCAAATATAAATTTAAGTAATCCACAGAGCTTCCTTTAAAATTCTGAATTTTGCTAATCGGAAATACAATTTGATGGCTTTATTACACGAAGATATAGACAAATTCATTTTTATTACTTAAAGCCAATCCACATTCCGATATTTTGCAGAAAATACATCTTATGTTTTTCGCTATGCTTGGAATATTTTGTTTGGGGTTGCTGCTGAATATATATAAAAACATTGGAACATGCTACCTAATTGCTTGCGTCGATGCAATGATGTATTTATAAATGCCACAAATTACAGACTATTCACAAAAGATTTGCTTAAAAATCACCGTGGGCTCAAAGAGCCCAACTCCTAAGTAAATAACGCACTCCACCTATTTCGCAACAATAACATTTTTTAGAGTAACGCAGTCAAATTTGCAACAAATTCCCAACTTCTTGAACCTTGATTGCAAGCTGAGATAATCTGATGGAATAAAAACGAAGACAAACAGTTACAAAACAAGGTCTTCAGGTTAGCAAATTACCACGCTACCAAGGAGTCAACAACAGCAGTAAATCAATAATTCTAGCTTACAACACTGCACAGGCTGAGTGGATAGTGCCTGGATGGCTAACGATTTGCCTGCCTGAACAGAACGGCATCCGCGACCACCAGCAGTTTGTCGAAGTGACCACTGACCAGCGCAACTGCACGCCAGCATCATTTCCTTCTGGCCGACCCACTTTTAGGTCTCAACGCTGTTAGGGTGGTTGACGTAGTTAGTCTGTCAGTACTGGTGCTGAGCTCGGCAAAGAAGTGTTTCGGCAAGATATGCTTTTCTTGCAACTGTCCGGTAGCACTTGCTTGAGGTTTCTTAACTCTCAGATAATCGTAACTTGTCATCGACTATCCACAAGACATTCATTGGTACATTGTCCTGTCCGCAACCTCGCGTCTATCTGCGCGGAACAGTGGTATTCTGCTCTTTGTTCTTTCCTTTGCACAACTCACATTTAGGCATTGGAAGCAGTAAGGCCAAACGAGCCTCATTTGCTTTTTCAACCTTCCACGTGTGGCAGCCCACACACTTCGCTTTCGTAGTCTGAAGCTCATCGCATACTGAGTCTTTTTTTAAAGTTCAATTAAGTTCATTGTCATCCGTTAGCCTTACCACATGTCAAAGCAATTGCGGCAAATTTTCCAAATAAGCAGATCTAATTATCTAATTAACGTTGTGCGACCACAAAATCTGTCGAATCGTCATATTTACATGGATGAAGGCAATTCTTATTTGCGCGTGCAAGTTCAACAGACCTTGACTGGTATGATTTTTTCACAGGCAAACTAAATTCATACCGGTTCAACAAGACGTACAGACATGGATTTGCCACAGCATACGAGCTGAGCGCCTTTGGGAAAAGCCATCGAAATGGGACGAATAGTTGAATACCTCTTTAAAACTTTTTAATACTGCGCACCAAAATTCCTCCAACAGTTTCATCGCCCAATTTTTCAAAACTTTTAAGTACGAAGCACACCGCTGCGCGATGTTACGTTTCGCGGCAAAATGTTCCCAATTATGTTAGCGTTGCATTGCAGGCAAGCCACTAACACGGGGCTGCGTACATTGATTTTGGCAAAAAGTGCCGGATTTTTTACCAGAGCACAAGATTAGCTCTCGATACTTCAGGACAGCGGCCACACAAAAAATTTTCCGAAAACAGGTGACAGACGAAAACGGTTTCTCAAATTCCTCCAACGGTCTCTCAAAATATAGTGACCTGAGGTCACATCAATGGAGAACGGTCTCTTAAAATTTCCTTGCGGTCACCAAAGTGAAACCTTAAAAAAAACCCTGACTGTCTGCAAAAGGGGTGTGCGAGATGTAAATTCACAGGTTACTGACAAGAAAGACTCACATCCCTGATCAGTTCCACAAAATCTAGCATGAGCAAGTCAGGGATAAGCTCATGTCAATTCCGTTTCCAAAAACCTTAGGATAAATGCAACTGATAAACATGAATGAGACGTCTAAAGCCGACTTCGATTGCTGACCATTTCAAAACTGAGGTTTTACTGGGCATGTCACTTTTTTAGTAAAACAGTTTACACACACAAAAAAAAAAAGATTTGAAGATGTCAGTGAACGCGCATTTCCAAACCTGCATAACCAGGAAAAACACGGTAAATTTAGCGAGTCGAAACAGAGACTCTGCTCTGTGAAAGACGTACCGGTAGACGAAAGAGGAAATTCTGTCTGATAGGTAAATATAGGTCGGCTTGCCACGCCAGCGCAACGAAATATGAACTAAAAACAACCGTTTTTTTCGTTTCTGATAAACACGTATAATATCTACTTGTACTAAATTGTAATTGTGACTTGATCTTTCCAGGGACAAAAAACGTTGACTTCCACTGCAAAATCATTTACAATGCTCCTGCCTTGCTGGCTATTCCTGTTGGCATTTTGAATTTCAGGTAATTTGTACACGGCATGGCCAAAAGACGTTGAAGGTACTCCCCGGTAGCTTGAAACTGACAGTTCAAGCCCATGAAATGCGAACATAGCAGAGGTGCATCACAATTTCTGATCTACACCAGTTACGCTTGCATTCCACTGGCACAAAACCAAAGTTTAGACACAGCACGCTAAATGTCCTAAATGTCTGCAATCAGCGGGAATCGGCAGGTAGCAAAAAAAAAACAAAAAAATGTTTTCCTAAATTTCTATCACTCGTAACAAGTCAGTTCTGATTGTAAACTGTTAAAGCCAGGAGGAAAATATAAAGAAGTTACAGGAAATCGAAGCCAAAACATACCAACACCACTTCGTCGAGGGCAACGGGCAATGCATGGGGATCTATGGCATGGTTTATGATCGTATGTCGACGTAAAAATTAACAAACATATGGAAGGCTATTGGTATCATCAATTTAAAAAGAATGTGGTTGCATCCATGTATTAGGACTTGGTTGCATTTAAGGAAAAAAGAATACAGAGCAGCTCTAAAGTGGTGGCGTCAGACATTGCGTGTAGATTTTACACAGGTATTGTTGAGCGCATTCGCGCTACATCGTTTATCAACACCGCAGCAATGATATCTTAAAATTCGCTTCGAGTCAACACAATCAAAATCCCAGCAGCAAGTTTTCACCATCAAGACAAAGAGCTCGTCGCTTTTTCGAAGCCAAAAAATAAACGAACAGTTATTGGAAAAAATAGAACGTTTTGTTTCGAAATGAATGCACGGATGCAGCGTCGATGAGCCTGCAGATCAACGCTATTGTACAAAAAGTGCTGTCTGGTATGATGTGCGCATCACAAAAATACAAAGCGTGGCATAATTTCGCATATGCTCTTTACACTACGCGCAAATGGAAATGATGACCTAAATTTGAAACCTAATTTCATATAACCGGACGAAGCTTCCAAGTAGAAACTAATCACGTGGATGCGCGCAAGCGTGACATGAACTGAGGTACCGGGTGAGCAGGAAGAACTCCAGCGTGATTACCTTGTTGTAATTCGCGTCGCCCGCCACTGATCGCTGCATGTTGATCACCTTCGGGCCTTTCTTTATGACGCGCTTCGCTTGACACCAGGTCTTCATCAGGTCCTGCGTCCACTGCACGAACTCCGGTTCAGTCTGCACAGACGAGCGCGAATCACACTTTGTCACTGTTGTGACAGCAACGCTGCAATATCCGCTTGCGCCGCCCTGTGATTGTGACGTAACCAGACATGATAATATCCGTCGAGCGGCACCGGGAATGCATAAAGCAAGCTAGCTAACGAGGATACGAGAAACTTCACCAATCCAACTGTGCCTGCCTATCCCTCGGAGCGCGAATGCTTTTACCGTGCAGACAAGTTGCTAGTCGTTGTTTGAATACCTTTTCGATACGGTTTGGAGGCTCCTTCCGCTGATATCCTTCGTAGCCGTATGTATGAAAGTTGTAGTACGCCGGCATGCACACACGTCAGACGCTCAACACCGACAGTAACTCACGTCACAGCGCAGAGTGATGTCCTTGCTGCTGTCTCTCGTCGTGAGGAAAATGCAGTACTTCATCCCTTTTGCCTGACCATCCTTGATCATCGTCACCGATTCGAAGACGACCAGGCTTTTCTGGAACAAAGCGTCACTGAAAATGAGCAGAAGCGTTTCACGACGGATTTCCGCGTTTAAGGGAGTTCAAGCGAACTGGTCGTGCAGTGAATGGCGGTCCGCACACGCGTAAAATGCTTTGTGGTTTTTGTCTTACAGCTGGTTGAGTGCAGTAAACCAAATGGTGTTTTGGGTCGTGAAAGTCCATCTCGACTGCACGCGAAGTTTTTCCTCAGCAGAAATTTTCGAAAAAGAAACATTGCTGGCTTTTCGTTAAGACCTTGTTTTTGCTGTACAGCTGCCCCGATGCAATCGCGTTTAAAAAAGAAAAACTACTGGTCACGTTATGACCCTCGCACTAGCGAAAAACAGAAAAACGCGCAAGGAAAGAAAATTGTAACCGGATGCTCACCGATCCCTCCTGATCCTTCCACTCCAGCCTGTTGGGGTAGAGATAAAAATATCGCTTTTGCCAGGATGAGAGCGACAAGGCTCCGCCCAACTTGTACATGATGCCATGCAGCACGCAATCATCCTCCAGGTTTTCTGCGCACCAGAACGAAGTGTACAACCAACACTGGAAATTTTGGCGCGGCGAAGTAAGTTTAAGGCCAGGAACAGCCATTCATTTGTACACCCTTAATGTTTTCGTCTCAAACCACATTTACCGGGCAACTGTGGCAGACGCGTTCCTCGAAATGATGCTGCTCGGAATTTCAGCAGGTTATTTTTCGACCGGTAATTTTTACGCAAGAACCACTGTTTTAATACGCGCTTGTGAAGGGATAGTTACGCACTGTAAACTGCACTACAGCGATAGGTCTTGAAAAGGCTATGCTTTGCGTGCATTCTCTGCGAAACAGGCTCAATCGAAAAATTAAGAAGCGCGAACATATAGGTATAAGAAACACGAAGTTGGATTACGAACGAGCAGGTGGCAGGCTGCATGACAGAAACAAGCAGAGTTACACACTGATAGACGTCAGTGTTGATACCAATGTTTTCCAGGTATCCAGCACTTTGAGGACAAAGTTGCAACGGACGTCGAATGGGGTACAGCCCAAAGGTGGAACAACCAACCTGGATCCAAAGACTTTGCTTTCAATTTTCGTTTGGTCTCAAGCTTGTCGGTTTCATGATTGATCATCGCGAACACGGTGTCTGAGAATGTAAACGTAAGTTTGGTTGTGTCCTGCAGTTCACAACCGGGTGAAAAAGGCTTTGCTTCAAATTACAGCCGACGCAACGTTGACGTTCGAAACACTAAAGCGCTGTTCATACTACTTTTTGCACAGCAAGGTGTGACAAGGCTAACTTCATTCTGCACGCATTCAACACTGCGAATTACCGATTGCTTTGTGATGCGTTTGCAAAGCCAGTAGCGTAAGTAAAACTATAGGGTTACGGCTCTCCACAGATTAAAATTATATACAACACACACCGATTGTTACGCGAAGTAGAAAAGATGGTTACATGCAGGACTGTGGAGCCGGAGGGGTTGAAATTTGGGTTCTCGTTCAACAGAAATAGTTTGTGAGGCAAGCGACTTTCACAAATAATACAATGGTGTTTAGTTTTTAATGGTCCAAATGGTTCATGAGCTGGAGCCAAAAACATTTGGAGGTTGGAGCCGGAGTCAAAAAATTTAGATGCCTGGAGCTGGAGCCCGAAGATGACCGGTTTCTTTTTTTGAAAATAAGTTCTGTTGATAACTTGGCGTTTGCATAAATGCAGTTCACTGCTTGCTCATTACTAATCTAGAACAAGATCGATTTACCAATCAAACCGGGTGACCCGCTTCATAGTTTTCCGATACAGGTCTACGTGTCTTTTATTAGCGGATCCGGGTTAATTCTCGGCTATTTAACATTAGCATATCGGTGTAAAACGTAATTTTTTTCTCATTAGAATGAACAGCACTGTGCCGAAAATTACAAGAAATTGCCCTTACAATTACAAACAAACCCCTCAATCTATGGCAGGGGTCACCTGCGGGCCTGTTCTGAAAATAGCATTACCTTGACCCGTGTCTTCACATAGATCAGGGGTTCTCAACCGGGGGTAAATTTTATGTATCCTGGGGGTAAATTTAGTGATGCTATTGTACATTTTTCTACAGAGTTGGTGAGAAAACAAAAAACAGGTGGTAAATTTTACGTTAGGAAACTGGCAAGGGGTAAACGGAAGAAAAAAGGTTGAGAACCCCTGGCATAGATGAATGACAATATGTACTTTTAATTAAAGACAAATTGAAAAAAATTCTATTTCAGTGTGTATCAAACTGGTAGTTTCGCATTACTCGGTACCTAAGAAGTAGTTCTCAATTTCAAAAAGGTCGGTGACTCCTCTAGGGAGTATTCAATTCGTGTGCAAGTACATGCTACATGCCCTGAACTGCAAGTAAACGGCATGTGAGTCATAAAGCCCACCTTCTGAAATCAAAACAAAAGAGTGCGAATCACCAAAACATGGACCACAGTGAAACTGGAGTCGAATATGAAATATGACACGATTAAAACAACGTAAGGGAAAAAAGAGATTAACAGAAACTTCGATAAATCTATGAACTGAAAATCTGTTACCATGACTAGGCAAGAGACGTTTGTTTTCGACGCTCAAGTGGTTCCACAGTGAGATTCAGCGCTGAGCAGCCGTTTCGATGCCAACGCGGTCTGTACCGCGGGTTAGTAACGAAGTTGCCCGGCGATTTACAGCCAACGCATGACGTCACTGTTTCGCGAACAACTTCCTACCTTCATTAATTTTCAACAACCGGCGTTCCTTCAAAATCGCGTGGGCGAGGGTAAGGTAAAAATTTGAACTCAACACAATATACTTACTGGCTTTCCGGCAAGTTTGCGCTGGTATTTGTTCTAGTGCAGAATAGCAGAAAATTTTCAACACAAAAGGCAACGTCCGTAAGATGCTTACCGCAGATCTCTTTTTGCCATCGCGTTGAAACAACAAGGTCGAAATGTTTGTATTGTTCCTGATCAGTATCGTTAAGCTTGATCCCTTTCGTTTCCTCGTCGTCGAAATTGCCAATGTCAAAAGCGTCCGCTGCGTTCACCTCCCCGCGGGGAGGAATGAGAGGTGGGAAGTACTGGAAGACAATAAAACTGAGTTAAACTTCCGAAACCATAACAATCTTGTTTTTTCAGACAAGAAACGAGTTTCCAGAAGTGCATCTGCATCAGTCCCGAAACTAGATCTAAAATTACCTTTTGTCTGTAAACTTGATCCCAGTCAACGTCTTTGAAGAACGGTGCTTCCTTTAACTCTTCGCCCCTGTTAAAAACGTTTTTGTGTATACTCAACGATTGCCAACAATAAAGACGAAGAAACAGTTTCTATTTATAAAAAAATAGAGCACCGTGTGAAAACAATGCACAGCCACGCATGACTTCACACTGCAATCTTGACGGAATAAAACAGTTCGAAGCGGCGCGTGACCGGATCAGCAACAAAAACGTAAACGTTTTCACAAGAGACTTAACTAAAAAGCGATATTCATAACGTTAAAACCATATAATTGCACTGAAAATATGTCGTAGCTCAATTGGAAGACCGTGTGAACTTACAAAATGTCGTAAAATTACCAAGCAGGTATAATCTTTTCAGCAACATGCACAATTGAACAGGCTTTCCTACAAAAGACTTCAGGGGCGTCCCGCTGGCATTACGAAAAAACATCGATTTATCACAATAGGCCAATTACCTGAGACAAAGCACAGCAATCCGAGGTTACACGGAAACAAACAACACGTCGTTTCGGACTAGGATCACACAGCAAAACACACGCGAAGGTCATTTCACTGATACGCACAACGCGTTCAGTAGCTTGAAGCTGACAGTGCCAACGTAACTAGTTTCTGCGCAGTTTTTGGGATTAGTGAAGCTGAACTAACCAATTACGCGGACATGACGGGGTGGCGCTATGTATGAGAGGAATGCTGACAAGTTGCTTGTTTGACTATCCACAAGTGGAAAAAATAACAATCAATTAACAATCCTCTCGTAGACTGTTTCGTATTCTGACAAACAGAAAACAGACGACTTTAGAAAGGTGCCAATGTGTTTTGTGCGCCTACTGAAACATTGGTACAAAGAACAAACGATGCAAATAAAGTGGGGCAAGCATTTTTCTGAACTNTTT
>JGI24158J21664_10007588_pt1 | contig 14414 bp, 15 predicted proteins | sample Ectturendosymbi3_FD_21664 | JGI IMG/M metagenome (IMG submission 21664) | reverse complement strand
ACTGTTTTTTATGACATTTGGTCACTCAAAGTTAGTAAGACAACAGAAATGTAATTATTAACTGGGTCTCCTATCGCCCCCCAACCGCCCATTTCTGTTTCATCGCCCACTTTGAGAACCACTGATTTAAACGCATTGTAGTGCATCAGAAAATTCAGCTGCTCTTCTGAGCAATGTCTTTAAACCTAATTTGACCAAAAGACATGAAAACTGTAGCAAATTCATTGGCCTATATGACTACATCCTTCTTGGCATTATCAGGTCATAATGTGTCACTTTCTATTTTAGGGGATTTTTCCTCTCAGCTTCCTTGATCCAACGTACAGCTTTATTTGCGTTGAACGGTCAGAAATTTTTGAAACCAGACAAGGAAACGTGCTGTCGTGCACAAAGCAAAAACAGGACAATATAATTGTCCACAGGGATTCTCGCTGCCATCCATAAGATCGCACCAGACTGGTCTCGTCTTTAGATAGACCGATAGTTTGTTATCGCTTGCACACCTGACGAATGCTAAAAAAATTCAAGGATCTCAACTTCGGTGCTTTGAACAGTGCTAGGTAGACACAAGTCGTTAAAATGCTGATTTGTAAAATCTTATTGCTTGCTTAGGAAGTTACCATTTCGTGAACCCGACCAAGCGAGAGGTCATGTTCTAATCATGTTTATCTGGTATGAAAGTTGTGATCGCAATTGCTGTCTCGCGACGTATCTTCATCGCCGAAACGAAAAATGCTTGCTTATCTTGCTTACACAGGTGCCGGTCATATCGTGGTTTGACGACCCTAACGACACGGAACTACTTGATTTATTGCCTTTTCTGGAAGCAATCGCCAAATCGGACAATGTGTACTCCGTGTTAAGTTCGCAAGGCTTTACAACGCATGCCAAGCAGACTGCTGCCCGGGTGCAGCAACTGCAACAGCAACAGTGTCCACCACAAGTTCAGTGTCATTCGGATGAAGCTGACGACGACGACGTTGAAGGTGACAGCAGTGAAAGGTGGGGCTTGTTTCGCATTTCTGTTAAGGTACTTTCCCTCAAGATTTAAATTGACAACCTGGACAATGTTGGAACACCTCAAACCAGGCCTAGAGTAACGCTCTAAACGTGTGACATTTTAATAAACGCGACATACTGGGAAAAACTTCTTGGAAACCATTTTGAACCGTGAAGAACGCTGTTGGTTACTGACAGGTCATGCTTCAGGTTAACTTTTGATATTTCGTGCTGCTACAACAATGAGGTTGATAGTTATTACCCCGATATTCAATTAGCAAATATCCCCTAATCAATTTTCTCCAAATTAGTGACGTCGTAACACGCCATACCATTCCTAAAGATACCAGCACACCGCATGTATGTCTTCCGTGAGAAATGTTTACCTTGCTTGTATGCAAGCCAGGCCCAAGCTTTTTCCCGTTTAATCACGCCTCGCGATTTGCCCTCTGTTTGAAGTAAACTGCCGCAGCGTCATTTTTGCTCGTGCTCTGCCTTCACGTGAATCGTTTTGCTCACTTACCTGATCAGCGCATGTGGCGAAGCTCCGTTTGTGATAAGTTGTAACTCGACATAAACTACCTTCGTACGTTTTTTTGAACTATCAAAAAATTTCAAGCCACCAGTATTAGGCGTTGTGCCGTGCGCGTGTGCATCATGCTAATTTCTTTCCAAGGATTTTGAGAGTCGCACATCCATTGAAAGCTCTATCAACAACTGGTATTATAATGCATTAGTCGAGCAAGTCACTGATGCGGTTAAACATTTAGCCTTTGTTAAATATGGAAAATGGACCTTCAGCATGCACTTGATCGGTTTTCAGCTGCATACGACCAGGGCAGAATGAAAATCAGGACTGAAAAGACCAAGGTATTATGTCTCTCCAGAAACCCAAGGCGATGTACAGTGCAAGTTAGCGGCAGTACAGTTCAGCAGGTGGAGACTTTCGAGTACCATGAGTGGTGGAAAGCGGAACAAGGAGACTGCTACACGGGTTGGTAAAGCAAACGCAGTTCTTCGTGAGCTTTATCGCTCTATTGTCACAAAACGGGAGCTTTCCAACACCGCAAAGCTGTCAGTTTTTTAATCGGTCTTTATTCTGATCCTCACTTATGGTCGTGAATCTTGGGTACAAGTGCAAGCGGCAGTGATGGGATTTTTGCGGAGAGTTCACGGCGTGTCTTCCCAACTTCTCCCAATCGAGAGACTCCAACGTTGGTTCGGTCATGTGTCCAGAATGCCCCAGGAAAGGTTGGCGAGGCAAATCCTGTTGGCTACGCCCACGGGAAAGTGCCCCAGAGCCAGAGGTCGTCCAAGGTACCAGGTGAAGTGACTACATCTCCGACTTTCCTTGGTCCCGCTTTGTAGAGCCAGCAGAACTATCGAGATTGCAGTTGACCGTGAGGTGGTTCGAGTCCTCTTAGGGCTGCTGCCCCAGCGACCCTCTCCAGAGAAAAACCAGGCATGAATGCGAATGAGTGATCATAGAAAATGCAAAACAAGAAGCAGAGAAACTTGCAGTAGATTTCATGCGTGGCAAAATTTTGATAATCATTTTGTGGATACATTTCAAAGCACAGAGCACCGTCATTCCTCTGGGAAATTTTAAGGGTCTCATCTGGAGATGCAGTCCAACGGACCTAAAAGCTGTCCAGTGTTTATCACAGTGTGTTAATTTGCTCGATGTGCAGCGGTTGCTTGGCGAAGGTTCAGCCCGAGTTTAGGCTGCAGTTACTCAATTTACCACGCATTGCTTTGTTTAAAACATTTCACGGCTGCTATCTTTCAGGTTAAATGCAATGAACGGTTAGCTTGCAGAATGCTCATTCTCTTTACCGCTGTGAGGTACTTCGCATCTTAGCAACGTCGCTTAAATATGATTTGTCACTGACAACGCGTACACCATATTTGGATACCTTCGTTTTGGCGGTAACCATGCGAAAAAGTAGCCGTCTGTGATATAACATGTTAGTAGCAACTTCTTTCATGGGTGATGCCGCCAACTTAGGCTGTTTGATAGGTTGTTTAATGCAAGTTGGCGTTGGAACATAGTACCATGCCAACGCAGCAAATCTTTGAGTTTTTGACTGTTTTTTGAGTAGTTGAAAGATGAAACGGTGCATGCTTGCATGACGTTAAACTTTAGGTGTTATTCGCTGTTTTAGAAAGTACTTGCGTGGGAATGAAGAGACCGCAAAAAATAGATATGATACTATTCGCTGCCCAGGCACTTGACTGCGCCGAGGAGAATTACAAAAACGAGACGGTTGCATAAAGTGTTGTTACGCTGTTACTATCTTTGAACTACAAATGTGAATAAGGACGCCGATGTGCAATCAGTGATACCTTAGCGGCAAGTACTCTACAAAACCTGACTTGCTGATTGGCCGTTAATCTTGAAAAACTTAAACACATTGCTAATGTAAGTAAGCTGAGTTTTATAGAAATGCTCGGCGCGTCGTGTGTGCGACGTGTAAGAGGTGAATCACGACACAGCATCAGCGGCTGCAATCTTTGTTTACCGTTTTCTGTTCAAAATGAAGATACGAGTTCACAGCGTGGCAGCGCTGTTCACTGGAATGTCGGAATTGGCCTAACAGCAATACCGACACTCAACGAACGCGCTACGGCAAACAGCGCAACGCCGGTGAATCATTAAACTGTCGAGCTTGTTGATAAAGCTAAAATTTATTTCTGCAGGTAGCAGTTGATCCTTCATCAATCGCAAATCTTTCACTTTGCAAGCATTACCAATCCACTATTGCCGCGATTGAGCTGCACGAAGTAACGCTGTGGGTGCTAGCCAGCTAAAGCGAATGTCTGTGACGTCACCTTAACGTGACACGTTGTGCTGCGTTCCGGCAGATTCTCGGTTATACCGTCACTTGTCTGTTGCTGCTGCTGATGCTTGGTCGAAGTGACAAGCAGACACAGTGCGCATTGGCAGACAGTATCTCGACTGTTTCTGTACCTCGATCGCATCGTCAGCACCACGACATGGTTTTGGACCCAACCAGCAGGAGTTGGCGAATTCCAGCAGATTGTCAAGCTGGTCCGGACTTACTTTGTTGCCACTCTCTGTGACAATTAAGACACCGAACAGTTTGCTTGTCGACTGCAAGGCAAAGGTGCTTGGCCAAGTACGTGCGTTTCACTCCCGCTGATGTTCATTCTGGACTTCTTGCTTGTGTTCAAAAGACGCTCCGACGCAAGGTCGGTGGGTTCCCCGTGCTCTTTATTGCCCGTCCAGTCTCGTTTCATATAACCGCTTGTTCGCGAATATTTTCCTGCTGCAAGGTGTCGATTCTTAACAGCCGTTGTAGTGAATTTTTTCATGCGTTACGTTCTTTCTATAGTGACTGTTATTGTGATTGCTGGTAAAGACGCTGCAAGCAATCATGAGCATTTGCTGAGGTTAGCGAGGGATGGTGTCCATAGAGTTCTAAATTCATGTGAAAGTGTTAACACCGTCTCGTTGCCTTAATTTTTTTAACTATTTTACAAGAACAACGAACCTTCATGCGCGTAGTGTAGTTTTTTTGTTGGGTGAAAATCGCGCGGGCCTGTTAAAATAATTTCCGTGACATTTTTCCCATATTCCGTCCAGATCCTTGAAGTAGTTCGGATTAAACAAAATTGTCTACTGTCGTACACACAGGCAGCTCCTCAGGGTTTATGTTTTCTCAGTGATGGGATGACCAAGACGTATAATTTTAAGAATCATCGTTTGCTTGCAGAAAAAAGCCCGTTCCGTTTGGCATCACGCATTGCATGCAACTTGCAAGCTGCTTGTAGACGCGAACCGTACAACCTGGTAAAACCGCAAAACCTCATCCTGTACGAACAGCGCGCACGCCGCAATCGTGCGCTAAAGCGTGAGTGGGCTGCATGTTGTTGCAAGTCACGGCCATGTCTCGGTTTTGCGAAGGTGCATATGTCCTTGTCTCGCCGAGATCAACCCTTGCTGAAAGATTTTACCAACATTGTCGGCCTGTTGCAGTGCAAAGTTGTTTGTTTGTCGTTTTTTTTTTGTGTTTTGCTGCTAAATTTGTTGGCAGTTTGCTGGATTTGCTTTGCCTTCAGGGGATTTTGCCAGTATTGTAGATAAACGCTTTGTAAGAGAGATGGGAGAAGTCAGGGGTGCTCATCTCGGCGCGTCAGTTTACGAGAGCTGGCGCTCAGGTAGCTGGTCTCAAGACCGAGTGTTCCGATCGCATTTCACACCGTCGTCGTTCAACCCTTTTTGGAAAACGAAGTTCGAATTAAAGACAAACATTCTGTGCCTTACGGTGTAGTAAAGATTGTTTTAATGCTATACGACACAACAGCGTAGATTTCACCTTCCCCGGCAAAGGGTTTGGAAAGTATCAAGTCCCGCAAAGATATACTCTGCTGATTAAACTGTCTTTCGTGGCAACATCTGCGTTTGTCTCAAACTGGGTTCATGAAATGCTCTACGATAACTTCCGTATGCAGCTACTGTAAATTTCGCCAATCACTTCAGTGCACTATTTCTGGAGCTCGAGGTACAGCAGCTCCGTACCCAGTGTTCGTGGTGCTCACTGGTCACTTGGCGGATGTATTTGCTCAGATAACCGCTGCGGTTCTCACATTTCATGCCTTCCCCCTGTTCGCATCAGTGCCTTTTGCTCAGTCGTTTAGCCCTTGTTTTTATGCTCTTCGTCACATCCGTGAATTTGCTACGCTAAGAAGTTGCGCCACGCATCGCTTCAAACTCAAGTGACGCGTAAACAGACCAACGTCAGACGCTTGTTTGTGCATCGTGCAAGCAAGAGCGTTTAGCTTCATGTTGAAGCTCTTTTGCCACACAAGACTAGAGCGTCTTGCTAGAGGGCACGCGCAGCGCACCTATTATACGAGCAACATCAGCGAACGCCTTGGTTATTGGGTAATTGACCCCTTGTAATTGTTTCGACCACTGGTCAGGCAAGGATTTTACGGCTAGTCGAAGTTCGATGCGTTTGCTAGACTTGGACTGGACTAGCAGCATCACCATCGCATCTTAGATGAGCTTTTTATGAAGTTTCACATTGACCTCGCTACTTTTTTCCCTGTGTGCGTTCTTCTGTACATGCGTTTTTTCGCCCTTGTTGCTTCCTCCTCGTCGCATTTTGTCACTTATCAATCAAAGCACTTACCAAAGATAGATCTCCCAAGTGACGTCCCGCTTACCCGCCTTTTCTCTCTTTGCTTTTCAATCGCCTTTTTCGTCGCCGCGTGTTGGAATGATCGTCCGCTGTCACAGTTTCAAACCGTTTTTATGACCGCGTTTTCCTTCTACTTTTGAGCGAATTATTTTACACTTATTCGTCGCTGGATGTTAACGTGTCAGAACGCTAGACGTCCGGCTGGTGAAAACTACGTCTACGAGCGCTTCACATTGCCAAGAGAGCCAATCGACAAAAACCTGATATGTCTCGGATTCACAAACCCGCAGTTGACTTTGCATAGTATGCATGAAAGCCCGTTCGTGTGTACCATGCGCAATCGTGGCGTTTGAAAGATGTGTAAAACCGTCTCTACATTTGTGGCTGATTAAAAAAAAAAATTGCCAAATCTAAACCCATGTTTTTCAGCGCGATGAGTCGTAATCCAGTATCCGATTCCAAGGCGATAAAATCCCGTCCTGCTTAACGCCAATTCCCGTTTCGAGCCTGCTGCTTGAATGCTCACGTCCAGGGTCACGCTTGGATGAGTAAGAGTTATGGCACAATTCAACTGAGCGAGGCGCTTTACACAAGCGGCAAGGTGGTGGTCCACCGAACGCCTGCAGCCAGCGACTTTTTCGCGCGCGCTCATGGCATACTTGGGGAAGGTGGTTTTTTGAATGGTGAATCATCGCAGGCATTGACGGTGTGTTTCGCGCTGTCGCTCAATCAACCGTTTTACTACTGCCCGTTGGCAAATGCTTCGTTCAGCAACCTGTCAAATTTCTGCTGCGGTCATGAAGGTTGCGAACGCAGTATTGGCTTTTGTCAGTAACTTCATCGAGTAGTTTCAAGAAAATGTGGTCAATGTCAATGTGGTCGTTCAAGCCTTTTTTCAGAAAAATGCGTGGAAGGCAAAAACTTTTAAATCTTCTCTTTTCTTGCAAAAGTGTTTATCTGCGTTTGCAAACTGATCAGTGAGTTGAGGATTTTTCTAAAGAAACGAAAACAACTTTTCTTATTAGCAAATCTTCGTTCAAATCATTTGAAATGCAATTTTGCTGGAGTTGTTACAATGTCCTTCCTAGCACCTCGTGCATACGGCTTTGAATATCATGTTTACCCTAAGGTCGAGTGTTTTTCGATTGCGAAGAATAGTTTTGTATAAATCTCCCTTCGATCATCTTACCAAAACCTCGTTTTTATTCAACTATAACTTGCTGCTCGTTTTGCAACCTTTTAACTAGTTCTCGTCACATGTTAGCCCACGAGGGTAAGTGCTCGTCCGAAAAGTTAGCTCAAGTTTAGCGCCAAGGCGCCATCTTGTGTGTGTGACGAACACGTTTCTTTACCTATCAAATACAAATTGTTCCATGGACAAATACGCAACGGTCGGTCTTCTTCATTGCCGCAATTTGATCTCGTTTTATTGTACGTGATTGAGCGGCTTTTACAAGTGGAATCGTGTGACCTCGAATTGTCGAGTTCAGGGCCGCAACCCTTGATATTTTCGGAGGAGGCAATTACCTGGTTGCCCCCTGTTAAGCCCCTGGTCGAGTTGCATTAGTGGCGTCGGTCACCAGAGGTGTGATGTAAAGACATCCCTCTCCCCGCTTGCACAGTTTCAGTATCTACATGGCAGTAAAGTTAGTTTTGGCTGAATAAGAGTTTTTTGGCCATTTGAATCACACCTACAAACCGTCACACGAGCTCTAAGGTTTTGCCACTACAAGTGCGGTTCCTGTTCTTTCGCAAGCCCCCTAATTCAGAACCCTATGCTGGGTTCAAGTCACGTGCGAGTGTCAGACAATAAATTGGTCGCGTCGATTGATCTCTTAACTTTGTTTTATCCGTCATTTGCGCGGATAACCTGCCAATTGTGTGCGAGATTTGCGCTTTTTTTACTGTCGCGAGCATCAACGAGTTTAACACGCGCGGGCTTCCAGCTAGCGATTGCAGCTTTTTCCAGTTCGCTTTTGGTTTTCTTGTGTTGATGAACAAAGCGTGACGTGTTTTCTTTTTGTACAAAATATATAGCTACGAATGCATTGGCGTGCCTGCATCTGATCCTTGTACAATAAGACAAAGCTTTTCGCGTAGACACGAGAAGTTTGCGAAAAGGTGTGGCTGAGTGCCGATGCACACAACCCGAAACAAACTTCTGCGGCGATCTGCTGGCTTGAAGATTTATTTTTCAGGGTGGAGTTCCTCGTCTTTTCTGAGCCCAAGGAGTGCAAAAATAGTGTACGTTCCTTTTCAGAAAGAAAAGAAACGTGTTTCGAAGTCATAAGCAAAAACCACGGAAAAGTGTTTCGCAAGGAGCTGCCCACTGGTTGAGGTGAACCATATTTTTACCGCAAAATGTGTCAGGTTTAGTCCACGTCTAATCACTGGCTTATTTTGACCAAAACGATTGGTCCATGACCGCTTAGGGGCATTTTGTCAGACACATTTCGAGCGTATTATACCCTTTTGGTCAGTATTGATCATCAGGCGTGAGGTAAACGTTTTCGCATTCCTAACACGTTGCTGCATCAGAAACTTTGGTAATTGAAGATCAGGTGGCTGAACGCTTTGAAATAAAAATTACACAGGATTATAGGGGTAGATTGACCAAGGCCTACCAGTTTCGGGCCTGACAATTTGCCAGAGTGTTGGATTATATCTTACGTGTCAAAATTCGTCATTCCGAAGTACGACGATGAAACTTCCGTAAGCCCAAAAAGGAATGAATTCATAAAATCAAATTCAAGGAGCGAGTTGGAAGAAGAGTCCAGACCTGGTGAGCTTGAGTGGACTGAGCCTCCCCAGGTGGAAATCCAGGACGTTTCCACAATTGAGTACGTAAAACAAGCAGGGGTGTAGTGCTAAAAAAGGTGTTGAGTGTAAATAAACGGAAGAATGCACCAAATAGTTCGAATAACGAGAGCATTTGCTACAAGAATTTCTACACTGGATTTTCCTGTTTCACTGTAGATTTTTGACTAGTAGTGCGAATCTGCGTGTCGTTAGCACATCTGTGAAATCGCAGCCATGTCTTAATGTAATCGTTTGGATCTCACATCTTCAAGTTAACGTTAGATGGCATTTCATGCATGTGCTTTATCAGAGCCGCACTCCATACCCCCAAACGCCTGGTCTGGATCCGCCACTGAAATCGACTGATCAAAAACATTTTCTGACGGAACACGCATGATGTAACGCAAGAATAGTAGCCATCGGATGAAAAGTGCGTTTCCACCATAGGCTACCCTTTATGACGAAACAAAGGTGGCAATTCGGCTGCGGCTACCACCAGACCGCACAAGAAATTACGGAATCATTGATACTCAACAGCAACCACAGCAGAACTAGTTTGGCTGCTTAAGCACGCAAATGGTATCGTTTTCACGACATTTGTGCAGTAGGCGTGATGCACGAGTAGTTAAACACATGCCAAAACAACGATTATTAGGAAAAGTTACAAGCAAAATTCAAATATATTAGCATTGAACAAAAGCGAAAATATTTACATTCAGTAGTGATTAATAAAACCGGCAGAAAGTCAAACTTGCAGAGAAATAATTAATGATACTCAACGCAACATCGGTATATAGAGTTTGTCTTCTTGTAGCTCTTTTGAATCAAAATTTTTCAAACGAATATTTTATTTGAAACAAATAAATGTCATCACGGGGGGCCCCCGTTGGAGCGGAGGGTCCGGGGCAATTGCCCCCGTTGCCCCCCCTTAATCCGGACCTGCCCAGAGTTGGGCTGCTACGGCACTGTGCTTTATTATTTGTGCACTGAGGGCATCGAGTATACTGCATGGCACCTATCGAGTATACTACAGTCAGGGTTTTTTTAAGGCGTTTTAGGGACCCGATTCGGGTCCCTAGAATCAAAGAAATCGGGTCCCTACAGATCTATACCGCGTACCTAACATTTTCCTTAAAAAAAACTGCTACAGTGCTTCATATTGGTAGAGTCCATGCCAGACAAGTAGAGAAAAGCTTTGATTTTATGTGCAGTGTTTGGATGAACACATTTTGCCATACAGTTCGTTGCATTCTTATTGCGAACACTATAGCCACAAATATCGAATGTATAGTTTCATTCAATGTTTCAGCTGAGTCGTTAAGCCATCATCAGGAATATTTTTATATTTCAATATATTTATATTCCTGATGATGACTTACGACTAAGCTGAAACATTGAGTAATATAATGTATTCGATATTTGTGGCTGTATCGTTCACAATAAGAATCTGCAGCAACTCCGTGCATTGCTTACAAAAATTTGTTGCAAGTTACATATATATATGCAGTTGAACAGAAAATCTTGTGAAACTCACCGTATAGTCATAACATAATGTGTTATATGCATGCCACGTATATCACATACATGTCTTCAGAGAAGGAAACACCTTTAGGTCTACCTCAGCTAAGTGCGTTAAGTTCCTTGCTGACAGCAACAGCTGGAATGTGAATGGAACACCAAACCTCAGAACTATGAGGTAGATGCTAAAGATTTTTGAACCAGTTGCATTCTGACAATGTTCTTGCACAGCCTAGTGTTCTATTTCTCAGTTGGGTTGTTAAAAAACAAATTTCAAGTACCAAATTTTCTAGTTTCGAGTCTATGGAAACCAAGGAAGAGGGAAATATAACACATGTAAATACACATTTAGTTGTTTCAACTTTTCAACTAATTTCAGGGTGCTGATTTCATATCTGCTGTAAATCGCCTCACAGTTTTGTGCAACAACATACCAGTGGTTTTACGAAATTGTATACCTACGAATAAAGTAGATGTTTTAATATAGATCCAATGCTTTTTTCAGATTTCATTCCTTTGTCACGATGTGATTACAATTAGAGCACAAATGGACGGACAAAATGTAACACTAGAGAAAAGAACACACATACAGTGGCGTAGCGAAGTGCCGCCCGGGGCCGACCATAAAAGTGCCGCCCTTTCAACCCCCAAATTTGCTTACAAAAATTTAAAATCAAAGAAGATCATATTCCGTGCTTATTNAAAGATACAAGGATTAATAAAGCACCTTCAAAATCACAATCACACGCTCACAAACTAAAATGGGTCTTGCTTTTACATGTAATTGTCGATTATGAGTCTTGTTTTTTCTGCTTGTCGCCACCTTTCTCATCATTAATTTTTCTATTTTTTGCTTTCTTTACATATGCATATACGAACCCGACACGTTTCGTGAAATTTTCTTCCTGTTGGTTTTTAATCTCCGGTAAGGCCACATCATGGCTTTTTAATAGTTTATTCATTCCAGGGGATCAAACGAAAAATTAAGAGATGTGATGGCGGCGTACCTACTTTACAGATGTAAACATTTATTTATGTTAAAATCCCGTGCAGTATCCTCGTCTTCAACTAAAAAAAGTATAGGCCGATATACTGCATATAGTTCTCTACACATTTCAGGAAAGCATTAATTCTCTTAGGATGTATAAAAGGTTTCAAACATTAACTCTGTCGGCACTTGCGCGGAGCCCTCTATAGGTGCGGGGACCTATTTTGAAAAAATATCCTCAACAGGTTTAAAACCGGTTATGGTTAGGAAGCTGTTGGGTTGAATCTCTTCCAGTTACATGTGCATAGTGTTATTCCTTGCCTTTGTTCGTTACCGACAGAACCATCGCCAGTTCTTCAATTGGGGGACTTTACGTTTGTGCAGGGGAGGAATTACATTCTAAATTTGACAAAAATCCACTGATTTATAGTGTTTCACACAGGCGCATAGCCAGAAATTTTGATAGGGGGGGCAAACAGCAGCAAAGTCTCAATATGTAAATATTTGACGCCCCTTGTTTATAAGGCACCATCCAGAAAATGTGCACTTTTCTGGCGCTTTTTTCTGAAAAAGTATGTTTAGATATAAGCCAGCAAATAAAATTCCATTTTCATTGAGTTGACAAGTTTGAAACTTTGTTTTTAGTGAGGTTCCAAGGTCTTACTTTGGATAGAAATTACAATTCGCTCGTAAAATTTCTTGCAAAAGCGCTTGTGAAAATCTCGATGCTATAAGAGCAAGATCTGCAGTGTGCTTTTTGCAGCCAATATTGCACTTGAGCAAGAGGTCTTCGTGGCCCCCATTATGATTGCGCTTTTTATATTTGTACGCTTTTAATGTACACCAACACACATTCAGTCGAAGCCGAGAAGCGACTTTGCTCCAAGACACTGAATTCCTCTCGGAAGTATAGGCCTTCCGCAAAATTTGCACGCATGTAAGACGTGGATCTTGAAAAAATCTTGAGCGTTTGGTTGACGTATGTAGCTGATAACATGAAGGCTAGAGTTCTTCAACGCATTTAAAAAGTATGAATTTTCTGTCGATATTAAAAGCTATGAAATGCGACTGCGATATAATTTTTGTACGCTACTTGCAATAAGGTTACATTCCAAAAATGATTAGGTATTTAAGCTACGTACTTAGAGTTAACAATATAATTTACAAACATGATCAAGACAATATTGTAAACTGGGGAAAGTTTCACATGTCCTCCGAACAAATTTGCATATGTTGGACCCACTCAGTCTACAGTCTACACAAAGTGTGAAAATGGTTGTGTTTTTGCGAAAACGAAGCCACAAGCGATTATCACCACGGCTCTGCACTAAAGTTAAGACATAGCCTACTTGTCGCCGCAGTTAAACACAACGAAGGTTGGTTAGTTGATCCAAGCCTAGCCTGTGGTTCCCAAAGTACGGATCGAAACCCAAACAACAGTGGCTAAGAGTCGAACAATGGGTCGCACCGAGTCGATCCAAATCTGGGTTGTATATTTTTAACGTTACCACTGCTTGTCTGTGTCTTTTTGTAGCGTAGGTGCTTAAGAGTAGATTGCTGAAATTGAAAATGAACTAAGCAGCTTACTGGCAAACATCATCCATACAATAATTATTTTTTCTTACGTTAGGCTTGGGTAGCGAGATGTTCACCAAACTCAGTTTTGGGTCGCGCTCAAAAAAGTTTGGGAACCTTTGGGCTGATTTAGCCATTGTAGCGTAAGCGGTTGAAATTTTTTTAAAATCCATTGGTGTTTTTATTTTATTTGTTTGTTTCCAGACACGAAGTCCATAGCTCAAACACACACTCTCTACACAACTCAGATCGATAAAAACGGAGTAAACACAACTTTGTACAACGGCATTTGAGCAGGCTGAATCGCAGGGTTACAGTCACTTTCTCAGCAAAATGTTTTGCAACGGCGTTGGAGGCACAACCACAAGATTAAAGACACATATCTAACACTATTGGTCGCTAACCAGTGACACTGGTGCAACACTACTGCAGAGCAGGACGTCAATTCCCGAACAGGTCGAGCCCAGGTAAAATACGAATGCGTTGTGGCATGACACGCCATCCATCAGACAAACACCGCAATGTACGGGCACTCAGTCACAAAGTAAAATGCGGTTGTAGTGTTCAAAGAATAGGGACGAATACAAACAATCTGTCTACATCAAAGCACGCAACCCATACGTTGTTCGACTTTCTGCATCTTTCGAGAAACAGGTAGGCTACACGTTTTTCGCAACAAGGCCTCAAAGGTAGGAATGTTACATTGAACCTGATGACGACTAACACTCGCTCTCCAGGGCAGGTTGTATAGAGCTCTGTATCCAAAATTATAGGCCACACGCAATCTCTGCATGCTTAATAAAAAAAATAAATAAATAAATCTGATGCAGTGTTTCCCAATCTTTTTTTGGCTAGCGCCCCCTTTTCTGACAAACAAATTATTATCGCCCCCCTACCATGCCTAGCACACATATAAACACAATTTTTTCGTATTGTATATCAGGTATGTTTGAAAATATTAAAACAAGAATGAGCGCAAAGATGCATTTCACTATAAAACTTACTGCAATTTAGTAAATTAACTCATTTAGCAGTTGGAAACTGTTAGAGTTCATGACGAGATTGGATTTCGTTTGAAAAGCATTAAACTTAGACAAGAAAGTGAAGATTGCTGACAAGAAAGTGAAGACATTTTTAGTAAATTTTGAGTTCGGAGAAGTGCAGGATTGAATTTAATCTGCATATTTTAAAAATGTTTGCACTTAGCCGTGACACTTGCAGTCGTCCACTGGCTCTACCATCTCTCTCTCCCTGGATTTCTTTGGCGCTACTCAAGCTAAAGTGCGTTCTGAAACACACTTCTGTTTTCCGGAATCTTTTCGATTCCCTTTAGGTAACTTATTCTTGTTGGCACCTAACACTATCTG
>JGI24158J21664_10007585_pt1 | contig 14415 bp, 6 predicted proteins | sample Ectturendosymbi3_FD_21664 | JGI IMG/M metagenome (IMG submission 21664) | reverse complement strand
TCCCTATGACAATCTGGAAAGAGAAAAATGAATAAGGTCATCGATAAAGGTTTTAGAAGCTGCGGCTTTGTTTCAACAATTGTGAAACACCCTGTACTTAATGGAGAACAACTGATTGAAACCGGTTTAGTAGTCAGATCTTAGAATCTATAAACTACAAAATGCAATTGTCATCACAAACTATTCAAATAAATTTAATGACAGTCATTCTGGAATGGTGCGACTATCAAACTTGAACGAAGTTTGCAACTTCAAGCATTATCGACGGTCAAACCAAAGATGTTTCCGAGCCGGAAGTGATATTGGTCATTTTGAAATATTGCTCTTGATAAAACCGGCGTTCACGAAGTTTGCTAACGTATCAAGTAAAAGTGTCTTAAATTTAAGTCAAATTGTGGTGTGAATTTAGACTTTAGAGAGTCTAATTAGATAATAAAAAGCCGTCGTGAGTGTTGGCACAATGAACTTTGTACAAAAATCATTAGCAGCAAAGCGCCCTGCGGTTTTTATTTTGCTGAGTTGGTCACCGCCTGAACCTCTGCCTGGAAGTTGGTTGTCACGTGCAAAGCAATAGTGTCCGAAACCGAGAATTTTTCCCTGTCATGGAACTTTATATTGCCTATACCAAGAGCCAAGAATCGAGAAAAAGATCAGTTGAAATCACTGCTATTTCATGCTGGAACTATGATGATTTCGTGGGCATGCTTGTTTTCGTGACCGAGATTCTGACCATTACCAAGATATTTTTGCAGTCGAAGAATTTGACGTCTATGCAACTTCTGATCTGTCTTACAGGGTTGATTGCAAGGTGAACTTGACAATTCAGGAACTGTTTGAGATTTGCCACTGGAGAGTGTAGAAATGGGTTTTTAAAATATAAATTACATTATCTCAAACGATTGCTATTTACAAGCACCCTGATTTGAGCAAACTTTCAGGTGTAGAGGTACTTTTATGGCTACCGCAAGTGCACCTGGAAAATTACAATTCGTAATGAAGTTTTATGACTGTGCCGCTGCGCACACAGAATAACATTTTTCCAAATTAATTGTGTTGATTTTTTACAAAGTCGTGTGGCTTTTTAAAAGTTGAGTTACTTTGAAATTATTTCCACTGAACGTATAGAAGACTAGCTGTCTTAGTATGGAATACGTGTTTTGAGTTTGACTGGTCCTGGGATGTGGCTGCGAATTGTTTTGCAAATGCATCGCTTTTCAAGTTTTTGGAAACGATCAAACACGTCAATTTTAATTAACTTGGTTTGATTCGTTTGTCTGTAGTATAAACAAATTTATGACGGTTTGAGTATTGCGGAATCGGCCGTTTCAGCGGCACGTTTGAAGGTGAGGTTAATCCGCTGAAACCGTCTGGCCAAAAAGTCCTTGGAATTGCTAATTTTTTTCCACGAAAATTCTCGGTATGGTCGTTCATCAGCAACGTTTTTGGTTGCTTTCTTTTTTCTACTGCATTGCTTTTTCTTCACAGATTTGAATGTTTGCGAACACAGACTTTGTTGCTGTGTTGACTGAGTTCACTTTTGCTTTATCTTTTTTTGTAGGATGCTTTGTTATTTTTCATCTTGGGTTTACCGCACCAATGTTTCTTCATATAGTACAGCATGTACAAGTTGATGCTTTTTAAAAAACGCGAGAAAACTTTCCGATTCATCAATCTCGGTACCTTCTACTGTGAATTTCTAGAATTGCTGTTTGAAATCCTTGCAGCGTAGAGTTTTTGTCACATCAATCGAAACTTCTTGGAATTCTTCTAGTTTTTCTGTGGTGAATTCCCTTATTTTTTGTGGTAGATTCGTTCTGAATTCAAATTATTCGTTTTTCTGTCTATTGTTTTGTTTAGGATTGTCAGATAAACTCGCTTCCATCGAAATCTATGGTGGATGAAACATTTTGTTGTTTCGATAAACCACTTGATTTTCTCTTCTTGTTTTGTTGTTCAGAAGTGCTCAAAACTTTTCCACTGATTGGACAAGCATCCTATAAAAAACAAGTGCGTTTTCTGGCTAGCTTTTTTGCTCTTTCAATATAACAACAACCCTACTTTATTTCAGTTTCACAACCCTGAGCTAAGAAGTAGCGACAAGACTTTTTAATTGTCTTGGTCAGCTACCATCTACGCAACAAACAACATTCAGCGCAAGACGTTGAGCAAATATGTGAAAGAAGCGTCAAAATAAGTGCAGACGAACGTGTACAGTTGCAATCTCACGCATTGAAATAAGAGAATGATCTGAATAAAACTAAGTAAATACGCAAAATGAATAAATAAATACGGTCAATTTTGCCCAATACTTTTACTATTATAAGGTCTTGCAAATGTCAGTAGCAGACTGACTGATAAAAAATAATTAAGAAGATTCACAAAAAAAGGTAAAGGATTTTGTTATCAATCAGTCGAATTGAATGCACAAAAATCAGTCGAAGACGATTACATCCTAAATAAAAAACAAAGATTGGTTTTTGCTGAGGCCATGATTCCAAAATGGCCACCCAAGGTTTTGACTCTAAGAGTCTAAATAACACAACACATCGAGTTCTTGGATTCATGTTTCATACAACGAATCAATCTGAGATGCACGCGGAGGAACACTCAAGTACTCTATATCGCTTGATCACTCTCCGCCCTTAGAAACATTTTGAAAGTTTATCTGCGTTCATGTACATTTAAAGCCACTCATTACTTCAATAGGAACGTCACTTACTTGTGTGCCGGCTATAGCAGCACACGGGAGAAAGCGCTTGTTTTTATCGTTGTTAAATTTCACGGTTGCCAGTGTACCCTCTAAGAAAATTTTACGTTGTGCAAATATTTGTTTCAGCGAGCCTGCAATTGCGCAACCCTGTCGACACACAACTAGCGAACTGTTTTAAGCAGTAAGATGGCTGTGTGAAATATATGCGATACTAAATTTGGGATGTTGCAAGCGAGCGAAAATAAGATTTCACTGGCCAAATGGTCTGCTGGTACTACGCGTTTGCGTAGCTATGCACCATAAACGGAACAGTGGTTGCACGCACGTTTGAAAAAAAGACCACTGACGATGCTTTATTTTCGCATAAAGTAGTTAACTTGCTTGCACAGAAAGCTGATTCGTCGATAAAACCCTTAACAGCCTGGATGTCAAACATGTAACACATTGACATCCAAGCTGTACATTTTTACAAAAGGTTTCTGAAGACCAACTTCATTTCCACTAGTGACAGACATGGTCGTCGGAAGGGGGGCAGGGGGAGCCTTGGCCCCCTGGATTTTGGAAATTTGAGCAAAAAATGGTTGTTTTTTAGTTTCGAGTGAAAANAATTTTTCACCACTTTTGGCCTCCCTCTTAGAGAAATTTTGGAAAAATCCCCTAGTGTCCCCCCCTGGAAAAAATTGTTCCGACGCCCATGGTGACGTATTTACAATGACAAAACAGCGATTCACTTACAATTTGGAAAATGTCTTTTACTAGTAATGTTGCAGTCAACCAGCAAAAACAAACTATTACACTTGCGTTAATGAATCGAAGTCAAATTTGGCCTATACTTTTTATTGTAACACAAGGCAAAGGCCTGCGCTCCCTAGGCCAGCATTTTTTTTATTCCAGGCCGAGCTGGGCCGAAATCATCACGGGCCGTGCTGAAAAATATTGGCTTTTGAATGACTACAGTTGTGCTTTTCTAAATGACATATCCGCGAATACTCCGTTTCATTTTGTGTGCGCTTTTGCATACAAGCTAGCTCATGACAGAGTTTCTTGAGAGACCAGTTATGTTGTGCGGGCCGGGCTGGACTGGCGTTAAACATTTTAAACTGAGCTGACCGTGAAGATAGTTGGCCCACGCAGGCCTTTATTGCGCAGTGGGCCGCTACTTTTGAAGATTATTATTATTCTAAAGCACTGCACTTTGTGATGGCTCAAACACATGACCATCTGCTAAGCCATAATGACTTTATGGTTTCAGAAGAATTTGCTCTCGGAGTCTAATGTTCTTTCCATAGAATAATATTCCACGGTTGGCGTACCTCAAGGAGCAAACTGACCCTTACTGGTGAAAATATTCTTCTTCTACATGGCACGTATCGGTTGTACATCAGTATTAAACATGAAACTGTTCAGAGTCAGACTTTAGGAACCTAGATATATTTCAAATTATTGGTAGGTATTTCGCCATTAGTAATTTTTGAAGCTGAGGTCAGTATATACAGTACACCTTCTAAGCCATTTGTTCACATTTTGGAAATTTTATTGTTATAAACCACAACTGTTTCTGGCGGAAAGCAGGTATTTTCCTTGAAAAACTGTGGCGCTATCTTTCATATCTATGAGCTATACCTGGAACAACACAACATTGTGGTATCGAACTACCCGCCTAAGTCACACATGTTTCGCACAGAGAAACCTTTCAGTAATTGGCATTTCCCGCACTTCCCATTTTGATGCTTCAATTGTTTCCAAAGGCAAAATGGTTGTCGACGCGCGAAGACTTTTACCAGGTGTCAACGTCGGGTATTTCCCTACCGGTTTCGTTTACCAAGAAGGCCAATTTTAGACGATGAAACGCTTCCATTCATCGATGATTGTTTCTGTTGGATAGCGGTTCATTGTTGTCGCAAACGAAGGGGCAGATGTGTCACGCGGGACGCCACCGAAACAAGAACTTTCCTACTACGTAGAAAACCCCATCTTTTTATTTGCGCCGCCTCGCATGAAACCGTTAAAGAATTATTCGTTAATTCCGCAACTTAAAGCGGTTGTCGCAATCGACAACGCTGTCTGTCAGTGCGCTTTGACATTGCATGGATAGGGTGTGCGAGGCTTGTTGCTCAGTTGCAGGCAGCCACCGTCGGTGAGTAAACAAACTAAACCTCAGCAACGGAGTCCGCACTTTGTACCTATCGAGGAAAAGCTGTCGTTCTGTTTAATTGGTTGCTTGTGTCGCAGCACTCAGTCGCGGGCATGTGACATCATGTGACAAAAAACGGAAGATATCGTTTAGGAGTGAGCGTGCAAGTGTCTAGCTATGCGGCAAACAAGAAATTTACTTGCGTGAAAAGCTCTTGATCGTTATTCGTGTTTGAAGTTCATTACTTTTGAATAACGAATCGAGCAAGCCAACCATGCCAACGTCAGTACCGCATAAAAGGAAAATGCTCTGTGTGCGACGGGAGTTGGTTGACGTATGACGATGCTGCATGTGGCGAGAGGGATATCCGTAATTCACTCAGGAAACGTGAAATTTGAACATGCGTGCGTTCATGCGCAGTTGCAGTAAATGACAGGAAGACTTTGACAGGTGGCGAACGGGGAGCTCGCCCGGTCAAGTCACAGGTCGCGCACGCCCTGAGATCGCAGGGGAATGTGGTTGAGAATGATGAACTACCGCCGAGATGAAAGACTTTGTTGATATTAGCGAGTGTTAAAACTTTGTTTGCAACGAGTCGGCGTGAGCTCACAATGTGACAACCCAACAGACAGACGTAGTTATAATTTTTCCCGTCATGACGGCAGCAAGGCAGGCCCCAGGACAGATCAACGCAGTGTGCTTAGTTCAACCTCTACAAAGACGTAATAGCGTACTAATTGACATTGAAAGGATTTACAGCACAGCGGGAAAAAGTTGAGGATACGAATAACAGAGTCAAGATTTGTTTTGGAAGCAACGATGACCATTACTAACTTGCGGCACTTCGTTTGGTTTCTCTATGGCCGAACAGTTACGAAATGGGCTTTGAAGGTGTGCCAAACTGAGCACAACATGATCACCATAAAATAGCCTACTTTCGTAATATCAATCTGACTTATAGTACTTGCTGAAAATGAAACTTTGCCAAACGTTTCTAACACACGCGTCTAACATATTTTTGATGGTGATCACTTCGAAATTGTGTTGCAGAAATATGACTCATCCGACACTTGCTAAATTGCTTCCTTGGTTAAAAAGCTTAGGCAACCTGCGCGCATTGCAGTCTGTCTTAGTTCTGAGCCTTTAGGTTTCACGCAGGACCGTAACCAGGGTGCATGCAGGGGGGAGAAGCCCCCCTGGAAAATGCGCTGGACACAGTTTAAAACCATTGGACTTAATTCAAAAAATTTGGGCCCTTCTCAGAAAACTCTTCGACCCTCTTGGTGTCCCAAGACTTGTTGTTTTTTGTTGTTTCATTTTTTTCACCTGCACCATTGCACAATTTGCGTAAGGAAATTATATGGTACCGGAAGGTTTTTCACAGTTGAAAAGTTTGCGCAAAATGGATTGCATTAAAAAAGTAACACTAACAGACATAAGCACTTGATGCAATGGTTTATATGCAAGGACCGAGTTTAAGGGGGGCGGGAGGGACATGTTGCCCCAACATTTGGACAGAGGGGCACACGATATTTTTTGTCCCCCCAACATTTTGTGATAAAAATAATGCAGTTGTACAAATTTCTTGGTTACATTACTATGTTGGAAGCCCCAGTATAAAGCCAGGGAATAAATAAGAAAAATTGACATTATCACTGGATTGTACGGACACAGGGTACAGATTTACTATGTAAACTGAATTATCATGATTGTTGAAAATCGTGTTGGTTAATTTGAATTAACCTAATCAGTGTATACATAAATGGCGCTCAGTCATGTGACTGATTCGTGCCATGTTCTTGTGAGACGAATTCCTGCGCTGGTCTGTAGCCTGGAATATACGGAACAACGGCTGCCACTGCAAGTATTTACCAAAAGATCTTGTGATTTGTTTTTGATTTGATCAATGCGGTTTAGTGGTTCTAGTGAGAATCTTGTGGTTTTTGGTAGCAGTTCATTTTGTTTCGGAACTGACCAAATTTGAATTGATTGTCACACTTTTTGAGCATAATTATGTCTATTTAAGCCCAACTCTCAGAATTAACGCGTTTTCATATTAAATGCAGTGCTAGATATAGCACCATTCTACAATACCAGTTGCTATACCACCACCATGGACTAGCCACATGGGGCACTTGAGCCATGGTTCCGCAAAAAATGTATCATTTCCATAATTTGCCCCCATTTTGCCAATTTTACGAAAAGGCCGTACTGCGAACGAGTGAACATGGTGAACTCATCAAAACGCAAACAGTAAAGTCAAACTCGGTCCCTCCGCAAAGTGTTTTGGAGAATTGCTTTTAGGCTATGCTGACCGAGGTTTCCAATCAAATTTGCCTCGTTTGCTTCAAACGTAGAGCAACCAGCCGCAAAACTGAATCAAATGTTTTGATTTCATGCATAATCTACTGTGTATGAAATCTTTGGGAACATGGATATCTTGAAGAAACATATCTCCACTACACGTAGTTTTCATCACGATTTAACGCAGTTATATCATAGTCTTAAACTTGCATCTGGATACTTCCCACATCAAAACTGGTTATATTGTTGCAGCTATCTGCTCAGTCAAATTCAGTGTTATGTTGCGATATGAAAATAACTAATAAAATGGAAGGGGCTGCATTGCACAAGAGAAGATTTTCTTATTTGAATAAGCTGATTGCAGATGAAGATATCCCGCTTGAGGTAAGAAGTTCTATTTTGCTTGGTTTATGGAAGCCAACTTGCCTGTAGCGTAGCACGACCTCCGTTTCACGTTTTTTCACGTGATTTTTTCCACATGATGTTGCTCATAATTTGGTGACCTGTATAAAAGGTCAGAGGAATTTTCGTTTGCTTCAACCAAAAGTAGGGACTTTGTCTTGATTGGTTTTATTATTTTCATTCTTTTGTTTCAATATTTGTTTTGTATTTAATGCTATTTTAATGATGGCTTAATTTCAGCCAAATGCCGTAATTTGTCTTGCGAATAATGGCCTCAAGCTGAAACAGACCGTATGGCCTCAAACAAAGAGAGTGAAGCAAACATACAAAAGTTTTTTTTCTCAGAAAGCATGATGCTGACTCCTTTCTCGAACTTCAGGAAACTACTAGTTATTTTCTAAAACCTATGACAGCGTGGGCCGACTACTTTTGACCTACGAGCCATTTTATAAAACCGTGACAACTTGAGGGCCACTTCCAATAAAATCATGTATAAAACACCAGATTCACAATATTTGAAATTAAAAAGGAAGTGAGTGCGTCATTGCAATCATTACACAATAGCAAATAACTATTTAATACAAATCTCTATCAGTGGGATGCCTGTGGTCGAGACTTCTCTCACCCTATCCTTCCTTTATCAATAACAATATTGGTGGTAGCAAGCAGAGATGAACAGATTTAGGTTTTTCAAATCCAAGTCCAATCAGACAGTTTCGTTTCAAAATCCAAATCCGATAAACTGACAGTTCCATCTCCAAATCCTGTTTTAAATCCAAAATTCTATCAGCTGTGTTTTGCCAATGGCAAAATAACCCCATCACAGTGTTTGTCTCATGAGGCAAAATAGACATTTCCAAAAAATACCTTGAAAGCAAACTCAAATTAACTTATGTTCTATTTTTGGCTCAGTACACCATGATAGTGGACACTTCAAAGACTTCAAGGTAAGCACTATTAGCATCAAATGCAATGAGAAGCTCAGTTGTAAAGTCAAGTGTAAGATATCAAATAAGTCAAACAAATTACCCGGTACAGTATNATAGTACAAGCCAACCAATAACACCAGGCTACACACATATAAAACACTGTAGACTACTAAGGAAAGGAAAAGGGACGGAATCNATGAAAGTCGCACCAATTCCTTCAGTTCCTTTGGCGTTAACTATGATGACATAACAGAGCAGGATTCAAGGGTTGTACCTTGTACCACCGGATACTTTGTATGTTATTGGTCAAAATGCAAAGTGCATGCAAACACGATGTACAATTACGACGGATGTGAGAAACTCTATTCAAACAAACTTACAAATAATTAGAGTAATCTACAGTTCCGAAACAGCACCGACAGTTGCAAAGAAATTCCAAAGAAGATTATCAAATCCAAATCCGATTAGGCAGAACTTATCAAATCCGAATCCAATCCAAATCCATCATACATTTGAAAATCCCCCGGATTTAAATCCAAATCCATGTTCATCTCTGGTAGCAAGTGGGAGACTATCGTCCGGTGTTTCTCCTGCCATTCGAGTTCTGTTTTCAAATTTGACTTGCTTCATTGCAGAAAGTGTACTGTCACATACGTGTGTATGTGTTTCCAAATATCAAGTGCATTTTTGGTGCGAAATATTTCAGTTTGGGAAATCTATCTTTGCTGAATAATTTCGAGAAGCTTTTTACAGTCTCTAACACCGTTAGTATTGTACACTTTTATCAAAAGATGTTATGCTTGTTCTATTGAAATTACTTATTGCAGGGACGTAGGCGTAGCCAGGGGGGCCAAAGGGGCCATGTTCCCAAAATGTTTGGAAAATAAAGTCATTCTGTGCTTTGAGAGGCGTTTTTCCAAAAAAATAGTGTTATCGCCTAAAATCAAACATTTTGATCCCCCCAGATTTTTGGGCTGGCTACGCCACTGTGCAGGGACCAGGGATAGGTAATTGTTTGGCTCGTGGGCCGCTTTGAGAAGACCGCGTATAACGGATTAACAGGCTAGACCAGTAATTCTTAACCTGGGGTAAATTTATCTCCAGGGGTAAATTTCATCCTTCTTGGGGGTAAATTTACTGAATCATAAATTATAGCAAACGTACATTTTATAAATTTGTACGAAATGTAATATTCTGGATTATTAGGCTAGTTACAGTAGTGACAGGACAAAACACAAAATCACGTCCGACAGTGTTTTGTTCGTTTATTGATGAGAGGCTTAATGTCAGCCCTAATAGAGTGTATTTACGAAGTAGGTTTACGGATATATCACACAAACTCGAGATGTTGCACCTTGGATTATGATTCAAAGTTGTGCTTAGTGATAAGCTTTCTCTTTTTAGTTCATCTTTACACATGTAGGCTACCAGATTCAATAGAGTATTTGAGCACATTGCAAGCAACACTGTTTCTGTTCACGACTTCATTTGGAGTTTGTACGTAAAAAGAGATTGTAGCTCTTTCCGAATTAGAAAATACTCCACTGTGCAATAAATTTCAATGTTTGCACAATGGTCAGACTCTAGCGCCATTTTCTCTTTCTTTTAACAGCATGCTATAGACTGGACAGTGCACGGCCTCTTTTGGTCTTCTTAGTGAATGAGTTATTCATGAGTTAACAAAATGCAGGCTTCAACATTCCTGCATCTTTAGGTATCAATTGAGTTATTCATGAGTTAACAATTGCAGGTTTCAACATTTCTTAAAGGGCAAATGAGACAAAAAAGGTTAACAGCCATTGGGCGAGACAGATCTGTCTGGCAGTACTGTGTTCATTGCTCGAGTTTTAGGCTACTCTTCCAGACAACGGACGCCGGAGTGCCACAAAAACAGAGATTACGCAGACAGGTGTCCCATCGGAGGGCCGTACTTTCTAATTTGATCGTAAAATAAATAAATAAAACAAAACCAGTTCGCCGAATGATACACGGGAAAGGTGTTNTTCNCTGTTCTTGTGCAAATGCACTTTGTCCAGCGCAAGCTATTCAGTGAGACAAANGTAACCTCACACGCTTTTCAGCAAATTTCAGATTTGGGGATTTTTTTGAATGCTTCCGAGGGCTATTGTAAACGCTGTGGCGGGCCACATGCGGCCCGCTGGCCTGTAGTTAGACGACACTGATCTATGACATGCTGTGGTCTAGGGACCGAGTTTGGTAAAAACACTTTTGGGGGACAAACCTTACTGTTTGTGTTTCGATGACATCATATGCAAGTATCTAATGGTGCTATATCTAGATATCTATCATTTAGCACTGCACACATTAAATTCTGAGAGTTGGGCGTATATAGACAAAATTACGCTAAAAAATTGTGATTATCAATTCAAATTTGGTCAGTTGCGATAAATAAAATGTACTGCTACTTGTAATCACCACACAGATCAAATCAAGAACAAACCACATGATCTTTTGGTAAATACCAGCAGTGCAACCAGGCGCGTAGCCAGAAATTTTATTGGGGAAGGGGAAAACAGCAAATGAGATTCAACATTTAAATATTTTAATGCTCCTTGTTTCTAAAGATATCATCCTTTAAACGTGCATGTTTCTGGCGTTTTCTCCTGAACAACTGTGTCCAAACTTAAGACGACAAATAAAAAGTCTGCTTTCAATGAATTGACGAGTTTTAAAACTTTGATAGTGAAGTTCCAAGCATCTACTTTGGATCAATGCCACCACTTGCTCATAAGCCTTTCTTGCAAAAGCGCTAGTGAACCTCTCAACGCCCAATATTTCACTTGAGCAGGAAGTCATCGCGGCCGCCATTACGACTGCGCTTGTTATGCTCTATTTACACGCTTCTGATATACAACAACACAGCACGTTCACCGAAGTCGAGCAGCGAGTTTGCTCTGAGGCACTGACAACCGAAGTAAGCCTTCTACAAAACTTTCGCGCATATAAGAAGTGGATCCCATTGTCATCTAATTTTTGAGCAATTAATTCACGCGTGTAGTTGATAAACGTAATCGCTAGAGTGTTTCAACGCGTTTGAAAAATGTTTGGATTTTTGATAATCCGTAAGATCTTTTGGCCATGTTCACCCTACCCCGTAAAACCTTTGTAGCTACTTTAAACTTACTTCGTTTAAATTGTTAAATGAGAGTTTGCTAAATTTAACTGACTTCATTGAAATATAAGATGGAATTAAAATGTAAACACAATCGTAACCCCAGTATTACAAAACTTAATGACCACGTTCAGCTGCATGTAAAGATAGTTTAGCACTGCACGTAATTAAATTTGTACAAATCACGGGCTTCTTAAAAATACAACACCTTATCTGCGGAATTTGAAGTCTTAATGGGAAAAAATTCAGATTTAGTTTCATTTTAGTCACATGCGCTTTGCCAACAAGACAGAGTGCAAGCTCAGTGATGGATATTAGGGAAGGATGATGAGGCAGTCGCCTCGGGCCCCTCTTTTTCAGAGATGCGGTGCCCCCCTTGAGAGCTTTGCAGCATTGTTTAGGTAAAAAAGTTATGTACCACTCCAGAGCCACTTTTAAAGAAACTTGAAGCAAGTCATATGTTTTTCAAAATAAACCAACAATTATGGGAAAATGCGCCATAGAAGGCAGCTTTCAATTGTGTAGCTGCAAAACTTTACAAATTTTTGTTCCTTTCGTAAGTATCTTATGCTCTTGAATTCAGTTCATAAATTAAAATGTGAAACATATTTAACTCTATTATCCACGTAATCTAACATCTCCCTTTCGCAATGACGATATTTTGGAGACCCTTTCTGAGAGCCTGCCCCTAAATTTTTATAATCCACCCCTGTGCAAGTTATCTCAGTGTCTGTAAGTAAAGGCAGTGTCAATTCCCTCAGCACTTACAAAATAAAAAGCATCTTGTTACTTACGTTAGATTTTGCTGCTGACTCTTCACGTTTTAGTTAAACGATTAAAAATAATTCACTGTAACATAGGGTGGCAATTACCACCAGATGAAGGTTGAAACACTGAGCTTATGAACAGCAGGTCGGAGTCTAATATCTTGAAAAGACTGATTTTTACTTGCCGGCAAGGTAAAGCGAAATCATTGATGAAAACGTTAAGGCTCCACATAATTGTGATTGAAGCGTCACAATACATGTCATCACAAATAAATATCTAGAACGAATGCTATTGTTGCTAAACAGTTGCTATGGCGCAATGAAGAAGACCTTGAAAGTGAATCGCTTCTTAGCCAAAGTTTGAGCTTCAAGACATACAAAATTTATCTAACCGCCATATTCACGCATGTAGGCTACTTTCAAAACTGTACAAAAACAAAAATCTACGGCACATGTGTGAAACTGGTGGCCCGCGAGCCAAATGTGGCCCCCCCACGTCTTTTTATGTAACCCACGAAGCTTAAATTTTAAGCCTCAGCCAGCGCATTTTTTGGAACTGTAGTGGTTTATACCTGTTGACAAAGGCGAACGACGTTCTTTGCCATGTTATAACTTTGCTGTTTTCGTCATTTTGCTGACCTGGGNGTGGGGAACACATTTACTATAACGGGCCGCAGAAATTGTGAATTATTGCTGGCGGGCCTCAAGTAACTGATTGTATCCTAAAATTCTACCTTTATCTTACTATGAGGAATGGAGGCTTCTTATTACATGCTACCTTATGTACGTACCTGGTTATCATGGAGCTTCGCTTTGACGTGATTTTGTACTCTGAATGGGGTGACGAAAATTCTGATGCGGGCCATATCAAGTGTTCACGGGGGCCGCATTTGGCCCGCGGGCCGCAGGTTCCCCACCCCTGGCGTAGATGATTGTGGTTGATTCTGTTAAAACTGGCCCTTTGAGGGCAACCATACAGTTAAAACTGGTCCTTTGAGGGCAACCATAATCAGGGCCGGCCTTTAGTCGATTGGACCGATTGCTTCCAATCGGGCCCCGCGCTGAAGGGGCCCCGCGCTACGCCTATTGACCTACGAAAGCTTATGCAGGACCCACAGTATTTTTAAGCGTGGGGCCCGTTGCCAACGAAAATCAAAGTGAACTGCGTGGTATTTTAACATCCTCGTTTATCATAATTTGTTCTGGAATCGTAACAGGGTCATTGATTTTCGATGTGTGGTATAGTCTTTTCAATAGCAGCTTGGTAAGGCAGAGAGGGTTTACGTTTTGAAGCTGTTTTCTGTCTCANTTTTAAGTATTTCGTACTTGGCATGTTATTGCTGTTTCAACAGTTACTGCAACTTGTGTTCTNAAAGTTAATTTTTGTTTGTAATTGCAAATGTGTGCTGCTTATTCGGTAGCGTTATGGATTTTCTCTCACAATTTGTTTATTGCCCTCAGGATTTATAATTAACCATCTCAGTGACCGTGGCATCCCGAGAAAGGAGCTTTCTAAGCGGAAACTATTTGAAACCAACTTGAGATCATTAATCCAGCAATAGCGCCTAAATAGTTTAGCGATTATGTCCGTTGAATCCGAAATTAGTAGAGGCTTAAACTTGGATAAAATTCTGAAGCATTTTTGAAGGAAAGAAAGAAGTTTCTCTTAGCAAATGCATTTTTTGTATCGTAGTCTGCAATAGCCTGAAGCAGGGCTGTGGAGCCGGAACTGAGAGTTCAAAGCTCCGGCTCTGACTCCAGGCATCTAATGTTATTGGCTCAAGCTCCGCCTCCAAAGTGATTTCGTTAATTGAAAACTGAAGACCATTGTCTTATTTGTACAATTGTATCATTACACCAGCGTAGATGAGGTGTCGCGAAATGATGCGTTTGATGGATAGTGGGAGTTGAGTTGATTTTATTTGGCGATAATTAAATATTCAGTTAGAAAAAACACAAATCAGTGCAAGGACGCCAGGGCATTGAAGGAACCGGAAGGTTGTCGAGTCGATGCCCCTCAGCAGTTAAATTAGCTT
>JGI24158J21664_10007582_pt1 | contig 14416 bp, 1 predicted proteins | sample Ectturendosymbi3_FD_21664 | JGI IMG/M metagenome (IMG submission 21664) | reverse complement strand
TTTGTATTGGTCTAAGACAGTGGTTCCCAACCGGGGTTCCGCGGCACCCTAGGGTGCCATTTACAATACCCAGGGGTGCCGCGAGCTAATGCGTTTTTTAATATACTATTAAAAATACATTTTCAAACTGTCATCAAACCTTGAAGCAAATTTTATGGGTTCGCCACTGGGTGCCGCAAAATATAATTCTCTTCTGCAGGGTGCCGCAAGCCTAGACAGGTTGGGAACCTGTCTGTTTTTACCAGTTAACTTCTCTAAGTGCTACTAGCTACAGTATGTACAGTACAAAACATTTCCATGTTAATCTTCAAGCGATTGAGGAGACTTTTGATGCCTTGAGGAGACTCACAGTGCTTTNAGAGGCGCTTTGGGGTCAAATGCCTCGAAATGTATCCTTGTTTGATTCTGACTGCAAGGAGTCTCGGAATTAAGCCTTCCATTACANANCACCTAAAAACACTCGGACAGCGTAAAAGTTCCTAACGACGAGTTTATTTTTATCTGTGCTGTCTGCCGTGGCTCTACTACGTTATAAGCTTTTCGTACTCGGTTTTAACTCAGCTTCTCAATTGCGTATAAGAACTAGTATTACGTGCGAATTTTCTTTCTCCCTAAAAGTTTCTGTAAAGTACTTTATGATATACGTCATTTGCTTGAAAGATGCTGTTTTTGCATCAATTTCTTACAGGCTGCAACCTATTCGAACTTCACTCACTTATTTCAAAAATGCCATGTTTAGAAATTTTCCGATAGCGCAGTTTCAAAATAGCAATTGCTGTGCGACAATCAGTTGTGTGACGCAACAGGCAACTAAATGTGCGATAACAAAAGTTTGACAACGGTCCGTCTGATGAGGTTTATTTATCACATTTTGGATCAAATGAAATCATAATAGTAACAGTTTATTCACAGAAAACAATAGAAAATGAAATGCTTAGCATCAACTAAATGGATGGATCGATAAAGCGTTTTTTGTATTGTTAAACTGGCGATTTTAATGCAAAGATTACNATAGTAACAGTTTAAGGAAAATTGGATTTAATATGCAGCTGATTTACATACTATCTGTAAACTTATCAAGCGAATTCTACTGNGTAAACCAAATTACAGCCGCCTCACAACAGCCACATATCACGATTTAAGCTGGCAGCAGAGAACCGGAGGAGTTTATTTGTTTTGGGAACCAGTTTCTTCCGTCGGTGACTAAAGGGCTCTGAGATAAAAAAAAATAAAATGGCTCGAGCAATTTTGGGAAAAATCTTTATTTTCCAATGACTGTTCGGTGCCATAGGTTTGGCTTGCAAAGATTAAACCTACATTGTTAAATCGGGGTTTACACAGCTACAGCATACAAGAAAGTTCAAATTTCTCCAATAAATTGCTTCTACCAACTTTTAACATTTTTTGCGGTGTTTATTGATAGAAGTTTGCACAATCCTTTAGTTTCATTTGATAAATTTTTAAAGATTTTGACGAAATAATTTTTGCTTGAATGGCGATAAAAATTCTTTCACGATACTAACGAAAAGTGCTTTTTGTGAATGAAATTCTAACAACAATACAAAAAAATTTCTCCAAGTAGAAAACTAAACTCTAAAAAGAAAACTTTTTAACAAACGTTTGTCAACGTTACCGCGTTGCCAATTTCTCGTTGTTGAAAGTAAGTCGACAAAAATAGCCAGTTAGACTGGTAAGCGCCGGAAAACATTAATGATAGAAAATGGTTAAAGTTAGAATATTTCAAACTTAGAAGCTGGACCCGGTTTATTCTGGCAGTAAATCTATACGACAACATTTCTCAAGAGCTGAAACCAAAAATGTTTCAAAGTCGTGTTTGATTTAAAAAAAACATTCTATTACACAGAAGATCAGCACAACCAAAGTGATATAGGCCGTTTCCGTGGGTCTCCAAACAGATTATGCTTCCTTAAAAATACCCGAACAGTTCTTTAACTGCATGCTTTCATAAAAGTCCGCTGGAACATTCCATCACAACCAAGTCAAAATGCTAAACGTCAAAACGTTTTTTTTTCTAGACAAAAATACCCGAAAGTTTTGAATGGTCATCATGTGGTTTGTGGACTTTAGGAGACCATGTCGCTGTAATGAGAGTTTTTTTATGCACGATATCTAGACTCTACCCATACGAGTATGACGCTCATGAAGTTTTCTGAAGAGTGTAAGTTGATGCAAAGTAGCTTTGAACTTGGATAACTTTCATTAACCATAGCTTCTCCTCAACACATCAGGTATGGCTTTCATGTTCTTATGAATACAAAGGGACAGTATATAGTTGTCACATAGGTTATGACAACTTTTCAAGAAGCCATTTCAAGAAGTCATAGCGCATTTCCGTGTCATTTGTTTTAAGTTAAAATGCAATAAAACAGGTATTTATTTTGCGCACTAAACGTACATGGGGCAATTTCCAATTCGAATTCAAAAAATTAATATTGCTCTTAATGCATGTGCTGTTCGCCGAATGCAATGCTTCATTGCGCTTTGCCCTAACATGACGTCAGAGCCGTGCAAACATTTGTTCGAAAAAACTTTTTAAACGAACGGCTTCAATCTACGCCGAAAGCGCTGGACATGGGGAAAGAAGTGGCTAGCCATCCGCGTTTCATCAGGTTAAGCAATGTTTGCGCAAAAAATATTATTTTTTAATCTGCATAATTAGAGACAAGCAGTTTGCAGGTGCAATCAGCTTCACGCATACTGTAGCCTCTTAGGTAAGGGCTGAATGAAGTTGTTTGGCAGTCAAGCGTGACTTTGCGTCATGAAAAGCTGCTTACTGTCAAGTTTAAATATACCTTTACGGAAAACTAAAAAGCGAGGTGGTCTGTCTGATGTCGCTCGTTAGAAACAAGTTATAGAATAATAATCGAGAAAAGTTATCTGGTCTATCATCTGGATCAAGTTCATCCTGTACAAGCATTGGTCGAGCTCCTCGTTATTTGATGGTCTTTTTCCAGGTCTTTTAAATCCGCGAAGAAAACAGTGAAAAGCAGAATTGGTCTGAGAAACATTGGTTCGATCCCAAATTTGTGTACAACTAAGTGTTATTCCGTTTTTTATCTTTACATTTTCCTATAAACATGCTTCAGAATCCATAACACTAGATCTCAAAATGTTGTACAAAATACCCACAGTAAGTTTATTTTGTTTGTTAAAACTTCCTGTGGCATTTTTCTATTCACATCTTTTTCGCATAAAAAAAGCAAGGCCAGAGAAACATCAAATGATACATACCATGCTGTAAAATGCTTCACAAACACTACAGCAACTCAACTATTGTCATGGCACTGTAAACAAAGTTTTCAAACAAACGGTGACGCAGTTAATCGCAGACTCGCGGAGATTAGGTTTCTTTGTATGCAGATCATAGAGTTATTTTATGTGGTAAAGGTAAAGCTTTGTCTTTAGCATGGACTCGCAACAAGCTGCTTTGGTGGTAATGGCTGCAGCATCTTTGGTGTTGTCAGCAGTATTGTCGTTCCTAAACATCTCTGGATCAGGTGTGTGTTTACGTAGAACAGTGGTTCCCAAACTGCGGGTAAATTACCCCCTGGGTGTAATATGCAATTCTTCGGGGGGTAACGTGTAANCAAAACCACAATGTTGTTCTGTGTTATGAGCGATCATGGCAAAATATTGAGGGTAGTTGGACACAGTCGCTACCTTGATTTGGNTAACGGCTCAAACAAGTTTGAGAACCACTGACGTAGAACAATGCGATTGGGTGACATCTTTTGACCGTTTGGACAGTTCATGCACAAACAAATGCTGGATTATTTGCGTTTTTTCGACCAGAGGCCGCTACGCATAAGATTTTGTTATGCATTTTCCCGGTTGCTCGAGCGATTGGTTTCAGACAACAGCCAAGTGCAGCAGTGTAACTGTGCATAATAGTAGAAACTTTTCCTGACTTTCACGTTGGCAATCCTTGCCAGTGCGTATGGTAACACAGGAATATGAGGGAATGTGCTTTGCTTGCTTTAGCCCAGATGTTCCCCACCTGGGGTACATGTACCTCTAGGGCTACATTTGCCTATCCGAAGGGGTACATTTAAGGTGAACAATAGAAGAAAAATATATATTTACATGTCTTTTATTTCCAAAAATGTATACATATATCAGTAAATATGATTTTAAAAACCGTAATGGGCTTATTTTTAAATATATCTGTGATCAATCATAACAAAATATTTTGTCATAAGAAATTTTAGGGGTACATGTTCATCTGTCGAAATGCTGAAGGGGTGCATGCTTATCTTTCGAAATGCTGAAAGGGTACATGGTCAGAGAAAGGTTGGGAACCCCTGCTGTAGCCGCTATGCTCACGTGGAAGCAATTCCAAGTGTAAAATCCAACTGATAGTTCCCCCAACTGAGTTTCGGTAAGTCGCTTTGGGCTTTTCAAGGCCAGTGATTTTCCAGTCAAACGCCGACAGTGAATCATTTGTTCACAGTGCTATACCTTCCTGGGCTTGAGCAAATACAGTATTGTGTTTGCGATGGCTTGTGAAAATGTAGGTGCGACTTGCATGTACGGCACAGTCGACAACTGTTGATTCACCCTTGTGCGCGTCGTGCCCAGACGTCTGGCACTTTGTCCTGTGGACACGTGATGTGCTGACTGCTCTTTTGACCTAATATTGTAATTCTGTAAACACGCCAGGGAGTTGTAATGCTTTTGTACATGAGTATGCAAAACCTTATTTATGACTTGCTCGCAGCATTTTCAGCCTAAATGGTTTGTTTTGTTCCGCGTGTTGCTTCAAAAGCTCACCTTTGTAATTTCAACTTCATCAGACTATTGACTTAAGTGACTTATCCAAGAAAAAAGATGATATTAAGCCTCTATCATTTAAACTTCGCATTAATCACTTTTGGGATTCTCCCAGACAAATTTCCTTCTAAGAAAATTTTGCACTGAGAAATGTTTGCTTTAGTGAGAATGATTATTTTAAGGCTGAGTTAGCAAATTTCTGAATGAATTACAGACTTTGCGAATTACTAGAATAAGCATAATAAACGTTTCTTCGTCCTCTAACACTTTCAATTTCATTTAACCTTTACCACTTTTGCGTGTGGAGAAGGCCGTATCGATGCCATTACATCTTTATAAACATTCTTAAGTCAGTGCAAACTTTAATTTTTATGAGCCTTTTCAAGTTTTTAACAGCTCAATTCTCTCATGCCCATTATTGTATTGTATTCATTCTGCGCACTCATCAAAACCGTTTACTTCGGTGTATTTTGAAATGTGTGCATTGTTTTCCCTTAGTTTTTAATTTGTGAATTGCATGGCAGCAACCCCAATGTTGCAACTCGCGTGGCCCACTAAATTTTTTTGCATCGCACCTTATTATCAAAGCGTTATGAGTAGGAACCAAAATACGTTACTTTTGTTAAGGAAAATAAACCAATGAACTTCGTAATGCAATCAACACTAGATCAAGTAGTCTCGCGAAATTTTGCCGCTGTTCAGATCTCCATGGTGTTACCAATTCATGGTTTGAAATAAAACTGATCGCAAAATTATACAAACCACGTTAAAAGGCAAGTGAACCGAAGATGAGAAGATTATCAAAAATGACCTAGTCTATATTACAAGTGTTACTTCATTTCCATAAGTACCTGCGGATGACGCCGTTTCGCGGCCAACGTTAGAGGACATGGGTCAAGCGCAATTTCTTACCTCACACGTCTGTAGTATTCACTCATATTAACAACACCTTTCAGAACAACATCGCGAAGGGCACGGATTTTGTTTGCTGACTGCCATTAATCAGGCAATAAAAGTTTTGACAAACTTGAAATTATTATCACGATGCCAACGTCGCAACAGTTGTTCTTGACCATTACATTTGTTTTTCTTTTCAAGGCCTTCCTCCCTGTGTGGGTTAATGCCCAGACCGTGAGCTTTTATTCCACAGAGGAAAAATTTTATTCGTCGTCCTTGATTGCAACTTGAATGTTTTGGTAAACATGCACGTTGTCGTTGAAATTCTTTCCAACCACTACTTGGAAAATAATCTTTACGTTTATTTCACTACAATAATCGTTGCTTCGCCCTCGTTAGCAGCACTTCTTTCAAACCTTGTTTTCTTGTAGTATTTTACCGATGTTGATTTTGCACTGTCCTTCAGGATTGTTCAATAACACCATCGCCAATCTGTCGGAAAAATACTACGATCAAGTAACTCCTGAGCCGATCGCATTCGGCATTGCGTGGGGATTTATTTACACCTGGAATTTCGTGGGAAGTGTTTATCTGCTAGTGTCCCTGACGCTGCCAGAGGAAGACAGCCCTGTGAACATTAAACCAACCCTTGCACCCAAGGTAAGACCTGATAGAATGCTTCTGCAGACCATAGCAGCTTAGGTCTGAACATTAGAGGAAAAAGCTGAATAGTTGGTTGACTTAGTTTATTCAGTTGAACTGTCATAGTCATACCATACACTGTGGATCTGAAAATTCGTGTGTATTTAATTTGAAAACTCTTGTTATTTTTTTATCGTTGTAGACTTGCTCACAAACAAGATTCTTTGCAATGCACTGATCAGGCAAAGTCAAGTGGTGTTACGAAATTTTTCCTCATACCAGAACTTTCATCGTAGTTGTATATCCACAGAATAAAATCAAAAATATTACTAGAATCAGCACGAACCACGATTTGAAACAGGAAATGCTAAAAGAAAAGATTTGAAAAAAGACGTAATCTACAATACAGGTGCTTTCCCATTCTTTTGCGTGCCTGAGGAGCACGTAGTTTAATGGATTACAGACATTAGTGAAGAGCAGTATCTGCTTTCACACAGCATCCGAACTGGTTGCTGTGGCCACCGCTGCTGCTTCAGTTGCAGGCGGGGATTATATTTTATTTTTTAAATTTCCCATCTGAGCTTAATGTATTGCTAGAGGCTAACTGAAAATTGCAGTATCCCGAAAAAAGTACTCCACAAAACAAAACGAATTGAGGAAATTGAAAGTTCCTTTCAATCTGAGAGTATTCATACCAGTGAAGTGAGCAAAGTTCTTTTTTTGTTTTGTAAATTTGCTGGTTTAATCAGAGTTTTGACGACACCACTTTTTGTTACGGCAGGAATTCTTATTCGGGACCTTTGTTGCGTGGCTTGGCACTATCGGATGGTTTTTCGCTTACGATGAGGAGAACCTTGAACTGTCGTTGACCTTGCTTCTTCTGTCAGCTCTCAGTCTTTATTTTTCTCTAGGCATCTCCTACAAGGTGGTCTACGACAACGAGGCAAATTTGAAAAAGCGAAACAAAGGTTGTATGATTTTTGCTGAATAAAATGCGTTCTTAATCCTGCGAATTTTCCGTAAACTTTATTACTTTTCTTTCCACACGAATGATAAAAGTCGTGGAGTCTGAAGCTACGTTGGCAATGTGTATTATTAATGGGATAAAGCAAGAAAGATTTTCAGGTTAGAGGACACGTTAGAAATCTGGGCATCATCCGCAAATCGCTGTTGAAAGCAATGGATATCGGTCGACCATTAATAGATTTAGATTCAGGTTAACCGCTTTAATCTATCTGTTTTTTAATCGATTAGCTTTCATCTCAGAGGCATTGCAAATTTTTGTCATACTCCGGAAAAAATAAGAAAGTAATAAGAATGTCAGAATAAAACAACATTAAGTTTTCTTGTAACTAGTATGAAAAATACGATGAGTTTACAAGCTACAAATGTCAACAAGGAACATTGAAAGATCCTAAATTAACAGAAATATAATGAAAAAGAAACTACATTACTAACTAGAAAAAGTTAGCATAAAACAGTTTTGGGGGGACATTTTCCACAAAGTTTTAACAACAAGTAAACTAAACTATAATTATTCTAAAATAAAAACTACTACTGGCTACTTTCCAAGCAGTGGTTAAAATCGAACATCTCATTTTGCAAAAGCGGAATGTGTTCCTTTTGAAAACAAGCTTTACTGAAAAAACGCAATAAAATACTTTATTTCACTTTTTGTTTAAGTTTGAAGGAAGTTATAAAAAAAACGCTCTATTTTTTAAATCCACTATTTGTTCATTAAACGCGAAATTTTATTATCTACCTACGAATGTTAAGAATGCCTGGTGCAAAAGATTTAAATGTTTGGGAAGCCCCTCAAGCAACCCTGACTGTTAAACACGCGAGAAGAAGAGTAACGTAAAGAGAGAGACAAATGTGTTCATAACAATCAGAGCAGAGATCCCAAATGTGTCCTATTTTAACGAGATGGATTTTCCATTTAAAACTGTACTCACGTTACTTTTTTGACTTATGCCTTGGGGAAGCTGTTTTAATATTTGAATAAAGGAATGACATCTAAGGCCACTTCTGAGTAGCAGTTGATGCTTATGACTTGTCCTTCAACAATAAGTGCGTGGAGATCTAGAAAAGCCTTAATTCCTTTAGAATATTTGTGGTTGGAAGGAAGCTGCTGTCCCTCTACAACTGAAGGCGACCNATAGTACAATTANAAATTATCTAAAATGTCAAGTGTTGGCAGATTTTTCAATTCCGGCACATTGTGCTTCATAAACTATGTCACTTTAATGAACGTTTAAGAAGTACAAGTTTCAAAATTTCAAAAACCGTGAAGTCTTTCTCTTCTTCCTAGTGCCCCCATCCCCTGCAACCCTCCCCAGAGCGGGTATGAAAATGAATAAAAGAGGGTACATGAATGAAGTTACAAAATTAACCAAGCGTTAGAAAAATCTGCAGGGTCAAGAGAAACGGCTGCAGACTTGTTAAGATGATTATTAGAAAGATTTCAGATGCCTTGTGACACAATTGTATCAATTTATTTTCGCCAAAACATAATCGAAAATCTGTATGTTTTAATTGAGTTCACTGAAAAAAAATTACCGAAAAAATTTAAAAACCTGCATTTTAATTTAAGGCAGTGGTTTTCAACCTTTTCCATGCGGCGACCTATTTTGCAACCCAATTTAACCTAACAACCCCCTTCTGAAAATTTCCAGTCAGGCATACATGATGCGGTTGTGTTTGCACAACAGAATATCACAATGACTAAAAAGTAAAGTACGATATCACTATGTTGAACAAAGACTCATTTATTAAATTCATGCACATGGCAGCATCAACGAGAGAGACCCGTGCCGTACACAAATCACTCCACAGCACAACTCATCGAAAACGAGAATAACTGCCAAGTTAGCTATCGCATTCACATATCTAATTTACAACCACAGCANTTTCTTACGTCACAAAGTTATTCGTGCATTGCCAAACGCAACAGTACTGCAATGTTCATAATCACACTCAAAAATTGTAATGGTNATAATCATACTTAGAACAATTTGTAATGAAGCAGTAGGCTATCATTTTTGCCAGGTGTCACTGTTAGGTGATCCTATTATTTTGGCTACGACAAAAAGTGTTTCCATACACGAAATATATAAATCTAGAAGTAATTATGAATATTTTTATCAGAAGCTCTTGCGACCCCAGAAAAAAGGCAAACGACCCCCACGGGGTTCGCGACCCCCAGGTTGAAAACCAGTGATTTAAGGTGATGTAAGGTGTTACCAATAGAAACATGGGTCAAATGACTCAGCCTGCTTGTTCCTTTTGAGTTTCAAAGACATCCATTCACTGTACCATTCAAATTTTGTGGTGGAAAAATCGCACTTGATGAAACCTTTTCATTTTATGTGCAGTTATGCTCTGGTTAGTGCGAATCCTTATTCAAAACGGCTTGGCACTTTTCGCCACATGGCTGACTGTGGCAAGTACTATCACTTTGGCTGACGTGATTATCTACAAAGACAGTCCCGGACTGAACAAAGCTATGTTTAGAGGTGAGTTCATCACAAACCCGTACCATTGTTTTTGTGCCTACCTTGAGAGGACGGATTGATGATGCAAAATTTCAATGCTTTAAGGTTTGCGGTCTACGACATTATTGTACAAATCGACAACTTCACATCACGCCTATTTTCCTTATAACTAACAACGTGTTTTAAGGCGATAATGGCAACGCACGTTAGCAGCCAACAAGTTGTTGCTGAATCATTTTTTGTTGCAATACAGCATGCTTTGTGATGAACACAAGCTTCATCGCATTGTGCAAACATTGCAAGGAGCGAGTTGTCACGCTGGTCAGATCGTACGATGGGTGCATGTGCCTTTTGGATCCGAATCTTCCATTACTGATTTAGCAAGAAAGTAGTTTGCTATTGCAAAGAAAGGCCTTTTGCCTGCAAATTATCATATTTAGCCAAAAAGTGATGTGTTAAATGAAAAAAACAAAGTCAGTAAAGGAAAAATCTATGAATTGAAATATTTTCAAAATGGCGTTGCATTAGCACTAAGCACTTTATAGGCAACGTTAGGTGATGTTGGAGAAGGCAGCACTTGTATCAACATTACGACGGACTTGTTTTTTGTAAAATGTGTCTTTGAGTTCACAAAAAATGAAAGAGTATCATCTCTTTCTGTACGTCTTCAATAACGTTTGACATTCGCAGGAGTTTTGTCGATGGTCGAGGGCTCAACCATTTCTTTGGCCATTTTAATATCAGCCACTGTGCTGTGGTTCATCCTGGAGAACTTCGCTGTGGAGAAGTATTGTCGATACACGTACACTGTATACCCGGTGCTAATCCTAGCTCTGAGCGCGCTTGTCGCCAGACTTCAGCATCTCCCCGACGCACAGCAAAATTTCATTCTTGCATGCATTGGATTGAGTGTGGCTGCAGCTGCTTTCCTCGCCCGCATCGGCCTTTCCATATACAAATGCGTGGACCCCCTCGATCCATACGAAGAAAAGCTTATTCCCCCCTCTTAAAAGCATTTACGCCAAGTGCATATCTCCGCACTGATGTACAGTATTACTATATTTGCTCTTATTCTTGTAATCATTAAATCAAGGATGTGAGTGAATGTGTAAAACAAATTTTCCGGTTAATTTGATTGATTATAGTTTTTCCAGCTTTGCTTGCATAGCTGAGCCTATGCGCAATCATTTTGTTAACTTTTCACAAAAATCTTTGCCCATCATAAAATAGGAAGTTCTGTTCATTTCATTTTGTGATGTGTGCAGTCTAGCGCGGAAATTATTTACGGTTTCTTCTTTACTTAATGAAATGAAATAAACCTGTGGATTTCAGTCGGTACCTTTTGATACTCGGAAGCATTTGTAGAGATCTGGTGAAATTGCACTCGAAATGGTAGAAAAACTTTAGAAAATTATGCAGGGTTACAAAGCACGGCTGCAGACTTGATTAGATGATTAGTAGAAAGATTTAAAAGGCATTTCAACGCAATTGTTTCATGATAGTTGAAACCAGTGGTGGAGTCTCAAGACTGGCCTAACTACCTGCTTTGGTGACTGTCGATACAACTCATAAAGGATGCAGGCATCGGTCTTAAAACCCCTTTAATCGAGATTTGAAATGCTATTTTATGTATACCATTTGGTGGATCGTCATTTTGGTGATTTTTGGTAGAAAGCGCCATTTTGATGGAAACACAGCACGGTTATAATATTTTCTTAAAAAGTAATTATTTAAATGTAAACATCGATTAGTGCAATTAACTCACTGATACACTGATCCTCGGGTAAGAAAAAAACTTCGATGAAAATTCAACCAAGTCGAGATCAATGACCGTTTCATAAATTATGCACGAAAAGTTCGAAAGATGTCAGTTTTAATCTGGCCACCTGTCTACATGCACAAAAACAAATTTTCCATGCTGAATCTTGTTTGCATGAACTCACAAAAATCGTTCATGCAAGTTTTGAAGCTATAGAAGTGAAGGCAGGCATCAGTTTCTAACCAAAAAAATATCCGGTCTTGGATTCTTTGACAACATCTCGGTCTAGACCAGGTGTTCCCAACCTGGGGCACATGTACCCCTGGGGGTACATTTGCCAATCTGAAGGGGTACATTTAAGGGAAAAATTAATTTGTTTCCAAATATTCTAACATTTAAAAGTTCTATTAATACTTAAGTTGATTTTGATATTTCGCTCAGCTTGTTTGTCATAAGAAATTTTAGGGGTACATGCTCGTCTGTCGGAATGCTGAAGGGGTACATGGTAAGAAAAAGGTTGGGAACCTCTGGTCTAGACTCTAGATCAGTGGTCTTCAACCTTTTTTGTTCAATCGTCCTCCTACAGGAACTTTGCTTCAAATTCGCCCGAAACTTATTATTGTAGTGTTGGCAAAAATATTATTTAAATTTGAAAATATTTCAACGCTAACGAAATATAGGGCCAGTTTAGTTAGCACAAAAAACAAACAAACAAAACGAATGCAATTGCATTTGTAGAAACAATATTATTCATTTCCAAAAACAGTTGGTTCCAACCAAGGCCGTGGAGCAGAATTGTGGAGTCGGAGCCTGATATTTGAGTTCCCATTCAACAGACAGATTTTGTATTGCAAACCAAATGTACAAATAATGCAATAAGTTTCAGTTTTTATTGGACCAAATCGTTCTGGAGCCAGAGCAAAAATCTTTGGATGCCTGGAGCTGGAAACGGAGCCCAACATGGGCGCAATTAGGTGTGAGACACGGGGGACACGTCCCCTCACTATTTCAGACAGTGAGGACATAATATTCCACGTCCCCCAGATCTTTCTCTTCAGGTTTCGTAATATATTGGTTTCACACCAAGCTATCCCCCTCACATTTTACAACAAAATTGCGCTCATGGAGAACGAAATTTGAGTTTCGGCTCCACAGTCCTGGATCCAACTACTGCGAACCTTGCCCCTGGCTTTTATCTGTAAGTTTTTATAGGAGGTTGCAAATTGGTCAGCTTCAGTCGTATGGCGTTTCCACCAGTCTTGTTCATGTCAAGACGATTGTGTTTTTTTTCCATGCGCAGTACTTGGTTGAAACTTGCTCAGCAACATATGTCGTGGGAAACCTTTGCTTAACTTTTCCCAAAACTTCCGGAAAACGCTCACTGCACTTGATCGAAACGCTTGACCATACGTGATAATAAAATATGGCACAGGCTTCATCATCGCTTTGGTAGTCGATGAAAAGTTCGTGGATTTGGAATCGCATTCGCTTATGTTAGTTAGCTGGCAAAACACTCTACCCACTCGCTTTCTACACAATCCAACTTTTGGCGTTATTTCCACAACAGAAAGACTTTTTAGCAAACCTCAAACTACAGGTGGCGGAAACGATTTTTTTGGTACTTTTAGTTTAGCCAAAATGAGGGTGTTTGGACTTACTTGCTAGTATAAGCAGGGATGTAGTGCTAACAAAAAGCTGTGGGAACCCATCCAAAAAATAACCATTTTGAAACAGATTCAAACTCATTTTCAAGCAAAACGTGAAAAGGGCGTTGGAACGTCGTTCCCACGCGTTCCCACGCGTTCCCGCCCCACTACACCCCTGAGTATAAGTTATCCTTTTCCTGGCCTACTGTACTGACATACTGTGTAATTAGTCAGATGAACACAGTAGCTTGCAGCAATGTCAACAAAGACACTAAAACACTCAAACTGCCTGAAACAACATGATTAGCACGTTTTGCAATTACGGCTATTTGTAATTATTTTTGATAGCCATTAAGTGCTACACATATCGTCTTATAAGTCATTTTTCACGTATTTTTAATAGAAAACACTTTGTTCCACTATTTTTTTCAAGTTACGAACCAAAGTTTATACAACACATTACAACGGACTATGACTGTTTTGCCTACGAAACCTTTTGGCAATGCTCTACCGCAAACTATGTAAAGTCTTGTTTCAAAGCAGTTTTGTAATAACACATACTGTTAGGGGGATTTGTGTCAGTTCACGGGGAGAAATAAGTAGACTAAGCTTAATCACAACATTTTATTAGTATTCTTAATCGCAGCGAATGTCGATGTGATGATTCAGTGGTAGCAATGTTATGATTGTTGGACCATTTTTGGTTTCTTGAAAGAAGTTGATGTTTTTTGTCTAAAAGAAATGGAGTTCGGTCGATTGGTATTTTTCGATTGCTATATCAGTGTTGGTTGCTTTCAATCAACATAAATATTATAAAACGAATCAATGCATACTACTGTATGTATACGAATTTAACCAATATAAGTATCATAAACCAAACTAATCCATACTACTGTATACGAGAAAAGACCAAACTTCCGCGCGTGTCCACATGCCCAGAGACTTGCAATTGTTATTGCTTGATGTCGCCTTTTGACGCTGCACATGCAACGACTGGGTCAGCTACATCCAACCCGCGGTCCGCATGCGGCCCAGTCGAAGGTTTTGTGCGGACCATCAGGTTTTCGACATAGTAAAGGTATCCTCCATGCTGACAACCTGTCCTTATTTCGATAATCTTGAATTTCACGATTTTGATGCAAGTGGTCCTCAGAGCCACTTTATCGTGTCTGTTACCATTACAGTTA
>JGI24158J21664_10007581_pt1 | contig 14416 bp, 12 predicted proteins | sample Ectturendosymbi3_FD_21664 | JGI IMG/M metagenome (IMG submission 21664) | reverse complement strand
TTCGTGTATGAGTTTGTGTTCGTGTATGAGTTTGTGTTCGTGTATGAGTTTGTGTTCGTGTATGAGTTTGTGTTCGTGTATGAGTTTGTGTTCGNGTCAGNGGAGTCAGATCACAAANGTTCGCCATTAAATGTGCACCTAATGTCCCCAGAAAGTGACAAGTCCTGCAGGNTACACATACGGGAAAGCGGCCCAGAGGTGGACACTTTGGACCAAGGGCATGATTACATATCTGACGTTGNTTGGTCCCGCCCTGGTGTGGAGCCAGCATAAATATTTGAAATTGCTGAAAACGGTGAGGTATTGTGGGTCCTGCTAGGGCTGCGGCCGCCCCCCCCCCTCCAAACGGAAAGCGGCCGTGAAAAGTGAGCGAGCTTAGGGCGCAAAATATCATCGGTTACACGTTGTTCCATACAAGGGACTCCCACTTCCTCAAAAACGTTCACATTACTTTTCTACCATTTTTTCCTCATTTTTCACCGTGTTGCTTTGGAAAAGAAGACCTGATTTAAAAAACGTCTTGCAACGTCAAGAAGATGCAAAGAAAAATGCTGCGAGAAAAATGACGTCTGCCTAGTTGACTCGCTTGGTACATGTTTTGACTTAGAAACTACGAAAATGTTACACATTACAATCTACCAGAAAAAAATAAAAAATCTAAGTTAGTTGATCCACGCACTTCTACGGTAAGCTTCTTCACTTCTGCGGTTTTCTTGGATATCAAGCGCTGAAAACGGTTTTTTTCTTTCATCATTTCCAATTCCATGTTTTGCACGACCTTCTTCAAAACTCTAACCTGACCGAGAAAAAGTTCGTGCTTTGCAAACACCGGAACAGCACGAAAGCAAAAATTTAAGTTCAACGATTCCTACAAACGGGCGCCTTGCGTTACGTTGTGACTCAAATCGTTTGGCGAGTTGCAGTTAGCTGGGCGAGGACAAGCAGACACAACAGCACCAGGCAGCGCAAATGACCTCGTCGAAACTTTACAAGTTTAGTACTTTGCAACTAACGTGGAAACTCAACAAGCTATCAACGTTGTCTGTCAGCGAATCGAGCCTGTGGTTTGGCTGAAAAAAAATCGCAGAAACGCAAAACCCCGAAAAGAGTTTCAAAACAGTCCGTAAGTTCTATTTCAGTGAACGAGGCCGCGCGACTCTACCTTTAATAAAAACGCACACCAGCAAACACAACACCACTGCCGCAATTTTGGCCTGTTCATTAACACCAACCTCTTTGGAAATAACCGCCTTTCCACCATTCCGCACTCCCAGCTTCATCTCTTCAAAGGTTGCCTCGATCTCTTGCTTCTCTTGCAATACGTTCTCGTAACTTCGTTCAACCATAACCAAGCGAAGGTTATTATCGTCACACGGAACACCATTGTCCAACCATCAGGGCAGCAGACACAAACGCGATTACGTGTTGAACGGTAATATACAACCGCGGTTACCTTGTACTGGCGTCATTCAAAAAAGAAACTCGAAACTACAGTACGCAACACATGGCTAGAAAATTTTTACAAAGGTAATAAGATTACCACGGTCTAACGTAGAACTTACAACCAAACGCAAAATATTTGAATTTTGAACAAAACGTTTTCGAATTCTAAATTTGCAATCTATAAATAATCCATGTTTTGCATTAACAAAAATATGCATATGCATTCATAACAACACCGCACGGCCAGGAAGAACTGTCGCCTACTCTTCCTTCAACCGCAAGAACTCTTCGTCGCGACCATGCGCGTGTCGTCCAGACTTGAGTTTCGCGATTTCGTCATTTAACTGCCGCACGAGGCGCTGCAGATGAACAGGATCGGGTTTGCCCTGGTACGGCAACGGCAGCGGATAATGGATTCTGTCAGAAAGGAACAAACTAAACTAAGTAAAAATTCCCCATATTCCTCTTGCAGTTCGTGTTTTTTTTCAGCACAGCAAACTGACAACGCTTCGTGCTACGTAAATTATCAACTGGAACATTCACCCAAAACGTGCAACAGCAACTGTGTCCCGGGGCTTGCCGAGGGGGCACAATGCCCTGGGCGTGAAATCACGAGGGCACCGAAAAGTTGCAAAAATGTCGCAAGTACTTTCTTCAATCCAGTACATATGCTCCCGACAGACCTTAGGTTCGGACATGTGAGGCGCCAAAATTGTTTCTTCCCGGGCGCCATCTAACCTCGGCACGCCCCTGACCACGGCTAACTTGAAACCTTGCCAAAATCTCTACCACTTCCGTCGCAAAACATGGTTCGCAGCACGTACTGCGGCGACGGTTTGCACCAGACAGCAGCGCAACCCCACTAACCTTTGAACTCTGAACTACATCGGTCACCTACCTGTCAAACTCGACGGAATACACCAGAATTAAATAGCGCTTGCTCTCTTGTTGCTTAGTAACGGGAGCTCTTGGCCTGCTGTCTGGCTTGCCCGCGCTCGCCGCCTTGCGGCTCCGCAGCCGTTCCAAGTCAGCGAAAGTCAGGAGGTCGAGGTTCACCGACTCCGTGCTCTGCAACGAAAATCTACGATTCGTATTGGGGGCGAATTGAGACACACTGACGACACTTTACTTTGATGGAAAGTTATAGCGTCTTGTGTTAAAGTGTGCGAACACTTAAATTCAGAAGGTAATTGCAACTCAACAACGCAATAACAACACATGATAGTAGTACATAATTGCGATTTTCTCTTTATAAAAAAACGAAAGTAGTTTCCCTTTTCCAATACAATCAATGGTGGTTGATTAAAAAAAACAAACTTGTAATGGTTCATTATGTAGGAATGTTGCAATACAATATGTAAAAATCACCAACTACCTTTTTATGACTTTTTCCTTCTTTATTACAAAAAAGAATTGGAAGTGGTTTATCTGAAACTATCTTAAATGCCTCTACTGTGTAGTATAACCTTGGTTCACAAATGTTTTTGTCAGCAAAGAAGATTTTCAAACAAATCCTATTAATGAATAAACAAGCAGGGCAGTATCCATTGGGCACACACTTTGTGCTCTTGCACGCATAGTGTAAATATTGTTTGATGTTCATCATTGTCCAATTGACATCAAAGGTAATGTGAAATTCTGATATCATCGTTCAGTGATTCACACACCCATTTCATAAATTATTAATTATTTTCTACTTACACTGCACCTTACTTGTTTTAACCAATACAACAAAAGAAATGTGAAATCAATTTGATTTCAAGGTTGTAACTGACTAACTCCATTTCTACTAATATAAATGGGAAAAATTGCCTCAATTTGCAAAACCAAGCTTTGGGAAGAAATAAATCCATGACATGAAGTTATACTGTACTTTTAAGTATCAATAATGAGAGTTTTACTGAAACACAAGGTTAAATAAGAACGAATCCATACAACAGTAAACACATAAGGTTAGTATATAAAAAATACATTTGACATAAACTACCGTATATAAGACTTATTAATAAAAGGATACTACACATAAATTGCACAATTCTATACTTTCCAGTATTTTTGTTTTCAAATGGATTAGCACAAAAGACAGAATAGATATCAAAAGCATTTCAAGCATCACCTTTTCAAGAGCGCTTTCAAGCATTGATACGAATACATCAAATTGTTTGAAGTTTCCTGTTTTATGGGTCAAGTCCTCTATATCTGCAATACAACCAATAACACATTTTAGAACCAGGATTTCAATTAGGGGTACTGCCACTGTTTTGCACATATCTACATGTCAACAAGCATCAGCAAGACACAAATTAGTCTTTAAAAATTACACAACAGAAAAGATTAAAATGCATCATAGCACCACAATAAACAGGTTTACAGCAAGGAAATGATGCTACAAAAATCATGCAAATTATGCATCAAATTACTACAAAATTTTGCAAGATGTGTAGTAAAATACAATACAATGAAAAATAAGTACAGTAAAACAGTTGGTCATGGCTTAGCCAATGAACCTTTTTAAATGTCAGTTTTATACTGGAAACGAATTTTTAGAAAATTGAAAACTATTTTATAGTTGTTACAGCAAGATGCAAAAAATGAGAAACAAGAGTTACATGATGCTTCAAATGTTCCTCTCCACTGATCTGCAGTAACTTTGTCTTCTACTTCAATGCATAGGGTAGTTCCATTGTTTAAAGTTTGTATTGTAACTAAATATTCTATGCCTCGAAATATATACTCACCAGTCACCCTATAATTTTGGTTCATAGTGAAGAGTTTATCTGCACAAATTTTGAAACAAAATTATTAAGTTAAAAATTGCAAAATTCTAATACAAATAAAAAACAACTTAGTTTTACACAATGGGAGAATCAATGAATAAATGCAAACAAGCTGAAAGCAGTCATCAGTAGTAAGATGCTGGCTACCATCCTTAATGTACAAAATCATAATTAATGATTAGTGCTAAATGACCATAAAACAATTTTAAAAAACGCTCATTTCATGCAAAACACCAGAATTTTATCAACATACCAATATCACACAGACAAAAACACTTGAAAGTTGGTTACTTTTTTATGTTATACAGGTTGTACAATATCTAAAATATGTCCATCAACTGACCTAATTCTTGTATTTTTAAACATGCTATGCTCAGCTACTTAGGCTTGTAGTTGTAAGTATCTTTCTTCTTGCTAAATGAAAAGTAAGAATACATCTCCTTTATCCTTTGTTGCATGTTACAACTTTGCACCTTGGACTTAAGAATCCTACATTGAATTGCAATATTAATCTAAAATCAGGAAGCTATCAACTCAGACATACATATATTATAAATTTTTTAATTTGTGTCGCAACTAGAGCTCAAATTCAGCAAAGCTAAAATTGGAAATAAACTGGTCTTAATATATTTTTCAAAGGACTAGACTTAGATAGTCTAGGAGCTTGAGTGAGATAGCAACATGAATAAATTTAAAATGTACAATGTAGTGAACTGGATGAGGCCCAAATGCACCATGGTAATCACAAATTAATTTTGTAATTGGATCGAATCTATATTAACAGAACATCATTAGTAATTAATGATAGACATTTAGAACTACCCAACTGCATCAAACTGGGTTCTTAGATTAGCATTTTCTGTGAAACATGTCTTAACATGTTGCTGCAAAATTATGTTTATAAAAAGGTTAGCTAAATAATCACAGAAGTTCTATGACCTTTCACACCAGTTTGAACTATTTGTTCCATACAGAAGGCCATAATAACAATATGCCCTATCCTAAAGTTAACAAAAGTAATTTCATTCACATGTCGTTATTTAAAAGCAGAGTTGAATATGCACTCAACGGAAAAGAGAAAAAGAGCATCTTTGCAGCTCCTCAGAGCTTTGGAGGCAAACAAAAATGATGTGAACTACTAAGATGTTTTGGACATTGACTTCAGCATAATTCCTAAAAATTACACTGTGACCAAATGTGCCAGTAACATATCTCTTACTAATATGGTGGTTAGACATGAACAATTATACTATGAATGAAAACGTATATTTATTTTTGTGTATGTTATGAAACATATTTAAGTGTGTTTCCATTTTGTTTGTTTCAATATTTGATGTTTCATTTTCTAAATTTTGCTTAGTTTCAAAAAGTGAGTGAGCTGCCACTTTTGGTACTGCCCATTATCTAACTCTTCTTATTAACTATTTGTGTTGTTCATGTGCCCTCTGCATTAAAAAATATTTTACCATTGTGTAAACTGTTAAGTCTAGTCCTGATGCCCCTGACTGGTTGAATCAACTATCAGTACCCTTGTGATCTAATATCCTAAAGTGAAATGTGTGCCCTGCTATCCTACGGGTAATAATTTTGAGACAACCCTGCTCTGCAAAATTTAAGCTCACCCTTCCCCACACCTGCAGGAATTTGAGAAATCATACTCATCTTGTAACCACCGCATACGCCCTTCCAATCCACACACGCCCTGTTTACACCTGTCAATGTGTGTCTGAAAACTAATAAAAGCTCATGCAACATCTTTCACTGCTAGTGGCAAATTATTCAATGATTAATTTCAAACACAACAGAAACTCTTAAAAAACACTTTCAAGTAAAAATGTGAAACCTTTTGGTCTACCTTGAGTTCCTTGTTCTTAGCTTTAAAAGCACTGTTGAAAAATAGTGGGCCGTTCACTGACGAACTCTTTATATTTGCTTGTTTGCTATTCATGACATGCCAAGCCATACTAAACACTCCTTCACTGGCAGCGCCAGTTGCCATCACCCAGAACATATTTCTTGCAAGATCACTGAGCACTAGAAACTTTAATCTGTGGTTTTGTCACCACTGAAGAATGTTGCTGCACCCTTGTACTGCAAGCTCTCTGTAGAATTGAAATTTCTTTTCTTGTGTCACTTTTATATGTACTGAGTCAACATTCAGTTACCCACACAAAAAAATTCTTATCCCAGGTTTGGCGTACATTAAGTTAAACTCGCACCCACCTCACAAGCATAGCTCTGCAGGTTTTCGTACCTGCCCCATAAATGTGCATACCCACGACCACAACCCACATGGGTTATCCCACCTCATGCAGGATTCTATTGACCGCATTATAATAGTATCATGGCTGCTGCATGGCTTTTTGTTTCCTCACCTCCTTTGCTACTTACCATTTCTAGGCCATGACAAATGCACACCAGAGATTTTTTAAATAACCACAGCATTATATTTAATGACCAATCCAATCCACTTAAAGCTTGGGAAAAATACAATGTTCTTAAGACCTGCTTTTACAAGTGGGAAGAAGCGCACAAGAGGAGATTAGTAGATCTAGCTAAAATAGAATATTATCCAGAAAACCAAACTGATGACTAAAAAACATGGTCATCACTTTTCTCTGTGTCATATCCTAGACTGTGGAGTCTCCAATTATTGTCTCCACCTTGCTTGTTTCAAATGAAAATCCTAATGCCAAGATTCCAGATGTTCTTTTAAGCCCAACATCATGCATCAGATACTCTGCACATATGACATCATATCTTTCTCAATGAAGAACTATCATACTTGGTTTATCACACCTAGCTGCCTTGTCACACGTTTCACCCCAAAAATGCTCAAGTCATGCATGAGTTTTCATGGACAACTGCCACTGTTTTCAGGTTGGCTTATAATCATTAAACATGTCCCAGTCTGGGAAGCAATGTAGAGGTTTAAGGTAGCCAGTGTAGAGGTTGCATGTAAGGAAGGTCATCATTGCCATGCAGGATTGCTGGTTTCCACAAGCGCTACTAACAATGAGGCAGCAAAGTTGTTGTATATGCATTTTTCTACCAATTGACTAAGCTACCTGACATTTTCATTTTCTAAGCCAAAGTACAGCGTCGGCTCTCACCCTTTTTGAAGTTTGTTTTCACAGACTTCTTGGTGCACAAGAAGCTTATGATAAGCAGCAGCAAAAAATACTTCAAAGATAGTGAGGCAGCAAAACAAAAACACATGGACTACATCCTATGCAGAACAAAAAAACTAAAACATGGTCTTCACTAGAGTTGCAGAGTTGGAAGTTTTGGGTGGAGTTGCAGTCAAATTTTTTATCCAACTCTGGAAACCCAATTGAATAATTTTTTACAATGCGCTCCTAAGTTAGGAGTTCTAACTTGTGCCTGTTGAAATTAAACAATTTCTTTTGAAACTTTCATTGAAACACATAATTCTTGCAGTGCACCATGATTTCCATTGATTGCTAGTTGCTACAAAATTAGCTAACTTCAGCTTGAAGAACCAGGCATCATAGGATGAATGCTTTCTCTTAAGCAACAGTGGGCGTCGCTTGGTGCTTACATAGTTAGCTGTAATCACAACCACTTTAAACGTCAGTGCTCAATCGACATTACCCAGATGTTTCTGAGTGATATTGGATAACTGTGAAACAACACACATACGCAAGTGAACATGTGCTGCACAGTTGTGTTTGCTTGTGCATGTGTTATCACCTATCTCCAAGTGTGATTCTACCAGAAAATAGAACTTATTACAATGGCATGAGTGAGATGAGCTTTTTCAGGAAACAGAATGAACTTTTATGATTGGTGAATAATCTTCAAATAAATAAATAAATTCAAAGCCTTATATCATGTATATAGTGATAATAAATGCTTATGTTCAGGCCTTAGGAGTTTCAGGTGACAACGCTGTGGTTGCATCACATGTCATGCGCTGGTCAGGATAGCTCAAAAAGTGAGTGACATAATACTATACATGGGCACTTACAGAAAGCGCAAACGTGTGGAAAGCAACGAAGCTTACAGAAGACACAAATAGTCGGAAAGCAATAGCTATTCATTGAAAAGAAGCAAGTGGTGGGCAGCAACACTGGTTAATACACTGAGGATGGTTAACATCAGATCAAACTTGCACGCAGGCCAATACGCTGGTGCTGGCAGCGTTCCCTCTCACCACAGACAGGGACAAGCGCTGGTGGAACCACTGTCGCTCCCTGGGGTCACCTGGCATATCAACAAGTTTCTTTGCAAAAGCAGCTCAGAAAAGGGGCAGTGGACTTGCCATGCACACCAGTGGTTTTCTAATGACATTTTAGGTCACTTCTTTGCCAACCCAACCCTCTTTAGGGCATGGGAAAATATTACAAACAATGATGTTCCTAAGACCTGCTCTTTGAAGTGGGAAGAATTGCATGGGAAAAGTTGGACATTTTGGAAAGGTTGGAGTTGGAAAATTCGGAAACTAGGAGTCAGACATTTTATTGTTGACTCTACAACCCTGGTCTTTACGCTGTAGCATGAAGCTTTGAACGGTAAAATGAAGTTAGTGCACTTGATCTGTGGACAAGAACACACATGGCAAAACTCCCTTGGCAAAAAATGACAGGTTGACACAAGACAGCCCGCATGTACAGAAAAAAATCTTGAGTTACTGTTAGGAAATGCCAATTCGTGATGCGAATGGTTGTATCCACTAACCTAGTACTATACGCTTACTTTTTCATCTGTACATTTTCATCAACTCTTCATGCAATGCTTGCTCTTACATTCATAAAAGCTCGTTTTCCTTTTTTATTATCTTTCTCTTTGGATGCAAAAATTGTTTGTAAGCATTAGTTAGAACTTAGGTCTGGGCCTAAGTTCTAACTAATGCTTACAAACAATTTTTGCATATGTATTTTTCATTAGTTAGAACTTAGGTCTATTTCACTGGTCTGGCCAGTATTCTACTTCTAATTTAGCAGAGGCCGATATTTTGAAAATCAGTGCCTGAAGCCAGTATTTTGAAAACAAATAGTTTGCAGTAATTACAAAAAGAGCTAACACAGGACTTCTCAAGTTATAATGATTGTAGCAGTGAATCTTGTCAGGACAGTTCTTCCGGGAAGTTAATATGAGGGCAAATTGTTATTTGTTCTTTAGTCACTCACTGTCTCTGTTTCTCTCTTCCTTTGTTTCGTCATATTTAGCATCTTATGTCATCCTAAACGTGATCTTTATAAACATTTCTTTCCAATTAACCATGTAACTGGTGTAGGTGGGGTGTGGACTGAAATACTACCATGGTCCATAGGCTATTGTAAGCAGAATGCAGGAAAATCATAGATATGGACAAGATGACAGTGACATTGTAGAGACTAGTGAACTTTTCACAATCACACAAGCTGCATTGAACAGACACATTATTTCGTCAGCGGACTATAACTGGCTGAAGCAATGGCCAGCGAATCAACCAGGGGATCATCTCTCAGCCAGTCTCAGTGGTCCAGAAGGCTGTGAGAATTTTTTTCAAGAGTTTCAGGTGAGCTAGAAAATGTTTGTTGCAAACTTAAGAGAATGTAGCAGTGCACTGTTCATACAGGCAATACTACCGTAGAAAAACAAATACTATCAAATTGTACAGAAAGATGTTTACTTCAGAAATTAATATACATGTAAAATTAGAAATTTATTAAGTGCACTGTTTTTTTAAAGTTCCTCCTTCACATTAAACACTGCAGTTATCGTTTCTCATTAAAAGTAGGTTATTTTGCTAATGCTTAGCATATAGACTGTGCTCACAAAATGTATGTTTATACACTGTTTGAAACATTTTCAAACCAAACATTGTGGGAGCTTCATGAAATTGTAAAGAAAGTGACATGAAAAATGCATTGTCATAAAAATGTTCTTTTCAAAAATTTTATTAGATAATCCAGTTCCATTAAATATCATGCACTTACAAATGCATCCTAGATCTGCCACAGTTTAAAAAGCAGCCCGTATTTTGAGGACTGCTTGGTGGTGTCAGTACCACCACAGTGGGGCGTCAGTATCACTGCCACGGGTAGTGTTGTACCACGAGTGTGGGATGTAAGTTTTAGTTTGTGCCATGAGCCGAGTGTAAAATGCACTACCAGCATGAGACTGGGGATTGAACTCCACTCTGGTGGTACAAACTGCCACTATTCAATTAAATCCCCACACTTGCTCACGGTAGGCTGCAAACTGCCATGATCATCCAATTCAATCCCCACTCTGCTGGTACACACTACACACTGTTGCTATGTATTTCAGTTGCACACTCATGATGGTACAAAGAGAAACGTTTCTGCTCAATCACCACAGTGATCAACATGATCATGGTACAAATTTGGGCTTTAGTTTTTAAACGTGAAACCTCGTGCTGGTACTACCAGCAGTGGTACAGTACACACCAACCCACACTCGGCTCATGACACAAACCTACATCCCACGCTCGTGGTACAACACCACCCGTGGTACTGACGCCCCATGCTGGTGGTACTGATGCCGCTGACCTCTACTTGGTATTTTTACAAAACGCATCTGGCAACCCTACTACAACCAAATACTTCTCTTAGAACCAAATACCTCTCTCACTAAACTTTTTTTTGTTTTTCATGTACCTAACAGAACAGTCATATATTGGAATAATTTTTGCTGCTAATATTACTGGAATCTGTCCATACTCTTGTCTCTTCTGTCTTCAACTTCATTTGGTAACACCATGCATCTAGTTGGAAATAACTCATCCATGAAACTCACCCCACTCTGACTATGGACCGTGGGTAAATTTATAATTCTTCACGATTCGTATATATAAACTTTGTTTTCCGCCCTTGCTACCTGTTTTTGTAATGAAATATTGTGTTAAAAATTGCTCTTTGCTTGCCTCATAACCCTCATTGCTGCTTGCTTCCTTCACCTGGGTCGGGTGGTTGCTAATAATAAAATTGCTTCACTTGCCAATGCCATCTGTACATTTCTCAACTCTTTATCCATTGCTTGCCCACCATCATCTGTGTCATGTTGATGTCTCTTGTGTGATCTTTGCCTTTTGTGTTTATTTGGTTGCTGTTTTGATTTGATTCCTATTAAGTCAAACTTAATTAATAGGCTACTGTTTTCTTGCCGAACGAATGCAGTGTAATTTTACAGTACGTCGCTCGCGAGCACACCTTTTCTGACTTACGTAATGAGTACAAAAATTTTCGGTATGTGCGGAGCCTCGTTGCATTTATTGCGTTCTATGTCATCTCATAGTGAACCTCCCAAATACACCGTAATCTATTCCAAATCGTCAGTAGAGTACTGTACATACCTTCTCAAACCAACCGCCAACTGTTGACACTTGCTGACCGCTGCCAATTTATCCCCACGAACAGGACGGAGGTTACGCAAGAATGATTTTTGTACGAAAGTGTTAAAAAAGTTTTGATAAAATTTCTATACAATTATTTTTCATTTTCAGCTCAAGGCAATTCCTCTTTTACATTGTAACACCTAGCTGGAACTATAGCTCCCAGAAAAATTTTTATAATCCAAGCTGGCGTCAAACGAATACAATTACTATGAAAGGGGCCCGCCTGGATCACAAAATTACATTATAATATTTTTTGATTAATTTTCAAAAAAGTTTTGTTGTTATATGTTTGAACCAAATTTTTCTGAGCACAACAAAATTTCGGGGGGACAAAAGAAATTGGTGGGGCGCACTGTCCCGAATGCCCCTTAGCTACGGACCTGGATCATGGAAAATTATGGACGGAGTGTAGCTGGTTGTGTGTGCAGTCTGGGATCATAAAATATTGTGCCACGCCAGATCACTTTTACACTCTTCACGAAATAATAGATTTTGGTCTTTTACTATCATTGAGTGATTTGCAAAACTTTCATGAAACACATAACCTACCATTCCATTGCCAAGCAACTTAATTATTAAAAATAATTAATGCGGTTTAAGTTATTAAAAACATGTTATCAGCCCTTGAAATATGTGAATGCAGGCGCGCAACCAGGGGGGCATTTGCTCCCCCCAAAATTTTTAAAACATTGCATAGCAATTTTGACATTTGTAGAAACTTTCAAAGAATAAAGATGAGATTTTATCTTCTAATTATTTTTGAGAAATCTTATTGGAATTTTCTTTGTTTTGCTCGTTAATGATTATCTCCTTACAAGATTTATCTTGAAACAGGTTATCTGATCGAAAATTTCGTAAATGACTGGTATTCAACCACAAATATGCTGGAAGTTTCAACCTGGGAGATAGTTTAAACTGTTCACATTTTTAAGGCATTTTTTATCTATTTGTTTGTGTACTATTTTGTCTTAGACAGGTCTCAATTTGCCCTCATGAAACTTTATAACATCAGAGTACTGTTGAACCGTGCAAATTGCTGAAACTTTCAAACTGAAAAGAGAAATCTTGACACAGCAGTTAGTGCCTCGTCAAACCGTTTGTTCTTCTACGACCTTTTGATTACTATTTTTGTTAGGGACAAAGCGGATCACCATTATTCACGGAGTACATTTCTTAAAAAATCGTTGTTTAGCTACATTTTCATTTCGAAACCTGAGTTTTTAACTAAACTTAGGTTGGTGACTGTTTCACGTTTTAGTATCTTTCTGGGTTGATCCCAGTACCGCAGCTTAGGAAAGAGGTTTAGTAAAGTGTCATATAAGTGCTAGTCAAGTGTTGAACGCACCTACCTACTAGACCACTTTAGGTCCAAATGACTCTTTACAAGACCCTAACTTTTGCAACCAGTGCAAGTCCTGAAAGCTCATAGCCCTAAACGTGCTTCTAAAAGCTTTCACACAACTCATGGATGCCAGAAAAAGCCGTTTTGCCACAAACACACCTGACCCGTTATGCGCCAAAGGCACAAGACACCTGATCCGTTTTGCCCGAAATAGTAGCATTCAGAGAACCCCTCACCCTTGACATAAGCTATCTTTCAAGTTTGGGATCTTCGTTTGTGATAGAAATTCAAGCACATGCTAGAACAATAAGGCTAGAACGAATTTGCTAAAACTAGAGGAAAATTAAACCGGTTTACTACTGTAGTAGCCTACACATCTGTCACACTAAAGCCGTGACTACACCAGTTGAGTACGGAACCAGGTGTTTGTATGAGGGTAATAATTTTCACTCTGTCCTGATCGTTTGTTCTGAATCTTGATTAAAACTGAAAAGTTCTAATTTTCGAAAATGTTGCGAAGAGAACTTTTATCTGTGTGTCAGGCTTATGCAGAATCACATGGAAATATTTTCAACTACAGCAAAACTGTTTGTATGACTAAGGCTATGAGTGCAAAAAGAACAGTCACTCCATTACTGACACATGGGTAGTAAAAATCTAAAATCTGTTAAGTACAAATATCTGGGAGCTGTACTGGATACTGCGCTCCCAGATGCCAAAGACATTCAGAGACAAAAGCGATAAAAATATTATGCAGCAAACAAGCTGCGAACTTCTTCACCCGATGTTCAAATGCAGTTAAAAATGTAATTTTTCGTTCCTTTTGTACGCCCATGTATGCATCATAATTACGGTGGAATTCAGAAAGTCATGCATGCAAAGATTGCCTGTGGCCTATAATTTTGGATGCAGAGCTCTATACAACCTGCCCTGGAGAGCGAGTGTTAGTGGTCATGACTCATCAGGTTCATGGTAACATTCCATCATTTGAGGCCGTATTAAGAAAAAATGTGCAAAAGATGCAGAAGGTCTAATAACGTAATGGTTGCCTGCTTTGATGCAGTCAGATTGCTTGTATTCTACTTTATTCTTTGAACAATACAACCGCATTTTACTTTGTGACCGAGTGCTCGGACATTGCAGTTTTTTTTTTGTTTGAGGGTGTGCATGTCGCAATGCATTCGCACTTTACCTGGCCTTGACCAATTTAGGAATTAGCAAAGATCCGAAACATCAACAGCCGGACCATGCACGGCTTATCGCGCTAAGCAATGAAGAAATCAATGATGTTTTGTTGAACGCACTTGTCAGAGTTGTGGCGGCCAGAAGATGACGCCACATGTAAATAAATGGTCACCGCTAAATGGTGCCCATAAGTTACAAGTCACTGTGATAGTCACCACAAGCGAATTATGGTAGTTCACTTATCCCTATATAATGATAGTGCAACCTAGTAGTAGTAGAGTGAACTCGTCGAGGGAGCTCTAT
>JGI24158J21664_10007578_pt1 | contig 14420 bp, 10 predicted proteins | sample Ectturendosymbi3_FD_21664 | JGI IMG/M metagenome (IMG submission 21664) | reverse complement strand
AAAAAAACAATATTTTGGGGGGGCAAACGCACCCTCAAAGTTTTGATTTCTCAAAAATTTGGGCCAAATCTCAAAACATTTTGGCAAAGAAGTTTCGATATATTAATGAAGTTATACTTCTTCGTTATTGAGGGGGTATATAAAAATTTATTAGGTCATAGAAAAAACATTACATATATATAAAATCACCAACTGTTTCTATTAACTTCGTGTTTTAGTTTGTGAGTGAGTTGCTGACTCACTTGAAAGTTTGGTCAAAAGGAGGCATTTCATTTGTTTTTTATTAATTGTACACTGAGTTAATCGAGTATGCTGCAGGGCACCTACTAAATATGGAGTCCATGCCAGACAAGTGCCAAAATGCTTTTGTTTTCAATTTTAACTACAGTGTTTGCATGAACACATTTTGCCATGCAGTTTGTTGCGTATATGTGCAGTTGAATAGACAAGGTTGTGAGATTCACGGCTCGGTCATCATATAAAATCATATAATACATGCCATATATATCACAAGTATGCCTTCTGAGAAGGTAGCAGTTGTAGGCCTACCTCAGATCGGTGTGAGGTTCCTTCAGGGATACCTAGGAGTTTCTAGATATCCCTGGGTTCCTTGCTGACAGCAACAACTGGAATGTAATTGAACGCTTAACCTCACAGAACTGTGAGGCAGATCCTCAAGAGTACTGAACCAGCTAGCTCCTGATAATTTCCTTGCACAGTCTAGCGTACTTTCTTCACTTGTGTTATTAAGAACCAAATTTCAAGTGCCAAGTTTTCTATTTTCAAGTCTATGGAACTTGGTTGGGGAAATATAGTGTACCAACAGCTACAGAAAATTTGTGGTGAGAAAGTTTGTCGCATAAAAGTTTTTCGGGAAAATTTTGGGCAAAATATCCTTTGTACCCCCCAGTAATTGTCTGCTCCTACACCTATGCTTCGAAAGACTTGAGATGTCACTTAAATTAAATGGATACATGCGTTTGGACGCTTGTACCATGTTATATTTTAGTGTATTTATTGTAAAAATTGAAGATTAAACTCGTAGAAAGCTGCAGCATTGCATGGGAATTACGCAATTTTTTGATTAAATAATACCAATAGCTTCAAACCAGCAGTGAACGTGTGAATGCGACGCAATGTGAAAAAAAAACCTATAGACTTTTTATTCAAGCGAAATGTGAAATTTTGTGTAATTTTCACCTGGCTTCTTTATTCACGCGAAATGTGAAATTTTGTATAATTTTCACCTGGCTTCTTTATTCAAGCGAAATGTGAAATTTTGTATAATTTTCACCTGGCTTCTTTATTCAAGCTAAATGTGAAATTTTGCAAATCACTCTTGTGCAGCATTGCTTAGGTTTGTTATAATTTTTGATTGACTAAAATTCCGTTTTGTTTGAAATACACGAATAAACGTGTGAAGCTTTTGAAATTATCAACAGGAAGCCCCTCAAGGCCTGTTCTGTTAATATCGGATATGTGAAAGATGTGGTTTTGGACAACAATTTAATGCAACCGTTTCTTTTCATGATATTTTTCAATATATATTTAACAGTTATCTTTCAAATCTGTAGTCCCGCCAGAAAAGAAAAAACTTATTTATGATTAAAACATACATAGTTTGTAATCGCAATTGGATAAGCGGCATAATTATGGTTATGAAAAGCGTGTACAATCTACATTTTAAAGACAAAAGTGGTTTTGCTTGCAACTATTTCATTACGCTTGCATTACGTTTTTAAACTCTCGCTCAAAAAGACGACATCGATTATTAGCAGTTAAATGTAATCAACCGTTGTATGCAGATTGGATTCTGCACACAAGAGCCAGGGACGCCATTCTGCCATCTCTTCCCTTTGCCATCCAACTTCGAAACCCGAAATTTCTTCGAAGACAAGACGAAAGCGCAGACTCGAAGCCTTTGTGACTTACCAGAGATGTCAGAAATATGCAACATTTTTAACAGGTTTGTTGTGGAAGCAACAACAAAGAAGAGCTTTTTGTGTAATGCGTGAAGTTGGTGGTAAATAACTTTAAAGCGTTTGTTTCTTTGTAACCTCTAAATCATAACCGAAGACCTGCATTACGAGCAAACAGTTTAAAGTCTGTTTGCTAACTTTGTCTTTAAACTAACAAAACTTCCAGCTCATTTCTTGTTTCTAATGTTTTTCAAAACTCTGGATTTATAAAATTTCCTTGTGTTACGATTCAGCTCTGAAAACTCGAAAAGAAGCGAACATTCAATTCAAGCCTTCGACGATCAACAAAGTAATTTTATTTGTCAGCAGACCAATGGCTAATACTTTCACATGCATTCATACAAGTACTGTAATTGTCATGTCAAGGCAGGAGTTTTATACTTGGATTTAAGCTTTTGCACACAGTTCCAATAATTACTCAATGAGATGCAACGACTAACTTCACAGTTAAACTTTGCGTAGAGAGTTAAAAAATCTGTAAAACACGAAATGTCAAGAAAAGACCAAGTGAACTGACACTTCGGGAGTTTTAATTCAGTCATGGGTTTCATAGTCATTCTTTCATCGTAATGTTCTCGGTAGTTTTGTAAAATTAGACTTCGTGAGCTAGACTAGAAGAAACGCAAGATTTGAGCGGTAGACCAAATATTCAATCGAACATTTGATACAATTAGCGGAGGTTCAATATGCTTTGCTGTTTGGATAAATCGCGTTTAATCTCAATGATACGGTTGTTTCGTTTGGGGCAGTTTTACTCGAGCTGACTTACTCGACGAATGTATTGTCAGAAAGCTTATACGTACGCAGAATTTTGTTTGGTTTCCACTTCCCTTATTCACACTTGTAGGCAACATCCTTCAACCTGATAAAGTTGTAACTCAGTTGCTTTAAACTTAATCAAGAGGTACAAAAGCGAGTGCCCCTGCATAGCTGGCTACCTTTACGTGAAAACCCGCGGTTACGAATTTCGAATCGGTTGCTTCATGCTTCAGAAAAAATCAAAAAATTTAAATGTAAACAAAGCCTTACACTTTGATCACCACAAGCAATGATACACTTAGGAATGGTTTAAGGGAGTATTTTATTTGTTTGGTTACAAGATACAGTAATTATAAAAACTTTTGCAGGGGCACACAACTACGTACAGGGCAACAGGGCACTTCAGCCATGTTTTGTTCAAAATTTGACAAAGCAAACTTTGGCAATCGTTTCAATATCTTCAAAGATCTTCCTTGATTTTCCAGCTGCCATTACGCAATTCAATATTTTTGTTTCTTCGCTCATGCTCCAGCAAGTATATTCTAATATATATTTACAATATTTCAATTGACTTTTTCATCATTATCATTTGAATTGTTGGTTGAACTGTTTTAATTAATTCATCGGAATTTGAAGTTTTGTGGATGGGCATCTGCCCTTGCAAGACAAAGATCGAGATCGGTTTGGAGTCGAACCCACACTCCGCGGGTCAAACTGGAGGGGTAAAGATTGCGACGATTCAAACAAGGACTTTTATCCGGGTAGACGACCGATCGACAATGACCGTGAAATGGATTCCAACTGCAACGGAATATACGTAAGCAGTACTCTAGGCACCTGTTGTATCCAAGTGACAATCTGTTATTTCCTTGTTGAAAACCACGCGTTTTACTGTTGATTGTAACGAGAAATAATGGGTGATGCAAACTCAGCCCATCTTTGAAATTAGAGCTTGCTGTGGCTATTACCTCAGAAAAGTTCGCTTCTGTAAATTTTTTAAAATTTAGCTTATATATTTAATGACAATCTTATAGCAGGCGCCAGCCTGATTGGTGCAATTTTGTCGTGTGTCACCTTAAGCTTTCAGAAAGTTCAACACAAGCAAAATACAGCAAGCATAAAGAAAAAGCAAAGACGATTATGACTAGTACAACTAGATTCATTTACAGAATTTCATGAATCCGTCAACAGCATAAAGACTGCAACTGAAATAGGTATCGACGCATCAGGTACACCAAATAAAAGTAAATGCAACAAATCGACGTGGCCCAGCGCTCAAAGCTTTCAGTTAGTCCACATTTAGTAAGAATTCCATGAACATTAACGTGAAATGCTGTTCGAGATGTGCAGTGAACGTTGCAGTGAAAGAATAGGTGTAGTTCTGTCTCTGTATTGCCGCATACACAAACAAAATAATGGATTTGCTGATATTCAACGGGCTGTGGGCATAGCGAAGCATGCAACGCATAGACGTCAGAGGTGGCCGGAGTCACATTTTCAGACTCCGACTGGCTCTGCTCATGTATCAAAATTTTTCAATCCGGATCCAAATTTTTTTCAAATTTGAGAATCCGACTCCTTTTCAAACTCCGGCAACAAGCGGTGCAACCGAAATACAGCAGCGCTAATGGTTAAGAAATGATTTTTATTAAGACCACAGACTCTCCTGCTACTGCCGAAAATAAAAAGTGACGCCAGATGCGGGTCCGGCCTTTCACCAATTTTTGACCCCGGCTCCAGATCCGGGCCCAAAAAATACGTAGAATTGTGCCGGAGGTCACTCCTGATCCGTGGACACCTCTGATCGACGTCAGATGGGAATTGATTCCTAACAGGTGATGGGTACTATTTTTTGATAAGTGTTAATGGGAATTTAGGCGCCTCGTGAAAATGGAGTGGCAAGCTGCATAAAGACTTGAATTGGGATGGGAGAGATCTCCACGAGCTGGAAGCACGACGGTAAAAGGAGTTATAGGCCAAGGGTTTTTTCAAAAGTTGCGTTTGAACATTTCAATTTTGACGTAAAGCATAAGAAACGAATTCTTTAAACAATATGCAAAAACTGGCAGGAAAGGGGCAGGGCACCATATCAAAATTTAATTTTGAGAAGCACCGAAGCAAAGATATTTTTCTACGTTGATGTAAGCATGTGAGGTTTGGATCAGCTAGTACATCGTTAGAGGATGCACTGTTGTTTTAAGACATCTTAATATTATTTAGCGGAGAAGAGTTGTGCTTTGTTTAATGTGCGTTTGTCACAATCAGAGAAGTTACCGTAGATTACACTCCAATGATCAAAAACTGGTAATTTGTTTGTTTTGCAAATCATAAGGAGAGTGTGGCGGGGCTCAGAATTGAAGAAGGAACGAAGACAGTCAATTTTGGTCAACACCTTCTGGTATAAGTGTATATTGTAAGTGTGCCAAGAGAGACTGTGGTGGAACAGTAAACCTAAATCAGTGCTCTTCAACAGGAGTTCCGCAGAATATGTAGTGGGGTTCCGTGAGGGGTTCCTCTTTTTCGGAAAAATGATTTTTTGCTTCAGTGTGTTGATGCGTCATTATGAAATTTTTTAGATGTGTCGCATTCAGGCTCCAAGTAGCTACACCGGTACAGGACGTTTAGTGCAGATGCGGAAAGGAAATGTTGGTAGTTGTTGCGTCACTTGTTCATTGTTGTGCAGTTAAGAAGAACGTTATTGTTGCATCACAGTTGCATGATGTTGCCGTTGTGCAGTTCACAGCAGTAGAGTGGATTGCATAGAAAGTGAACTCAAACTGAGTCTAGTAGAGAGTAGACTGAGTCACAGACAAGAGATGCTGTTCAACCTTTGTGGCAATAAAGTAAAAAGAGTGTGAAACCCAACTTTTTACTATTTGGTTAAGCCAGATGAAGCAAAATAGCATATTTTCTTATGTGAAGCGAAATAATAACAGCGAAGGTGTCGACGGTAATGAACAATGCAGTTGAAATGTGAAGAGGCGCCTTATCCGATGTTAATGGGTTCCATGATAAGCGGGAAAGTATATCAGGGGTTCCGCGATGACACAAAGGTTGAAGAGCACCGACCAAAATGTTTATGTGTGTCTGTCTCAGAGAAGTAGGTACAATGGACAGGGGCGTAACGAGGTTAGATGGCGCCCGGGGCAGGAAGCAAGTTTGGCCCCACATGTTCGAACCTGGGGTTTTTCGGAAGAAAATTTACTGCAGGTGAAGAAAGTAGGCTATTTGTGACATTGTTGGGACTTTCGCCGCAGTTCTTCGGCGTCCGGGGAATTGTGCCCCCTTGCCCCCCCCTCGTAACGCCCCTGAAAATAGACGGAGGTTATCATTCCTGCGCTTAGATATGGTCATAACGGCAGTTTTTTGGGATTGAAAGTAACAATCCAGACCTCAGACCAATTGTGCAACGTGCAGAAATCCGGAGTTACCACGCTGTGCAAGTGGACGGAACATTTATATGAATAAAACAGAGTGGTGTCATCAGCAAAATGGGCGATAGCTGCATGCTTTTAATGTTCGTAGCAATATCATTTACATAGATTAAACAACAGGGGAGGTAAACAGAACCTTAGGAACACCACAGCTCTTAGGGTCGGAACGAGTCTGGTTTAAGAGAACGACGGAAAAGAGAAGAGGATAGAAGGTTTAAGAGAGATCAAACAATTTCGAGCTGTTGCAATTTGAAGATTACATGTGTATGATCAAAACGATCAAATTCTGTAGCAAACTGCCAAAAGTGTTGAAGTGTTTTGTTCTTTCAATCAGTTTGCATCTTGCTGAATTTATTCATTCATTTTCAAACTTTAAATTCACTTTCATTTCGCGCAAGCTGTTTGTCCTTGTTAACTTCAGAAGTTTGAATCATAACAGATATACGGTATCTGCAAAATAATTAGGCCAGCATTTAGGTCTACTTCGCTCATTTTTTTGCATAAATAGCAATGATAATGCAAAGCACATTCATGAAAGTTATTACAGATTACAACAATATGTCAAGGGTAACTAAAAACGTATTGTATTTATCAAAAATCAGGTTAGTGAAACAATAAAGAATAAAGGATTTTATTGAAACGTATTGTTTTTCCAAATAATGTTTAAAAACGCAGCTATTCGAAACTAGTTAAATTAAATAGCACAGGCACCCTTATTTAGCTGGAGTTGCATATTGTGGGCTGAAGACAAAATATATGCTACACTTCAGTTTCTTCTCATCGTTTAGTACCGTATTTATTCGAGTATAAGTTGCATTTTTGTACTAAAAGTTCACTCAAAAAGTCAGGTGCGGCAGAAACACGAGGTGCGACATGCGCATGTACGCTGCTACTGTGCGCGTCTTATCTAGACGGCGCTTTGCATCTTCATTAAATGCAGTGACTTTGATGGCTTTTAAGTTTTTGTTACGTGATTTTGATGAATAAATGTTGTTTATAAAATTTTGTACCGTTTTATCAGGTCAAATATGGCGGTGAGACTTATACACGCATGCGACTTATACTCGAATAAATACGACATTTAAAAGCACTATTGTTTCTGTATGCTTTCGAGGAATCAGTCGATTGCCATCTGCTTTCGTCTTTTTGCGATGATTCAAACTTGCACATATCTCTATTGAAGTATGTACTTTCCACGATCGGTGTACGATCAGCAAAGTTTTTTATAGGAAATCGATTTCACGTTAAATTACGCATCCTCAGTCCTGAAAATTGCTTTGCTTGCAATTTTCAAGACTGAGGATGCGTAATTTTACGTGAAATCGATTTCCTATTGCAAATTTGCTGATCGATTCCTTGCTTACACCCATCGTGGAAAGTACATACTCGAATAAATACGGTATTTCTGAGAATCCAAACAGCAAAGGAGTTTTATCAACTGATGCGTTTATTTCCTTCTTAAGCAGATGATCTGCTTTGATTGCAATTTTTGCATAACATACCTGTTGTTGATATCTTGGTATAAAAACGTTGTCTGTCGACTACAGGGTGTAGATCCTGATAGTGGGATTCCATTCGAAGATCTCTACTGCGGGGATTCACCCCGCGGCGTGGCGATTCTTGGGGACTCAGCTGCTGCACATTTCCACATTCCACCAAACTACTTCATGGCTGAAACTTTGAACAAGGTATCAATTTTTGTGGTGTTTCTTAGAACAAAATCGCCATCTGTGTTTTTGTGTTTTAATCAGAGTGCAAAACATTTCGAAACAGAAATTAACGGTGGAGTAAATGAGATGCAGGTGATAGATTAGAACATTCTTTCACGAAATTATTTGAAAGTCCAAATTCCTGGTTTCTTTCATTCACCGTTGGGGCTTGTTTCGCTATAAATATATAGCATTTCCCTGCTTAGTTTTCTGACAATCTCTTTTCACTGATTAGTACGACCGCTTTGAACTGACTTGGATTAATGAACCAAGATGCAAAATAGCTCAATTTCAGTAAAATCCATCTCAGTAGTTCCACCTGCGCTTGGCAGCGTTTAACGGTTCGGAGCTTCTCTCACTTATGTTTTCTACTTCTTCTTCGTAGTTCCCATCCAAACTGCTGCAACTAGTTAGTGCAAATCAACTTCAACCGAGCCGCTAAAGCTGTTGAAGCAGTTGTGATTCAAACTTGAACTAGGTGGTTGAAAAGTTCATTATTCGTTGTAGCGAAGAAAGCATTTGAAAGGTTAAAAGAAAGCTAATAAAAAACGTAGACTCGTGCATTCTACACATGTTCAAACTGCGACTTAAAAGATGAAGGATATCTCTAAATGCTCTGGGTTAAATCTTCACAAATTTTCTGACTAAGCACCAGTTAACGGAGTCGTTTGCTTTTAGAGTTTTTAAAAGATTTGCTTGTGTATTTTTAATTACTTTTAGGATTTTAAAATTAACCTGAAATTTATAGACTTGCGTTTTTTCACCATAAACTGCCTTAAACATTTGCATATAAGTTCTAAAGGCTCTGGAATGAACATGTACTTCGCAATTTCTTTTCTGGAATTACTTACCGCATTCAAATAACAAACAGAATCATACAACTGCATCTCAATTTCGTGTCGTATTAGTTTGGATTTTTATCTGCAAAGAAATAAGCGTCTCATAAAAAATCGCAAAACAACCTTTTATAGGATACTTTTAAAGATATTCGAATGGTTTTAACCAACGAGTTGGACTGGCCGATGCTTTCGTCTGTCACAGGTAAGGCCTGTCATCTAGCTTCATGCAAGAGAGCGATTGATTGCTATAATATATTTCAATGGATTGCAGTTCTAAACAAATTGGTCTTACCTCATAATTGAATCAAATTTAATCAACATTATATGCATGGGCGTCGGAAGGTTTTTTTCCAGGGGGTGGCCAAAAGTGGTGAAACTTGATTTTTCCCACTTGAAACTAAAAAAACAACCATTTCTGCTGAATATTTCAAAATCCAGGGGGGCCAAGACCCCCTGCCCCCTCTTCCGGCGCCTATGGTTGTATGCTTGACCATGACTCCCTTTGGCGGTTAGAGAAATTGACGTTTATGTCTCTGCGGAACAAGGTATGGTGCTGTGTCTTACATCATGAAATTTTATCATATTCACTGCAAAAAAAATAGTTTTAATCTCTTTTTTTCTTGTAAAGATGAAAATTGTTTTGATGTCAAAAAGGTTAATTACAACTTTAATTAAATTTTGCACAAATTGTTTCAATCTTCTTCGAAGTTATAGTTTCCGTCGCAGGACCATAACAATTATCTTCCAGTCGAGCTCTCACAAATTGCCAAATTAAAATTATAAATGAACACAAATTGCCGATTAAAAGAAATTGCCATAATAAAACTATAAATGAAAAAAAAATATGTTGACACAAGAATGTGACACGCTTAGCTAAATTTGCGCAAATTATTTGAAATTGGCTTTATAAGCACAAGCAACGCTATAACTTACACTAAAAGCAAATATGCAATTTTTTGTTCTACGTAATGCCATTAAACGATTTTCCACGAATAGACGGTTCGCTTTTTCCTTAGTGATTGCGTTTGTCCCTTCGAAAACAGGAATGAAATGTTGTTCACAGAATATACAAACACTGGTTTGCCAAGACCTTTAAGTTAGAAATTTAAAAGATTTCAGTATGTTTCAGATACAATCGTTCAGTTGTTCACTTAAGAGCTTTTATTCAAGGACAAGAAAAACATCGAAACACAAAAGAGTTTTTGAATTTTGTGGATCCCCCCAATTTTTGCAGCTTATATGGAAAATGGTTGGAATGATATCATAAAAGGTCCAGTGGATTCCATCTACATGCGTGTTCTGGCCAGAAATCAGTGCAACCATAGAGACTTCCAGAATATAGGAGTGAACGGAGCGAGATCGAGCTCTATGAATGATGTCGTCCAAGGTTTGGCGAGAAACAAGACCACCGACTATCCACTCTTGGTCGTGTTGGCTTTGATTGGCAACGACGTGTGCAACGGGTATGAACATGTATAAGAATTTTTATCTATACGTTGAAGTCAGAGCTCAAAAAAATGTTGAAAATCTTTAAAATTTCCACAAAACATTTCACTAACATCTTGCAAAGGTTATCATGCAGCTTTGGCAAAATATGTTTGTTATTGCGTTACTGGTTCAGGAACGAAAAATTGTTTCTGTTTAATTCTGAAGCTCGATTTTGCCATTTTAAATGCTGCCACTGTAATCGTCAGATTTTGTGTGCTGTTTGAAATAAGTTAAGATGCTGCTGGTTGAGATAGAAGCTCACGGAACACTGCCACGAGTAAGGAGATTGGGAAACATCTTACACTGATATTTTTTAACTTTTAGTGCTGGAAACATTTGAATCTAAAGCTCTTGCCTAAAACTAGCGAAATCTTTTCGTCTCATTTCATGAACGAGAAGTGTTCCGTAAGTTTGAGTAAAACTTTATTTTCGTATTGATAAAAGTAAAATCAGCAGTATTTAAATAAAGAAGCACATTATACAACCTTTCTTTAACAATCAGTAAAAAGTTTGACAGATTGATGGGATTTCTCATAGGCTCTAACGCAAGCTTTTAGGGGGAAGAATTTGTAATGTTTCTATTTTGTACAATAGGTTGTCTCCAAACGTGACCCCGACAATTCATCGAAAAAGCAATTTCTCGTATTTTATCAAACCAAGTACGGGAGTTTTAAAAGCACATATACAAATTGAACAATTTTTATAAATGGAACAAATTTTGTCAGTGGAATACGCAAGGAGTTTCAAATGTACATTTCAATCACATTAAATTATTTGCAGTACGCGGTTGTTAAATATTCAAAGTTACAAGTAGTATAAAATTGGTCGACGGTAACTGCTTATAAAATCACTGTGTTCAGATGGCGCTCTCATGAGGCTGTCTTCCTCGGATGAGGACAGTACAACTTTTACATTTAAGGTAGTCCTCACATCTTCAGTAATTTACGCCATTTTAGTTTTTTTTCGCTGACATACAGAGAACCATTCAAAGCCACTTGCGTTTGCCTTTATCACTTAAAATGAATTCTATTTCTAAGCTACTTTACAATCACTCACAACTGCTCCCTTCACTGCTGTTCTGACCTTTGGTTCTGAGGGTTCTGTCTTCTGCTAGTCCCCAGTCGATACTGATAGTAAAGAATAAAAGCGGACTTGCACTTGGAACAAATTAAATAGAGTTTGACTGTTGCAGCTGTAAAATGCAGTGCGGCGACCACACCGTAGTCAAATCAGCTCAGTCCATTCGATAAAGTGTCGGTTTGATTAACTGTGGTTCGATAAGCTGTCGCAGGATCGTCTCCAAAGATAGTAAAAACCATGTCATAATAAAAGAAAAAATGTAAATTGTTGAATAATTGTATCATACAAGAACATTTTTACTCAAAACATTTTATAATTTTAAACAGGGTTGTGGGGTCGGAGGTAAATCATCCTACTCCAACTTTTCCAAAGTTTCCGGCACCGACTCCTTGAAATAAAGTGAAGTTTGGCTGTCAACAAATTTGTAGCAACTAGCAAATCAGTGGAAATCGTGGTAAACAGCATGCATTATCTGTTTCAATAGAAGTATCAATAGAAACTGTACCATTTCAGTAGGAATTCCAAACTCACGAGCAGCAACGTATCCAGCCCAAAATGTTTTGAGGGTCCAAAATGTTTGACTTTAGGCAAGCAACAGTATTTTTATTTTGGACGGCGGTTCTCAAAGTACAAAATGGTTAGATATGCTAAAAATTTGGGGCCACAGACCCTTGGCTCTCCCCTGGTTACGCCTACGCTTAGGAGTGCGATGCAAAAAATGATGCAATTGGACTTCCGGAGTCGGACAGAAGAATCCGACACCGACTCGTAGTGTTGTTAGGAATCCGATTCCGACTACACCCAAAANCCTCCGACTTCTTNCCACTCCGACACGGAATCCGCAACCTTGATTTTAAACGTGTGCGTTGCAGCAAAGCAGACACACTCGGTGCTATGACAACCCCAGAAGATTACGCCGAGAATACGATGGTGACACTGAACTACCTTGACGCTAACCTGCCTAATGGCAGTGTTGTCATAATAAATGGTCTTGCCGATGGAAGAGTATTGTGGACTAATATGAATGACAGGTAACGATGCTTCACAAAAAATCTGACTTTAAAGACAGCTTTGAAAGTGCATGGAATACGTGCTTTTCAAATAATGCGGAAGTGCCGAAGTTAGACATAATATTCCACTTTGCATACGTTTTCAATTTTGAAGAGATTTAACTTTTCTGTGAAATTAATTTTAAACGACTTTAAAGATCTGACAATCTGAAGCTGTAACAAAGTTATGTCTTGTTTCAAAGCAACTACAAAAAAGCAGAAGACAAACGAAGTGAATATATGTGATGTATATAACTTATAATGGAATGTTAATAAAATTTCATCAAAATGTGTTTCTAATAGTAGATGCTCCATAAATGAATTGACATCTATTGTTTTTTTATGAAACTCGTAGAATTCATCCCATTGGAGAGCTTAACAACGACGTCAAGTTTAAAGACCTCTACGATTACATGAACTGCTTGCAAATTTCTCCTTGCACAGGATGGTTGACTAGCAATGATACTCTTCGAGATCTAACTTCCCAGGTTATTGTGATCTCCAGTGGCGCTAAACGAGTTTATGTATTTTGCAACACACACTTTTTTCAATGCTTTTATAAAGTCTGTACTGGTAGTATCTCATTTCCTTTTACTTTTTGACATTTTTAAGGACCGTGTGCAAAACACATGCCAGTTCATTATATTCGCTCCATTTTTTGAAACTTGCTGTGCTTACATTTTTAGCGAGCTACCGCTCTGAGTCAGCAAGCCAAGATGATTGCAAACACGAAAACGTTCAATAACTTTCAACTGATCTATCAAGATTACGACATACAAGCTTGTAAGTTATAAACCAAGCGCGCAGAATAATGGATATAATACTATTAGCAGCAGATTTCCTTTATTTCTGTTCAACACATGCGTTTATTTACCGCATGTAAAACTGCTTTCCTTTACTATAACAACATTTCTTAAGGTTGGTACGCACGCAAACCTATCAGAACTGCTATTTATAAAATATTCGATGGATTACAGTGTTGTTGGAAAAATGGTATCAAAGCAAATGTTTGTTTTTTTTATTGGAAAATCATTTTTTAACCTGGCTACTAGCGTCATAATCATCAGAAATTTAAACAACTTTTCTAACAAATTTGTCATAAATTTTAGTCCTAGTCCTNGGCTGGTTACTTTCCAGAACAGCGGTGTCTGAATCTATACACCCTTTTGATTAAGCAATTGCTAAAAAACAGTTGGTTCTGCTTGTGGTGTTCTTCGATAGCGCTATTATATTGATGGGACAACTACTGTCCGCTCGTTGTTATTGTTTTGAAACGAGTTGATTTTCAATAAATGCACTATCAAAGCTCAAACAATCACCCCAACCAACGATTTATTTGAAAAAGTTTATTGGTCACAAAAGATAAAATTGCTGCTATTCTTTGCTCACTGTGCAGTGATTGACACGTGGGTGTCACGTGGTGGGGAGGCTCACGAAGTCATCGACTCATTTGATGGTTTTCATCCCAGTCAAGTCGCTCAGGCGTTGGGAGCGGAATACATGTTTAACTTGCTGGAAAAGACTAATTCGGATGTCATCGGAAAAGTAAACGCCTACAACCAGAAAATAACGGCGCAGTTTGGAGACCAAGGAGGATATTAGGGCGACTGGATGCATTTTCGCGAAAGTTGTTGTGACGCGGCAAAATAAAAATCTGTTCCAGATATGGTGTGGTGGCGTTTAGACAAACGCATCGAAAGCCAGTTTATCAGAAAATCTGTACTGTAGTTCCTAATGGCTGCCAGATGAACTATTCGGTTTTCATGGTAAGGCGTGATCAAAGTGTAAAGCTTCAATTTTTACAGAAGTTCAACAACAAATGTTTTCTGCCTCTTTCTTTAGAAAAACCGCAGCGCAGCACAACGTAGTTTCTGTTTTTCTAAGAAAAGTGATTGCTACATGTCTGCTAATACAATAGATACGATGAAAGGCCTCCATACCACACAAATGTGCCCGTAACAACGCCTCCCCTTTATTCAGCATGTGTAGTATAACGGAAAAGTTTAGGGGTTAGGCTAAACAGTGCCGCATTTAGCTACGTCCGAAGTTCCTACGTGAGTTCGATCATAGACATAGCAAGGAC
>JGI24158J21664_10007577_pt1 | contig 14421 bp, 9 predicted proteins | sample Ectturendosymbi3_FD_21664 | JGI IMG/M metagenome (IMG submission 21664) | reverse complement strand
ATTTTGAAGATCACAATAAAACACTCACAAACTGAAATGGGTCTTGTTTTTCATTGTCGATTATGAGTCTTACTTTTTTTCTGCTTGTCGCCACCCTCTTTTATTACTTTTCCTAATTTTTTTGCTGTTTTTACTTAGGCATATATGGACCCCACATGTTTCGTCAAATGTTATTCCCTGTTGGTTTTTAGTATCCGGTAAGCCCACCGCATGGTTTTTTAATAGTTTACTCATTCCAGGGGATCAAACGAAAAAATCAAGGGAAGTGTTGGCGACATTCCTACTTTGCAGATGTAAACATTGAAGTAGCCTATGTTATTCCGTGTAGTATCCCTGTCTAAAACTAAAAAAGTATATAGCCTATACTGGATATAGCGGGCTATAATATTCATTTCATAATGTGGTTTCAGTGATGGAAAGGACGTTTCATTGTTCACTTCACGTTTCAGTGGTGGTTTGATTCTTTTAGAATATATAAAAGGCCAGGGATATCTAGAAACTATCTAGGAGTTTCTAGATATCCCTATAAAATGCTTAAAACATTAATTCTGTCGGCACATCCGCGAGGCCCTCTGTAGGTGCGGGACCTATTTTGATAAAATAGGTGAAATAGGCTTAAAACTGGCTCTGTGTGAGAAGCGCTTACTTGCAGCCTTTACCGTGACCTGCACACTTGGTCTAGCTGTTGGACTTTTTCAGGGATGTAGTGGGGTGGCAATGCGTGGTGACAGAGCTTACACACCTTTTGCACCACATTAAAACATTGCTGCGATTTCATAGATATGCTAGCAACACGCAGATTCGCACTGCTAGGCAAAAGTCTACAAGATGCAGTGTGGAAATTCTTGTAGGCGAATTCTCACTTTATTCTTAACTATTTGGTGCAGTCTTCCTTTTTATTTGGTGTAGGAACGGCGTTTCCACACCTCTTTTTTAGCGCTACACCCCTGGGCTTCTTCTAATTACACGTGCATAATGTTATTCCTTGCCTTCGACCGGTACCAACAGAACCGTCGCCTGAAGTTCTTAAATAGGGAGGCTTTACGTTTGTGCAGGGAGGATTGACATTCTAAAATTTGATACAAAATCTACTGATTTGCAGTGTTTTATAGTTCAATTTGGGAAGCTTGGAAATTTGTTTTGTGGGGGCTAAGCCCACCAAAGCCCGCTGTGGCGACGGAACTAGTTACCAAGAGACATCTATTTCAAAAACTGTATTACCAAACCATGCCAAATTCATCAAAATGAGAGCAACACCTTTTCTAAGCTTTCTTGTCGAAATGACTTTTTCTGTGACTGCAAATGTTAGTATACCGTTGAACAAAGGGGACTTCTACGAAACTAGACTGCCTACCGATTGGCTCTGATTCACTCTACTTGCAGTTCAAACTTACAATCTGAGCTCTACGTTAGCCACGCAAACACATCACCTGCACTACCCGCTTCAAGAACGTCGTTTTCCGACATCATTACGTCATGCGGAAAACAGCAATTGCATTGAAACTAACCAATTTAACTTTTGCGCGGAGTTCTTCACTTCAACCGCCAAAGTTGGTAACCCCACCTAATGACTAGGCTACAGCTTAGGGCACTTATTGGAAATATCTCGCTGAACATTTTAAAAATAGTATGAGGTGTGCCAAGAAATGTCTTTTTTTATTTTTGTTGACGGCAAGCAGCGGTAAGCCAACGCCTGAACTATGTTTCTTGACAGGGTGGTTGAACACTCTTCCCAAACAACGCTACGGCGATGCAGGCCTTGGATCGAACACTCAAACCTCCGATTGAGAGGCGGACTAGCCATCGCCGCCAGTGCCCAGATGTCAGATGATGTTATGATGTACCGTTGGGGCGTTGTTATGGAACTAACGATAGGACAAAAAGGATTAGGCTAACCTTGACTATTTGCCATGATTTCATGCAGGGCCTTTTTCATCAGATTTTCAGAGGAGGGGCAATATGAACATCGAAATACCAGTACCGGATCAGTAATGCTTGCTAATCTGCGATCGAATGTCATCTCTTTCCTTGTTCTAAGGACTTTAGACTGGGATGGGGGAAACGGCTTTGTAGGGAGAGGAAGGTGTAAGGACTGTGGCGCAATCGCTCCACAAGTAAGTGTGTCAAAAAACCCTGATTTCAAGACAAACACCGGGGTACTTTAGCACATTGGATTTGACTCAGATTTTTGAGTAAACATTTCATCAATTTTCTCACAACACAGCCACATGTGTGTTTTTAGGCTAGCCTACCAGTCTATGGCTTCGAAACACAAAACGTGAAGAGTTAGAAGTAACAAAGAAGAGTTAGAAATTTAAACTCCTTTCAAAATTTTATTTTTATCAACAAAGTGCCGCCCCCAATAGGTGCCGCCCGGGGCCCCCTGCTACGCCACTGTCTGCAAAAAAGACCAGAGAGTTTCAAGCACTGTTATAGCATCCGTAATTTCTGTGTAATTGGAAAACGTTAATAAATTTGAGACTTTCTCGCAGAAACTGGTAATAAAGTCTTATATACAAACTTAACTTCAAGCATAAACACTATTTATGAACGTATTACATGCTTGGCAAACGCTGCGGCGCATGAAACTGCTGTTGCATCATAACACCCAATCTTGCCTGTAAAAGACCGGAAAGCCTGTTGGAAAGCTATAAAGTAGACCAGAGGTGGGCAAACTGCGGCCCGCGAGGGCATTTTGTGCGGCCCGCAGGGCAATCACACGTACGTAGATAGTACATAGTACATTTTTGTGGTCTATGCTAAAGAGATTTTATCGATTAGATTAGAATTATCAAGTTTTTTTCCACACGTTTCATTCGAAACCGCATTTTTACTCAACCGGACTATTGTTACCTTCATTTTGTGGTAGTTCGTATAAAACTTTTTCAAAGTTTTCAAAGCGATTATAGATGTAATATATGTAATACGAGCATGCAGCCCTCGGTAGCAATAAAAACTTCAATGTGGCCCTTCGCAGAAAATGTTTGCCCACCCCTGGAGTAGACGAATCTGCGTTGTGGAAAATACTGCTGCAAACTGCTGAGCATCCTATGCAAACGCTTTGTGTAAACTAGACTTGAAACAAAATTATTCCAAATCGAATTTGAAATTATCCGTTGCACGAGCATGGAAAATCTCTGAAAACAATTCTACTTATGCTCAAAAACTGACACCGAAGGCGTCCAATGTTACTAAAACAACCGCCAAACGATTGATAACGATTTCAACAACTCCCTTACTTTTCTTAGTTTCACAGAGCCAAGGATTACGTTTTTTGCGTAAGGTATGTTTGATATGCTTTGCATCTTTGGATTTGCCTTCTTGCCATCAACTAACTGCTGCATGACCATCAAAGCTTGTGAGCAACTGTCGAAGAAAAGTAATCATACATCAAGTTAGGGCAGGGGTCACCAACATGGTGCCCGCAGGCACCAGGTCGCCCGCACGGACCATGTGGGTTGCCCGTAGGCTTGTTCTGACAATAGCATAAACATGATCAGTGTCTTCACATGAATATCTTTAATTTTCATTAATGATATCATAATTGAAGACAAATTGAGCAATTTTTTTATTTCAAAAGTGTGTGTATCAAACTGTTAGCCCTTCGCATAAATCTGTACCAAGAAGTAGCTCTCAGTTTCATAAAGGTTGGTGACCCTTGAGTTAGAGACTATTAGTACAAACTACACCAGGGGTCACCAACCTTTTTGAAACTGTGAGCTACTTCTTGTGCACTGATTAATGCGAAGGGCTACTAGTTTGATACACACTTCTGAAATAGAAATTTTGATCAATTTACCTTCAATATTGATATTCATTACTGTGAAAACATTAATCATGTTAATGTTATTTTTAGAAAATGCCCACGGGCGACCCACTTGGTCCTTGCGAGCGACCTGGCGCCAGCGGGCACCACGTTGGTGACCCCTGAACTACACCATCACGAAAAAACACAATTGAAGAACATTCATCTAACATCCTTGAAGAGAGCTTATTTTTTTCAGTGTAAGAAATGCCAAAAGTTTAAAACTTTCTGAACTTTCAACAATGAAAATAACCTCAAAACAGTAGCACAGCACATGAAGATGGCTTAAAACAGTACCAGGCTACATAACTTTTTGTCAACTAAGATACAGTTGTTTATTTGTTACGATAGAACATAACACACAAAAGTAAACACTGCTAGAAATGTACTCGCAACCAGGACGCTGGAAAAACCCTAAAGTTATCTAGTCAAGGCGCCCCAAAAATTTGTTAAAACAAACATAGTGCCACAATGCATAGATATATCATAAGCGTCGCAACACAAAAAAAAACAATTGCACAAAGCACACAAACTGACAAAAAAGAAAAATACAAGCATTACATTATTGGAGAAGACAGATGTTATCATAAAAAGGGACAAACCTATTCATAATTTAAGAGACGATTCTTATAATGTTTACAGAATGTGACATGTGGCAAGGTTTTCAGACTCTGTTTGATTTCTTTCCAGAGTGCAGATGGCTGTTACTTTGTGACAGATTGCGAGACCAGTAGCTGTAGAGAGCCTTTGTTTCGTTCTAGCCACTGTAACATCGACACTAATATTTTGATCTGATTTGATCCAAGAAAAACAAATCATAAATATCATAAACACAAATTAGCCTATCCCAACACTCTAATATATCTGCTCAATCACATGACACATGTGACACAAAATAACGATGAAAATGAACAACGACAATCCTGCAATAGAAGCTAGCACTAAATGCTTCACAGTAAATAGCAATGACTAAGAAGGAAGTAAAAAATAACATTGAACAAACAATGCACCTGTCAAAAAAGTATTCATTTGAGTCTTTATTAGCCAATTCATTGTCTTTAAGTACAGCTGTTTGTTCCAAAACCCTGAAGGATTGCTTGTGCTTTTCAGCGTGGTAGTCAGCTGGAATATGAAGCTCAAACACATGAATGCGTTTGCAGCAAACACCATTTTTTTCCCTGACATCCTCCTGTTACCACAAAAGCCCAAATTAAGTCTCTAACTGAAAAACCACACAGCAACTCATCATGCCAGATGAATCTACAGCATATCATACAAATATTCATCAATATTAACCCCTATATTTCGAAAAAATGAATTCAGTTTAATATTAAGCTCTACCAGTAGCTCTTGATCTGGGTTTGAACAAACACTAAGGGTTTCATGAATAGCTCAAGCGATTGACATAGGTCTGATGCATGATTCATTTCATGCATTGATGAAGTACATCCTGTGCATGTGTTTCAAGGTTATCATATTCTATTTTTCAAAGTACAAAGGGTTTGGTGGATGTCCAGAAGAAGTTTGCAGTGTTCAGCATCTCCAGCAAGGTTAGGAATCACTGATAAACTAGGGCATTATATGACACTTGTGGTTGGACATGCATTCCCTGCTTTAAGGACTTTTTCACCACTGTCCTTATGGTGAAAAAGCCCAAAATAAAATCTAGAAACTAGGGCATTATGTTTTTTTGCACAAATGTTCCTTGAAAGTTAGAAACAACTTTTTCAAATGGGTGGCAGGGATGCAAACATGCAGGTCTAGGAAATCTTACCGAATAAAGTGGGTAGTCCTGTTGGATGAGAATCTGAGAAATACATTTGCCGACAGTGTACCGTCCTTATTCCAAGAAATTCCAAAATGCACAAAGTACACAGAGGTGGAGTGGCAGCCGTTCAAAGCAGCAGTTTATTTGCTGCTTGGTGTGTGGATGAAAATGACTTGGTGTAGCAAATAGTGCCAAAACAGTAAACCCTTGCTGAAACCACATGAAAGATGCTTTTTGAGCAACGAAAGCAGCCTGCAAGGTATGGCTTCAGAACAAAAGCTCAATCCTCTTTGCATTTGTAGTATGTTGACACTCAAAAGTCCACAGCCCTTGCAGTGAAAAAGTACAAAATGAAATCTTGCGAGAATTTCAAGCTTGGATTCCAATTGCTGGCAAGCCAACAAAGTGATCTGGAAAACAATGCAGTCTTCACAGCAAAGGATCTCATACTAGATCATCAAACACCATAACGGTGTCTTACTGGGCACTGAGGAGGACATCCTTGGAAGATGGAGAGAGTATTTCAAAGAGCTTTCAAACCAGGGGTGGGCAAACCTTTTAATCCGAGGGCTGAGTTCACGACTACCTGGCCACAGGAGGGCCAGATACAGTGTGATTTATGTGGCAGACAGCAGCCAATGCTGTTACACTGCTGTCCACAAGGTTGGAAACACGGTGCTTGAAAAAAATGCGCAAGGTATTTGGCAGGCCAGATGCAGACTGCAGGTCGTAGTTTGGCCGCCCCTGTTTTAAACCCAGTCACTTCCACACCATTGGATGCATAGGAGGTGCATTTGGGGGAGGATAATGTCATCACAGCAGATGAAGTCTTCATAATTGTCAAAACATGGACGGAAGGCTGGGAAGGTTGCAGGCTGTGATGAAATTCAAAGTGAAATTTTCAAAACCTTGAACCAAGAAAGCGTTCTTTGGCTGACTCATGTGTGTCAAATGGTTCTTGTAGGGCACGAAAGCTTGCCAAACTGGGGTGATCAACCCTGTGGGGGAGACATGAGAGAATGCACTAACTGCTAGGGTGTACCCTCTTTAGCCTCCCTGCAAGTGTATGCGAAATGCCTTGAAAAAAGATGCCCCGAAATAATTGAACCAAAACTGGAAGATACCAAGTGCAATTTCTGCCATATCTGTAACATTACACAACAAATTTTCTTTCTCCAGCAAAGCATATCATGACCGAGTTCTTTGTGAAAAGCTTTGCTGAGTGTTGCAGCAGTGCAGTGTTGACGGCCACCTGTTACTGTCTGGCAACCCAATGTATTTCTGCTCAGATGTTTGAACGATATCAGTTTTGTACAATGAAACATTATTTAGTGTCATTTTTAATTTTGCATTATCTTTTCTTGCTAGTAAGGTAGAAAATTGATGCAACTGAAGATTGTGTTCTGAGATAAAACAGATTCGTGATTGTGGTCCAAAAATTGGGGAACCCTGCAGTAATGCACTGCAGTCTATTTGTTTGTTATATCACTATGAAAATTTTGATTTGCATAGGTGTTTCCTGATATGGCACTTTCCAACCTGATGTGAACAGGGGTGGTTAGTATCAATTCTTCTCATTTCTAAAGACATTTTTACAGTGTGGTCCAAAGAGATGTATCCATTTCTGATAAAATAGCACTTTTCATTGAAAGGATTACTTTGAAATTTATTTTATAACCCTGTCTTACAGACATGTAAGTTTTATGTGGTGTGAGTTTTTTCCTCACACACCACCATTTTGTGAGCACAGCTCAATAATTTCTGACAGGGGTGGGCAATTAATTTGACTCAGGGGCCACTTTGAGAAGGTCATGTTTTGGAGAGGGCCGTACATCTTCTAATGGAAATTGAAGCAAGTCTTGGTTCAAATTTGAGTTGGAGGAATTTTTACATTTGAAGATTTTTCTGAATGCTTCTGCAGGCCACTGAAAATGCTGTGGGGCTGCTAATTCCCCACTCCGGTTTATGATGTGCTTGAACCAATCTCCAAGGTGCTAAATAGCTGCGGCTTCTCGCGCATTGAAGTTTGCGATGAACCTGTCCAACAACTCATGGGAAATTCTCCCCATCTCCAATCAAATGTAATTCTTGAGCACATCATTAGTTTGGAGATTATTAGCACAGACCCTGTCTTATTTTATTTATCCCCACAGAAACTAATCCAAAGATGATAGGTCTGGAGAATGTTCAGGACAATGGTGGTCTGCAAAACGGGAGATGAGCCTGACTCCAAGAAGTAACAATAGAGGTATTTGAGAGTAAAGCATTGGAGCAATATAGTATGCTCATCCTGCTGATAAATCACACTACAACAGTGAACTCCTTGAAAGATCTGTCTCATGGGACCCATGTTTTGCGGATTTCCTTAGAGACTGCTCCAAACATTGTCTCACAGTCACAGTATGATTTTTTGTCCTGACTGACCACGGCCAGCCACTCCGACCTATGTACACTTGCCATCTGCCCTAATTTGTCCAGGAGGCACTTCATTGTGAGTCTGTAAACAAAATTATTGATTGATCCCTTACTTATCCATTTTTTCTTGCTTTCAGACCATAACATTTGAACCAGAAACGCTAGAAACCCAATCAAAGGCTGAAAAGACTCAGATTCTGACCTAGTTGCCAATAAAAACTTGAGTCAAAGACTTCCCTCTAGCAGTTGAGGCCCAGAGCAAGGTAACCTGAGCCAAAATGGCCTAAATCCTAACCCACTTATGGCGTCAGCCACAAAAAAAAACGAAATCCATAACTTTCCAATTTTTTCAGTGCAATCTAAAAGATTTGCCACATCTTTCGAGGGTTTGAACAGCTCTCCAGCACCATCACATGGCGAGTTATGGAGTTGTAAAGTGGTGGGAAAATAGCACAAAAATGGCAGCTCAATGTGGGATTTTGAAGTACAAATATTTCGCACACCGACACTGAAGGTGTTAGAAGTTGGTGCATTTCAAAATCATTTTTTTCTGTGATGCACTTCATAAAAATCATATCCATGTCCATTCAGCTTGCAAAATATATAATCTACTGACATCAAAATGATCAACTTTTTCAAAACAAAAAAATTTTTTTTTAAGACACTATTCTAGTTTTTCATAGACCAACAAGTTTCCAGCTTTTTATAGTCCAACATGTATAACTTCTAGTCATACACGTATGAAAAACTGATCATTTTTCAAAAAAAGGTAACAAAACACTTTCTGATGCATTAAAACAAAGTTCATTTGTTAGTTGACTCATGATAAACCTTAAGTCAGGGGCTTTTTAAGGTGTTTCGGAGAACTGAATCGGGTCCCTAGAATCAGAGATTTCAGGTCCCTGCAGGTCCATACCAGGTACCTAACATTTCTTTAAAAAAACTGCTGAAGTTATAAAAGACAAAGACTGTGGCTGACAAAACAATTTTAGAAAGGCACTACTCTGCCAACAAGGTTAGAATTTTTAAAATTGACAACAAAATATTTTGCAAGTTAAGAAAGTTGTGCTGTAGTATCAGAGCTCGACCGATAAGATTTTTTTGAGCCAATACGGATGATTTTCATTTTTCACTGCCGATATCCGAGGCTGATATTTTTTCATTACTCAAACTACAGCTTGAAGGCATTACAGTGCATTTTTTCTTCAGGCCACATAAACAAAAAAATATTTACACAAGTTACAATTCTGAAAAAGCAGATTGTGACAGTGATAAGTTAAGAACAAGCAGTGTTTATTTTGCCTTATGAGGCAAAATATACACTCTTATGAGGCAAAATATACTTTGTGGCAAGGAAAAATATACCTTATGAGGCAAAATATGGCAAAATATACCTTATGAGGCAAAATATACACTCCTGGAGCTATTTTGCCACCAGCTGAACATGATTGGCTGAACTAATCACATAACAAGTTTGGACAGCATGACTGTCTCAGTTCACTGTGACATCTATAAATGGCTCAGTCTGATAGACACGTAATGTCATGGTTTCAGTGCTGGCAAGCTGTCAGCAGCCTCTTGTTTGCTTTGTGAGAACCGTAGGCTAAACGTAAACCCTTGTCTCTTTATGTGTTGTACTTGTCACATGACCATTTCTGTTAAGAGTGGTGTTTTCTCGAATTTTCCTTGGTGCAAGTTTGCCACGATCACCACGGCGCTGATTGCTGCACTGTTTCTGCAAGCAAATGTTTTATTCCACACCACACGTTGATTTATTTTGCGAGCTCTGTACCTCGTGGTCGGTCGCTAAATACTGTCACCTTTGCTGGTAACTTATGCTATTCGATACGCGCTCTGCAGCTCTACATTACTGTACGAAAGCTGTAAGTGGAACTGTCTGCCTTGTTTGCCGTTATCTTCTCCGAATAAAGTACAGTGCATTTTGTACAAGGTGCTCTGAGTTTTGAAACTCTGTCAGGGAAAAACACAACACTTTTTTTGTTTTTCCGATCGAAAGTGCACAATATGTTATGGTATTTATGGATTGGGTCACAAAATGACATGGTGTTTTTGTTTGGAAGTGGCTATAGGTCTGCTGGCGGTGACACGGTTAGAATAAAACGCTGAGTTTGCAACCTTAGCAGCACTGTCATGGTATCCAGTTAGATGTACCTTAATTACTGTGTAAATGGCTTTCGCGTTGACTCTGGCCACGATCGGGCACCTTTTGTTTTAGAAGTAGCCTAGTGGTTGCACTTTTCATGGTACCATTTTTATTTATTTTTTCAAAGTTTCCAACCTTTTGTGGTCAGATTTGTAGTTTAGGTTTAAGTGTTAGGTTTAGGGGTTAGGTTTAGGTTTACGTTTAAAGCTTAGGTTTAGGCTTTAGGTTTAAATGGTTAGGTTTACTACGTTTTTACCAAGCATAGTGCTGTCTACTGCACGCTTGTAATGGACTAGTGTCATATTACAGGTGACGGATGTATAAGTTTTCAAAATGAAGGTCCATTGGCAGGCCTATAAAAACTGCCTGTTTGTTTCGTATTTAGCCAGTGTCGCATTCGGATACGGATGGATATCGGATACTAAATTTCATAAATCTTTGGATAAGGATTGGATATGGATATGCAAAAATTTTTTCGGATATGGATCAGGAGTTGAAAAATCAATATCCGCTCACCTCTGTTGTCCAGATTTCATGTGGGAGTACCAATTTTATGGGTCCGCACAGGAAATTTATGGGTCCGTTTTGAACCCATGAAACGCCTTAAAAACCCTGCTTGTGTGCATGGGCGTCGGAACTTCGGAAGGAATTTTTCCAGGGGGGCACTAGTGGATTTTCCAAGAGTTTTTCTAAGGGGAACCAAAAGTGATGAATTTTGTTTTTTACCGCTCGAAACTAAGAAAACAGCCTTTTTTGCTGCAATTTTCAAATTCCTGCCCCTCTTCCGACACCCATGTTTGTGTGTACGAAAAGTTCGTGCCACACGATTAAAAAATTGCTCCGAGCCCAAATACCTCGGAGTAACGCTGGACAGGTCGCCCACGTACCGCCGACACCCGAGTCACTCCGCAAGAAGCTATAACATCACACGTCGTACTCCTGAGGAGGCTTGCTGGCTCCGGTTGGGGCGTTGGAGCAACAAAATTGCGAACAGCAACCCTAGCCCTGGTCCATTCAACTGCACACTACTGCGCTCCTGCTTGGTGCCGCAGTGCTCATACCCGCCTCATTGACCCCGCCATCAACGACACCTTGTGAATTGTGACTGGACGCCTGCGCCCTACACCAGCGGACAACCTTCCAATCCTCGCAGGCATCCAACCTGCTGAGCTTCGTTGCAGTGGAGCCACACTATCTCTTGGACACCGTGCCATGGAGCCTGGACATCTGCTCCACTCAGCGCTCACCCTCCATCGAATGCTGTTGCACGGCGCCTCAAATCGAGACACCCATTTGTACCCGCTGCACAGGTACTCATCAGCTTCTCTGACAACAACAACATACGTGCGGCGCAGTGGTCGGATCACCAATGGAATGCAGAGTAGGCGGACCACCCCACAAGACTGCGCACTTTAATTCCAGATACCGGTACACACACACACCTGGAATGACCCTACCAAGAAGAGCCTGGGTCCGGCTTAACCGCCTCCGCACCAGTGTCGGACGTTTCCGCTCCTGCTTGTACAAATGTGGTATGGCCTCCTCTGCGGCCTGTGAGTGTGGCGCAGAAGAACAAATCGTCGACCATGTTGTCCTCCAATGTCCAATCCATCGACCTCCCCATGGACTGCATAGCCTGATGGTTCTGGACGATGAGACAACCGATTGGCTGCTCAACACCTGCCCCGAAATCTAGCGCGGCCAAGCAGTGGATATAAGAACAACTCACTCAAACGAAAGAAGAAAAAATTGGGTAATTTCAAACAATTTCACACCATTCGAAATAATGCCCACTTGAATAGGTGGGCAAAACGTTGGCTGATAATAAAATATAATCACCAGAAGAGCTTATTCATCTGTCTGTTTGACAAATGAATAGCTTGGAAAGTAAATGAATTTAACTTATGCGCTCCATTGGCTCATAACATCATAACAATCGACACTGTGGAGCAGGGGTGGAGAACCTATATACTATCACGGGCCGCATTAATTGTGGATTATCGCTGGTGGGCCACGAAATCAATCATTTTTGTCCTAAAATTCTACCTTTACGTAATATGAGGAAGAGGGACTTCTTTTGACTAACCATACTAGTACCTGCTTATCATGGAGCTTCGTTTTGAAGCGATCTTGTACTCAACTTGGGTAACAAAAAATCTGATGCGGGCCATATCAAATGTTCACGCTGGCCGCATTTGGCCCGCTGACCGCAGGTTCCCCACCCCTGCTGTAGAGGCTTCAAAATATTCACTGTTAGCAGCAATGCAATGAGAAGCTCTGTTCAGCTTAGCAATAGCGTGTAAGATATCTATCCAGAAGACAAAAGTATGCAACACAAACGGCTCATTAGAACTTTGCTGCACATGTAAATAATGATAAACTGTGATAAATACAGTATTATAAGAATATGTAAGGTATAACAATGATGAGTCAAGAAAGGGGTTGGATCAACAAAAGTCCAACCAATTCTGTAACTTTGATGAGATGACAGACAATTTTATTTTTTACATTTCAAAGTTTATGACTAATCTTTGGAGAAGTCAACAAGAATTTCTGGGTATGTGACTCGTGCACCGCCTGCCGTGCTCTGGTTTCATACCATTGTAATGATTCGGACTTGCACACATCTACCTTCTATAGCAGTAAGTCTCCACAAAGGCGACGCAGTCCAATCAAACAGCAAATTGTTTCAATATGAAATTGGCGACACTTTGCTTTGCGGCTTTGGTGAGGCCACCGTCATGGAGATGATGACAGTTGGTGTTGGAAAATATAGTTCACGTGCTTTGCCTAAATCTTATTTTAGTATTACATCGTTTTACTCGTAAGCTTTTGGCTGCAGTTTTCGCGTAAATTACGTGAAATCGATTTCCTTCTGGCACATCTTGCTGATTGATTCAACTGCGTCGTATGTCACTTATTCATTAGCAGCAGTGCTAAACGAAAAGATGTCTGGATAGTGGACAGCATATTGTAGGATTGAAAGACACTTTTATTGAAGGAGCTATCACTTTACCAAATTTGACTGTGCTAACTAAAGTATTGGGTGGCTGCTAAGTTATTGGAAAAGAAAAAAGGCGGTGAAAAGATAAGAGAGGTGAATAACCTGGCTTCGTTTCTTCATTCTCAAATTATACACTTCTTATGCAGAGGGGGTGTGATGACGTTTTTTCATAAACAAAACATTTGGAATATTTCTGACTCCAAACAAATTTACTGCAGCATTTCAAGCCCCCCCAAAGTTTAGAGTGGTTAACTGTCATTTTCTCTAGCTGAAAAATGCGCTAAACGCAAATTTTTTTTCAATGTGCTAGCATTTTTGCGTCGAAAACATAAGTCGGTCAGTTTTGAGCTTGTAATTTTGCATTAGAAGGCAACAGACGCTTGAACGCAAAAACTGATGAAGCTCCAGAGATCGATCTGTGCGCTGTTGGTCTTATCCTCAGGCAGGAAAAAAGTGAAAACGTGGCAAAAACGAACAATTTCAAAACTAAGATTTGTCACTGAATTTTTACACCGCTTTGCCGTTCGCGTAAATTTCGCATAAATTAAAAAATATTGGCTTAAGCTCAAATATGTCGTTGCAGCATGAGGTCAGCTTTCAGTATACATGAGGTCAGCCTCCAGTCACCAGAGGAATGTTCAGGTCTCGAGTCTCGGTAGCGAACTTTCAGGTTTCGTTCTCGGTTTCTATGACAAATCTCGCTATCGAAGTGAGAACCGTCTCGGCCTCGGAGGTTACGGTCTCGACTTCATCACTGATAGGCTAGTCAAACAACTTGAGCTGTAAATTTACACCAATATATTTTCAAGCAAAGTTTAAATAGTTGTTTCCATCAGAATATACTACGCCTTGCAACATAAGTATTGGAAGTAGTGGAGAATTCATGTGGGGATACTGGTCCAAAAAGACCGCTACTACACCCTTTGAGTGGCACTGCTTTCAGCATCAGCGTTTTTTTCTTGGTTTGTTCGCTGCATACCACATGCGANAAAAAGCAGTATTCACGAATTTTCAAGACAAAGAAATGTGTTTTTCGGTGCAAAAGCAATAGGACGNGTAGTGTAACGGTTCTGAAAGCTTTGGCAATGTTTTGGCAAATGGATGATCTTTGTTCTTTGCTTTCCTTTGGATCATATTTAATTACGCAGTTTGCAGGCAGATGCCGCCATAGAAATTTTGAAATGAGAGAATGGACAGGGACAGATGCTCTTCAGGAGGATCTTGGAGCAACCCATGCATGCTTATTTGGCCAACTAAGCACGTGA
>JGI24158J21664_10007576_pt1 | contig 14422 bp, 10 predicted proteins | sample Ectturendosymbi3_FD_21664 | JGI IMG/M metagenome (IMG submission 21664) | reverse complement strand
TGTTCTTGTCACGTGACCCAGGTTTCCTCGCTGTGGTGTTGTTGGATTGACGTTAGAGTGGGAAAGGTTGACGCTGATGTTATTTCCAGGTGAAACTTGCTCACCTGCTTGGAATTCTTGTTTTTCAAGGCAACGGCATTTGTCGATTTCATTAAGCTGCGCGAAACGATCGGAAATCCCGAGCGGCAAGTGCGCAAAGCTTCGCACTATGGCAGCAAGCAACAATAGAGAGCATGCGTCGCAATCTCTCTTACTATTGCTTGCTCGCACTACATATATAATGGTTTTATTCTTCACGCACATTCCATTCGTGGTGAATCACGCAATCAACGCAACACCACCGGAGAGTTTGCAACATTACAATTGTCGAAATGTCGACGAGAAAAAAACGTTTTAAACTTGCACCAGTAGAGTTTTATCAAATCCTTATGTCATTTTTGTGTAGGTTTGAAACCGGATAGGTTTTGAAATACTCCAATTTGCTGCAATCCTTTTATCCAAAGTCAGTGCCATTTATCAATTCTGTTGATATTAATAAAATCTTCTGCAGCGAAAATGTAACCGACAAAAGTGAATCATAGCAGCAGAACTATGAGCGTTGTTAAGAGTTGTTCTTTTTTTATATGAACTCAACAGCTCATTCTCATATCGGATTAGGTGTTTTTCCCAGATTCGATACCAGCCAAAGGAGCATGTATTCCAAACAAAAGACGGTACTGTGCCCTTAATTGAGTTAAAATCTATTTGTTGTATTTGAGTGAATTTAACCAGGATTTTGAGTGGACATCTGGGTTTTGTGAAACAATGTTCGGATTGATTGGTTTTTGGAGCGTCTGATGGAGTCTATAACGTTGTGAAACTATTTGAAGGTCAGAATTACGTCGTGACTATGTTGATATTTAATCCTCTTTTTCATCCAATATTTACTCTGTAATTTGCAGAATAGTTAGTTGCGAATTCAGAAATGCTAATTGTGAATTCATCCAAAGCCTCAGAAATGTTACTAACCTTCTCGCGCAAACGAAAATGAAACTTGTTCAAGTCACTTGTTAAAGTAAATCATTGTTCGCTGTGAGAGCTTCGTTTCGCTTGTCAAGCGGGCCAAGGTTTTGATTTCATCAATTCACTCGCACATTGGACTTTTCCGTTCTACATTTCCACTAAATATATTCCTGTTGGATGCAAAAGTCGGTGAAAATAAAGGTTCGCAAGTCTCAACAGTGTTGTTGAAAGTGGTCGCCCAACCACCCAAGCGGAAAGTGACGTCATGCGCTGGATGTGACGAAACCACCACTGTGACTGACGTTTACGAATAAAGACAAGCCGGTTGTTGACAAAAAAAAGTAATGTCAGACCACCCATCACCATCTTAATGGGGCTGAGTTTGCTTGCCCACGTGCTTGTGTTCGACATTGGAACGGTCCGATTTTGGAGATCCATGCTGTGCCAACGATTCACTTCAAAATGTGGCTTTTCCATCTCAACATGGTTTTCTTTTCGTGGTTCCGTATTTCTACGATTTTTGAAAAATGTAATAATATCGAGTCTTTGTTGATTTTCCCAACAATGAAAGCAACCTGGAAATGTCTGCTCATCTCATAAGTCAACTATTCATGGCGACTTATCTTGTCCTGGCGATCTTGTTCCGCTGAGATTTGACAGATCCAGGATATGTTCTGCTTTCGTCAGGAGGTTGCGATGCCCAGATAGTTTGTTCACTGCTGACCACTCATTCATTTCACAAATTTATTTCATCCTCTGTCAACTAATTCTTTTCAAAGCCGTCGCTGATGTTCATAAAGTAACCGCGTCCAAGGTAGCGTCGTTGTTTTCCAACTTGTCCCTTTCGGATTTTCGGAAAAGCTCGGATTGATGCTACAATATTCGAAACTCATGCCCGAGCCCGCTGACGCCATAATAGCAATGACATGACGTAGACAGCCTGGAATAGCCAGGGCGCTCTCTTGCTCAACGTTTATGAGCCAACGCTAAACCAATCAGAGTCAAATCCGACTTAATTTGGGATAGAGCTGTGTTGTCAGAAACATCAGAGGCAATCAGCAAAAGTTTCTCTACAAAATGATTAAATCAAATTTTAGCACATCGGCGTGTTGCCCATACATTGACATCTGTCTTTAGCTTTCAGTTGCTTTACTACTCGTTGAAACACTCATTAAACTGCTATTTAGATCAAACGAACAGTTTCGCAATTTTGCATAGAGTCGAGTTAAACAACGTTTAAACTTTTCTCCCAATATTCAAGTTCTGCGTCATTTAGATTTTTTACCACAAAGTGTGTTTTTGGTGCCAATTCTTGGATGTAGTGATGAACGTGCACCGTTGTCAACAGACCTTGCAAAGAGCGATAGTCACATGCAATCTTTTTTTGTGTAAGAAGAAAACACATTGTAAACCACAGATAAATGCCAGTTGAGGTTTAGCAAGGCCGGCAAGTGTCCCGTGTGTTGTAAATGATGTGTTGCAGTTTGCTGTAAGGGGTGTGTTGCATTGTGTTGTAAGGGGTGTGTTACGATGTGTTGTAAGGGGTGTGTTGCGATGTGTTGTAAATGGTGCTTTGCAGTGTGTTGTAAGGGATGTGTGTGTTTCAATCTCATTCCAGTGGTTGGGATTTCCTCTTTTGGCGTTATGTCGTGTGTTGCGGTCGTAGCGTTCTTAGGCGCTCGCAACCTCGTTTTCATCAGTGCCAACGAAACGTCACAAACCCTTCCGTTTATTGTATCGCCCGTCGCATTTTTCAAAATGTCAGTCTCGTCCCAGCGCTGCATTCGCAACGCGTTGTCGTGCGGCAGCTCAGTGCAAGGTGTGGCGCTACCGGTGATGGCACCACACGATTGCGTCATCGCCTGTCACATCATTTCCGCACCAGTGCTTCGAACATCCTTGCCTTTCTAACAGNATCGCTNCCTGCATCGATTGCATGAGCAAGCAATATTTGGAATTTAAAGCGACCTGCGACTTCCACTTCTGAAATGCAAGCGTGTCGCAAGTGCCGGGGTTACGCAGTGGTAGCTGTTGACTGGGGCTGCTTGCGGAGAGGAAGCTGATTATTTGTATGACGCGCTCAAATCCCTTTGTGTCAGTTAAGGTTTGAAACGCGGGGGATGTGAGATGCTTGAAGTCCATGATTCAAAGCTGACCTGTCAGCGGAGAGAAAGTCCCACGAGGAAGCAAACTGCTTTCTCTGTAGCTTTGTGCGAAGGTCACATGCTGCGAAATACGTCAGCGGATGAGTTACGACAGCATTTAGTTTGTTGCGACTTGAAACCAGTCACTTCTCTCGTTCCTGTTGGCGTTTGTAAGCGGTGATGCACTCCCCCAGTCGAAAAAGTTGTCGCGCAGGGCAGCAGGCTTCGCACGCAACAAGGAAACCGCGCGAACTTCCACCCATTCCCGTGGAGCCCTTGCCGGAAGTGACGCGATGATCGTTGATCTATTTTGTATAGCTTGCTTCGGGCCAGCCCGGGAGTGGCGTTATGCATGCGAGCCACTTGCACATTCTGTTTCGCCAACGCTCTCGCGTCCCTCGCACGCCGCTTGCGCTGCAGGCTTGTCTGGGGTCCCAGCGGTGATTGGCTGAAAATACCAGCATGCCGTTAATTCCATTCAGTTTGCGGCGGAAACGTTAATTCGTTCCGATCTTATCTTCTTACCAATTCATAAATACCAAGTGCTACTGGTCACTACTGTTCATGCTATATTGGGCAAAGTCATATGTTCTTTATCAGGCCATCTGACTGAATCACACACACAGCGACCGACAGCGCGCAGTTGCCATTTCTAGTTCCGTCACCTGAGCTGAATGTTACAACTGCTGCCATTCCTCAGAAGGTCGAATGACAAAACGAAATTGCGCAAAGCTTCCGACAGTTGCTCCGTCTTTCGTCAGAACTAAGTTGACACTGATCATTGTTTTTAATCAAAGAATAGAGAAAAAGATGAACAGAATATTCAACCTGCGATTGTTCCCCGTGACTCGTGAATGTGGATAACGTGCAGTAGGTTATGAGAGCTTTTAAAAATGGTGCAAAATGTTAATGGCGACGTTTTCCTGACTTGGTTACGAATTTTTCACCTTTCAGTGACTGGAGACGGTATGCAACAACAGCTTTTGAGGCGCTTTTACAGCACAATTGTTGGATTTGTTTGTGACGTCACACCACCATAGTTACGTCGTGAAAGCCGCTTCCAATCCACAGAAGGTTTCATGGAGCGGCATTGTTGTGTTAATGTGTTCAGTGCAGCCGCGCGTTTCCATAACTCGCCGTTAGGCATCAAGTGCTTTTAAGGAAACGCCCTGAACGCGCGTATCTGAACCGCACCATCGCTATGGCNCTGACCGCAAGAGCGACCAAGTTCGAAAACTACCAATCAGNCCTTTTGACAATCAAACGTTTAAAGCTGCATGAGCTTCGTCGTTGCGAGGTTACTTCCTGGGATATGCACACGAGGTCTCCCTGATCCTTCCCCATGTCATTCTAAGCGGTGGTGAGATACCTCAGCACTGGCTCATGCAAGTGTTCAATAAATCCTCGTGAGAACTTCCAACTCAATCCCCACCCACCGCTCGCTGCGCTGGTTGTTGGCGCGAGTGTTGAACTCAGTTTGAAGACTCCTCAAATCATCTTCTCGTTCGTGATCACAATATTGAAGCGCTTCAAGTCAGGGGTGTCCAAAGTGCGTCTTGGCGGGCCAAATGCGGCCCGACAGCCCCTTTTACATGGTCCGCGGCCTTGATCCCAGGGTGTGTTGGGCCTGCCGTGAAGTAGTCTCCCCCTCGAACCCGCAGCGAAATTTCTGGACTGTGCCGACCTGAAATGTTGGGAGGAAATGCTGGCCCGCGAGGCCTTCACGTGATCGAATTTTCCCTCCTTGAAAAAAGTTCGGACACCCCTGGTCTAGAGTGACGGGACTTGTTTTGATTATTGTTAAAATAACCTGATTGTTGTTAACATTTCTATGGTGTGCCTATTACCATCGTGGTCTGCTGCTATAGCACTGTGATGTCACCAATGGGCGCGAAACTTGACAACGGCAAGGAGTGGGCGATTTTTTGTTTGAGTCTCGATTATTTCATGTGTTGCTTGTTATTGGAAAGATGTGGTCTGGCACTTGTGCGATCTCTTACGTTTTGGCTATCGTTGTTCCCCAGCATGTCTTGGAGAAGGCAGCGGACATGTAATGTTTGCCATGCGGTCTTCAGTATCTTGCGCATCTGTAATGCTGACGACTGCATTAGTCTTCATATACTTGAGCGTTTTTATCACTTGATACTTGCTGTCCCGCCCGGCTTGCCACGCTTGGTTGCACCGGCGGCATTTCAACGCCTCACTAATCTCCCAGGTAGATGAATTAAGCGCGTCGGAATTCGCTGGCGGCGTTTTTATTGGTTGGTCGCGACATGGCCGGACACGCTTGAGTGAGGTCGAGTAGTTTGCAACCAGGCGAAGTTGTAAAACGCTCGTGACTTCGTTCTGTGGAATGTTTGTCGCTCAAGAGTTTAGTGCCGGAGGTTTTCAAACGCAAGACTGCGCTTTCAAGAAACGCGCATATACCTGACCAGGTGCTGCGCCTTCAAATGTCAAAACATAAGCGGCAAAGCTTCGCCCATGCCATGCCATGTCATGCGAGGCGCCTGATGCTTCTATTTCAACCTCGTGCCCAGTTTGCTCGTAAAAATAACGTGTGCTGTAATTCTTTTTGCAAATACTGAGCTGACCAGGACTGAATTTATGCAGTAAATCATCTGAACAGTCTTATTTTATTTTTGTAAATAAGTACATCAGCAATCCAAGCACCACCGCTGCGCCAGAGCTCTGAAAGATACACTCAATTATTATCTCCTTGACGTGATGTCACATTAGTTACAATTGCCAGTATTTCTCTGTTGATTCTGTGCTTTTTCCTCCCTCAGTACGACGCGATCCGCATCAATCAATTGTACGAACAAGCGAAGTGGAGCCTGTTGTGCGAGGAACTCGACTGCACTGAGGAAGAGATGGTCATGTTTGCGTCTCTGCAGGTAGTGATGCCAGTTACTAGCAATCGTTAAATAGAGAGATATTATGAATTTCCTTATTGCGTGAGGCGGGAGTAGAGGAAGTTCTATTGTTTTTCGTGATGTGCCGCAAATACGAGTCGACCTTCCAAACTGTCAATCGGGGAGGAACTGTCCCCTGTTCCGCTGAGCTACCTTACCTTGGCGTGGCAGGGGCGTGTCCGAAACTATTTCCTGTCACGTGATGTGTATGTTAACGACGGAAGGAAGGCTCAAATGCTTGTAAATTCTTTAAAAAGTATTTGCCTGTGAATCTAGTCTTTCGATATACGTTCGTTTTATTATGATTTGCCAAGAAACGATTTACCAGAATTTGTTAATTACATGGAATTCCACTGAACTGATCCCCTCAGGTAACCGAGTCGGTCATTTAATTGGACAAGACTGAAAAAAACAACAAAATCTAACCAAGCAAGTTCACTCGTTTTTCTCTGTTTATTCAACCGCACATACGGGCGGATCCAGCCAGTGAGGTGAGAGGGGTGGTCGGTTTCATTGATATTTCGTAACCAAGTCTCATAAAAGCTTCGCCACTGCAAGAGGAGGAACAATGTGTGTTTCACAACACTGCTGTGACAAAAAAATGGGCGACAAAATGGCGTATATCGCAAATGCTGTTTTTGGAATTGTAAAAAATTATTGTGAATAAAGTTACTTCCGCAGGTTTTAGGGGGAAAGATCGCCCCAATCGCCTCTCCTGGCCGTAGCTGTTCCTTGCCATGCGTGTGGGTGACTGCAACACCGCCTTTTTTCATGTAGCAGTAGACGATGCCAGCTGCATCATACTCCTGAACGCCATCATTTCTGTGACATGTTTATGTTCACGTTTTGTGAAGCTCACATTTCCCGTTAAACCAGTGAGGTCGATATAACGCCGCTTATTCGCAAGCGTTGATTGGCGTTCGTCCCAGTCTGAACTGATGAAGGAGAATGTCGTGCACTGCGAATTTCCTGAATTGCATGCAGCTCGTACATCACCGGCTTGCCACTTGCTTGCGAGTATTTTTTATGTTGCAACTCGAAGGTGACGCCGGGACTCGACGCTAGTGTCAAATTTCAACTCATTAGAAATTGAAAACATCAGGTTTTGCAAACCGGTACTTCAAGGTTTAATGCCATTACCACGTCTTTTCTTGAGCACTGTTTCTGGTTAATACGACCCTGATCGTGTCAAGGTGTGTTTTTGGCGGACTTCAATAATGTCCGCACCGAAGCCCCTTTCACGTTGTTTCAACGCAGCCATTCCAACCCGGTAGTTGTGGGGGGTACCGCCCGGTGGTTGTGGGAAGTAGCGGTCGTCGCTGAGGCGTTGACGTCACCGGAACCGGAAACATCGTCAAAATCCTGGTCGAAGGTTTCCGGGAAAAATGTGGCATTCATAAATTTTAAGCTCATTTTTTAGTTTCTCTGCGAAGACAGGACATGGATAAGAATTAAAAGTTTTAGTTGTACTCGTACTAACGGATCGGTTTTGTTCTCGTACTAACGGATCGGTCTTGCCCGCAGTACCACATCACAAAGTTGTCAGAGAACACTGATGAAGAGATGGAACAGAATGACAACCAGGACATCGACCAGGCCCTGCAAGCTCTGGAAGGTTCTCTGGGGTCAACCAGTGTCACCAACAAGGTGGGGGTTTGTTCTGGTGATTGATGACTGTCACTCATCGCGGGGCGTTTGCGTGGCTCCCCCCATGAAGTTTAACTGCGGAATTTCTTAACTTCATGTTTCTAAAGTTTATTTTTCATTTTTTGTTGAAGTTAAAATCAGAATTAATTTTTAGTCTTATCGTTCTTCTGCAAGCACCCCATGTTGGAATTGACCTCGGCCTAGTTTTGTGTGGTTTTGGACATCCAATCAAACAGCCTTCTTACTTAATGTGAAAGCTTCTTTCAATGCTTCATCACATTTCAAAGGTTCTTAACTTTTTTTTCCACAGACTGACATCACATCTGTTCCAGAGCTGGCTCACTACCTGAAGTTGCTCAAGTCTGTTGTTTCTGTTTGAAGCAAATTCTCGCGTTTTAATTTTCCGTTTTATTTATTTTTTCTTTGACTTTCAAACTGATTCTTATGTTTGTTTCAAGATTCGTTTGTTAACATTGTTAAAGTACAATGCTTTTTATTTATAGACCAAAGAAATTCAATTTGAAAGGTTACAAGAAATACTACTTCATATTCAAAGACACAAGTATCTCTTACTTCAAGACGAAGGAAGATGCAGCCTCCTTGAGCAGCCCGAACACTGTTAGTACTTAAACTTTATACGTTTATCTGCGTAAGGGTTTGCGCCCCCTAGAAATTTATTGACCCCCGTTGGTAGGCGTTCCCCTGATGCAATCGGAAATCCCGAGCGGCATGTGCGCGAAGCTTCACACTGCGGCAGCAAGCAACAATAGAGATCATGCGTCGCAGTCTCTCTTACTATTGCTTGCTCGCGCCACACATATGATGGTGTTTTCTTCACGCACATGCCGTTCGTGGTGAATCACACAATCAACCACGTGCAGGCCGAGAAGTAGCAGTGTCAAGCTTGCGAGCCAGTGGTCGTGAGATGTGGGCTTTGATGCCGGGGGGTCGGTGTTAGACGCGCGTGATTGTGACGACTGAGTTTGTTCCGCGGTTGTTTTCTTCAAATGGAAATGAAGTTCTCGAGCGATGGGGCGACATCGGGGTCAACCGAGGGTCAGACTTCGCTTCTGGAACGATAGTTAAAAGTTTTCCTTTCAATATTTTGCCCGGCGAGTGTTGCCGTTTTGCTCGTGACGTGGAGCACTGCAGCTCGAGCAACCAACGAGGTAGTGCTTGTCTGATGTTGGGGGTGATTTTGTTAAACGTTAGGGGTGTTTCTGGCGGCTTTCATATCAGTTGACAGGCCCTCCCCCTGCAGCTGTTCCTTTTTCAAAATTATTCCCAGAACTCTGGTCACCAATTATTCCTTATTTACATTTGCTTTGCACGTTTGCGTGACCTGTTCCAGAAATGACGCTGAGTATTCGCACATCGCCTGAGTACCTAGTTTTTTTCCTCAGATTAAATTAAAGGGGGCAGAAGTTGTCCCGGACGTGAATATCAGTGAAGATAAGTACGTCATAAAGCTGTACATCCCAGGGGCGGAAGGAATGACGGAGTTGTGGCTGAAATGCGACACGGTTCGTTGCTTGGTGAAATAATTTCTCTGTTGCTACCCATTCCCGCAAAGGTTGAAAAAAATTCATCATTTCCTGAAATCAAAGCTTATCTTGATGTTGATTGATCTTCAGCAGAAATTGTTGCAACAAAGTTTTTGGTGTTTTTCATATTTTTTGAATACAAAACTGCAATAAAACCTTTTATTCAGTAAATCCTTTTTCATTTCCACCATCTGTTCCTGCGCAACCCCCCAGGCTTTAACTGTGTGCAGTGTTCTGTAGTGTTTCGTAAGATACCGAGGCGGCCGGGGAAACAGATTTCCCCCCACACCGCCAAGACGTGATCTGATTAATTTCCCCCCCCACCAGGACGTGATCTACTGTCAATGGATCGCTGCGTGCAAGCTGGCTGCGAAGGGCCACACGATGGCAGACGCGAGCTACGAAACCGAAGTCCAGAACTTCCGGACTTTGATCAAACTCCAGAAGAGCGGTTCCGGGAATGGTGGGGGTGAGTCACGTGTGCTTTGCCACCCTTGGATTGTTTTCAACGATTGAAGAGGGGTGTTTCCTGAGATTTATTTGAGATCCACTTGAAAGGCTGCATCGTTTTTCGTTGCGGAAACTTGATTGTTCGCGCCAACACACCAGTGAATGCACTGCACACGATGCAAAGCATTGTTCTTATTATTCACAGCCGGTGACGCAGCCCTGCTTGTCACAAACATCGAACCACAGTACTACGTTGCTAGGAGACATCTTCGTAAGCTCGGGAACAAGGTACGGCACATTTACACTCCATGTTATGTTTCAAGGCAAAGCTTGAGTAGTGTTATGGAAGTTTGTGGAAAACATCAAAACAAGCTTTCATGGCAGATATTTTTACTCAAAACATGCATTTTCATTTGACGTGCATGTTTTCTCTTCGAACACAGCATAGTTTCACGGAAAGGATTGATTCAGTTTTCAAAAAATGCTGATCGGTTGCGTTTCTGCTTGTGACGTCAGTAGGTTATTAAGCGTTAATGAATGTTCAGCTGTTCGCTCGTAATACCTTTGTGTTTAAATCATCATCGATAACTTTCCAGGCCGCTGTGCGTAAGATCCAAGAGTCCGTTACCAACTACAGCAGCTATAACCTGGTCAATGCAAAGCTGGCCTACATTAAGGCCTGGCAGGCCCTGCCCGAGTTCGGCCTCACGCATTTCATGGTCAAGTTCAGGCAATCAAGGAAGGAGGTGGGGTTGTGTGTTTTGCCTGCAGTGCCATCAACGCATGGAGAGGCAGTTGCTCGTGTTCTGTACTTTCACATTCTTTCCCCACTTTGAAGTATTAAAAAAGCGAATGATAAACGTGAGAAAAAACTGTTACTCCAAGTTTGGACTACATTGTCACAAATAAAAATGTTTCCACGGCTTGAAGCAGTCATCAATTCCGAAAGGCATACCACGATCTTGATGTTATATAACACTTGGTGTTATATAATCCTTGACGTTGTATAATCGCAGCTCGACCTCGATCCGATTGATCGCTGCTTTCTAACCAGCTAACTTTGGTGTTTTAACAAAGTTCTTCGGATGCGGCCCTTGATGTTCTGCTTGGTTGATTTTGACCCCTGATGTTCCACTTGGCTGATTTTGACCCCTGATGTTCCGCTTGGCTGATTTTAATCATTCCTGGCAGGAACTGGTCGCTGTCGCGTACAACCGGTTGATCAGGATGGAGCCCAACTCGGGAGAGGCCATCAAAACATGGAGGTTCAACGTCATGAAGGTAGGCTATTGTTACGTCACTTCCGTGTAGACGTTCGTGGACACTGCGTAACTTCTTGTTAAGTTTGACCACATCTAGAATTAGTTAGTTTACGCTGCTATTCTGAGTTACTTCATCGGTACCTTTAAAGAAACCTGCTCGGTACTATGACGTAAGAACCGGTCATTTTTGCATTTGTTATCGTCACTATTGCGCATTGTGAGTCAAGAATGTTTTTCATGACTTACATGCAGGCCTGGAGTGTGAACTGGGACACGAATCAAGTCATCGTTGAACTCGCTGAGGAAGAACAAAACATCATGTTCGCTTGCACCAGGTTCAGGTACGTCATCGCTGGTGACGTGATGACAGCGTAGTGTTGCGGCTGGCTAACTTGCTAGGCCGGGAGTGGCCAAGAAGTCCCACTAAATAAAATGCATAACAATAAATGGCTTGTAAAGTTCTGTCATTGATGTGTGATGTTAACAATAAATCTAGCTNAGCAAAGGTATGTGTGCGAGTGAGGAAGAGGTGGGGCGATGTTCATATGTGCTCGTCATGTGTATGATGCGCTTTTTGCTGTAACACAACTTAAGAAATGTGCCTCTTGGTCTCTGACCGGTTGGCCATCCCTTGGAGGTTAAGCTGTGGTGTCAGTTTCATTTCAACGCCAACGTATTTATCATAGTCTGCGAGGCTTACGCAAAGCGCCAAGAATATTGTTGATGTCATAGAGCAGTGGTGCTCAAACGTTTTGGTTCGTGGGCCACATTTGTCTTCAGAAACCCTTCGCAGGCCACAAGAATTAATAATCTCAATTAAAATTCTCTAAAAAATTCTCTTAAATGAATAAAGTGTTAAGTTTTCTTTCCAGTGAAAATTGCCTCGCGGGCCACTCCAGAGGGCCTTGCGGGCCGCATGTGGCCCGCTGGCCACGGTTTGAGCACCACTGTCATGGAGCTTCAATATTGCACAGATCAGTGTGTTGTGATGCACAAAGCCACGCGCGCCACTCATTGTTGTTTGTTTATGACGCAGTCCGAAGCTGGTCCATGAAATGATCGGGGGGTACATCTTCCTCTCGATGAGGACAAAGGACGCGGACGAGACTCTGGATGACGAAAAGTTCTTTAAACTAACCGGCGGTTGGAACGGATGAGGTCATGAACTTTGCTGCCGGGGTCACGACCCCGCTTGTATAATACGACATCAACCGATCACGTGACACAACTGGCCAATCACGTGCGAGCCTGGAGCCGTTTTCGTACGCATCGCTGTTTAAATCTTCTTATTGCTGTTTTTCGCAAAAGACCCCCCACCCCCACGTTGCTGTCTGAGCTGCCAAGTCAGCATCAATAACCTGCTGGTGTTTTATTTTGCGCCGAATTTTTTTTGCCTTTTGGACCTGAATCTTTCTTTATGAAGTCAAGTCTGAAAACGATAGTTTGTTTCTTTTTATATTTTCATGGTTTGCAAAATTCTTCCGTTGTCTTTAACTTATTTCCTGTGCAAGTTTTTCACAATGCTTTGTCCTTCGTTGCCAATTCCCACCCAAAATTTAATCAATTTACGCTGTTTTCATTTGCAAGAAAAGATTACGAGTTCTTTTGCGCAATCACGTGACGTCTGCGAAGTCATGCCTGGTTGACTCTGGGTCATGCCACGTTCATCGAATGTAGAGCGCTCTTTTCAAAATGTGCCGATAATTTTTTTTTTTTGATGTATAAACAAGTAAAGGAAACCTGCGAATATTAATCCAAGTAAGGAGCAATAATAAACTTGTACAGTTTGACTGAAAATGATTGAATGCTGCCGCCCCCCCCTGTGTTGTAAATATATTTGACCCCCTGCAGTGCCGGCGCTGTCTAGCCGACGAGTGTTTTGACGTCAGGACATGCTGGAACGATGTAGAAAAGTTTTATCAGTTTTTTATTTGTTTTTTTTGTGCCAGTGCTTTGGGCTACGCCTGGAACCTCGTTGTTTGGATGTTATAATATGTGGTGAGTGTCTTGAGGAGCCTGTTCCTCAAATAAGATAAGAAAACTGCCTGAACTTGAAGAGTTCGTGCTTTTTTGACGACCGTTATCTGAAGAAGCATTGAGTTGAGCAGTAATCGAATCGTTGTGAAATATACCAGTAACCGTTGCACCTCGAAAGAAGGACCGGCATTCGCTCTTTCTTATGTTACAGGCTTATAACTGGAATCACCTTCCTTTGCTCGTTATCGTTATTACTGCAACCGCATAGCATCTTGAGCAACCCGCCTCACGGTAATGGTCGTGTCCATTGCCACCCCTCAGTAATGGTCGTGTCTATTGCCAGCCCTCACTTCGCCGCCATTGTAAGACACTGGTGATTTTTGTTTGTAAATGTTCTCGACCTGCAGCGGAAAAGTGTGCTTGTGTCCGTGACGTGTCACGTGATAGCGCTAACGTCCAATCAAATATATTCACGCAAAAACTTTGTACTTCTTGTGTCGAGAATCGATGTGCGAAAACTGAGTAAATACAACCGTCAGCACTTCCCGTGATGGCAACCCCCCACACATCCTCCCCACAGAACAGCTCGCCAGCAGTCGCTTTCAACGCTGCTGTCTCGGGCCTCGTGTTTGTGCAGCAAGAACTCCTGCGCGTTGGTTCCTGCGCTGGAAGCATTCGCTGGAACTTTCAGGACCCATAGCCAGGCTTCAAGCTTTGGGGGACGGCGAAATACATTCTAAAGGGGAAATGTTTTGGTCTTCATTACATGCTTAAAACAAATTTTCTTGGCCGCAACAAAATCGGGGAAGACAAAGAAAATTTAGGGGGTACTTCACTCGAATGAACCCCCACGTTGCTGCGGTCCTGATCACAGGTATGTTTGAAAGTGAACTGCATTTGTGCTGAGATTCCACTATGCCAGGGGTCCCAAACTACGTCCCACGGGCCAAATCCTGCCTGCGGAGCCAATTCATCTGGACGTAGACATTTTGCCAATAAGGAAAAGATAATGTAGTCTTGTTGATTTCTTATGACGTCACATATCCCGAAACAGTCACCTTGAGTTAGATGTCCGGCCCTCGAACTGTTGTGTAGCAGCTTATGTGACCCCCCTAACAAAAATGTTGGGAGACCCCTGCACTATGTTATAGAAGTAGGTATCAGCACAGGCGAATCCTGCACTGCAATTGTTTGATGTTTGACGGACCATTTATCGAACCCAATATTTCTGCAGCTGGCGGGGTCCACTTGTTATGAAACAATGCTCTTCAATCGCGCGAAATCAGGAGTTGCGGCCTGGAACGGGTCGTTTGACAAAAATCAAGCTGAAAAGCTAATGGTTTACTGAAATATTTTTAAAGGGAATTTTTTCCCTTTAAAAATGGGAAAAATGGAAGGGATATTAAATAATCTCAGTCTGGCCACTTACAACTGCCGGGGTTTTAAGTCTTCCTTGCCTGATGTGCAAAAATTGTTACATGATT
>JGI24158J21664_10007574_pt1 | contig 14424 bp, 12 predicted proteins | sample Ectturendosymbi3_FD_21664 | JGI IMG/M metagenome (IMG submission 21664) | reverse complement strand
AAAGTGTGGAAATCGGGAAGGAGCTTCCCGGGAAATCGTACATGCTCGCGGGAAATTAATCAGCTGCAAGTCAAGTAAAATCAAATAATATGCCAAGAATTGCAAGAAGACCACAAAACAGACTGTACAAATTTCCTCGCTAAGTCATGGTGGTCCGATACCTGGCTTTGTGACGCAACACTTACCCCTACCTAACAATGGTGGTCTCATGCAGTCGCTGGTCGCGTGCTGAGTTACCAATTTGGCATTTTTGAAGCCAAATTTTGAAATTCAGGCTTTTTTGACGCACTTGGCTTTTTTTGAAAATCAAAAGTACCAGTTCAAATCTGGTGTTTTCTTTTTTATTGTTTTCAGTCTGAAAGGCTTGGCTCTGGCAAAACATTGTCTGAGCTGCATATTCATCACAAATATCTTTCTACGAGAGTCTATGACTATTGCAGGGTGCAAAGAATATTGCAAAGATTTTACTGTTGCCCTAAAAATTTTCGATGTATTTATTAAGAAACAAATGTACGACAGTGTATTTACAAGGAAAGAAAATGCTTCAGAAAATTGGAATTGCATTTATCAATGTTTCTGACGAGTTTTAATATCTATTTTTGTTTGGTTGTATGTCTTAGGACTGCTATATGGTTTATTTTAGATGTTTTTTGAGACAAGGTCTGGCTTCTTTGGTGAACCTGGTCGCGTGTCGTAGACTCGTAATGGCGACGGAAAGCTGTTAGGTTTAATGTTGCTGCTATGATGACACATGTAGTCAAGAGGATATTGAGGTCAACACGTCCTTAAAACTACGTGTGTTTATACGAGCGAACTTAATTGCGTTAGACAGCAGAGTGGATGGTGGCGCTAGCATCAGTTGGAAGCTTGAATACATCCAGATTGTGAATACTTGTCTGTATGACTGCTTTGGTTAGTGGTTGCCTTACTGGGTTACCAATCGCAATGGTATTGCATTCCGAATGCCATTCCGGAATGTAGTGCTATTCAAAAATGTTCAACTCGCACCCAAACCAGCGTCCACTGACAAGCTCACTCCGGTAACTGCACACTCGCGCCTAAAAAAATGCATGCATAAAACGCTCACTCAACAGAAACTTTTAGCACCGTCTGAATGTCGTTCTACAGGTTGGATGGGTTAAAAACCGATTTTGCCACCACCGAACTGGCCGCAACAATCACCGTCTGAAACACGACGCTATTCCGGAATGGCATTACATTTATAGCTAGAGCTTAATTTTTTTGAATGAGCATAAAATTACTACAGCATGCATGACAGGATGCCCATACCAAAACTAGCACTTTTTAACCGGAATTTTTTGTGTTTGTTCCAGAAAATTGGTTAGTTATTTGTCACGAACATATAGTCACAGACAGTCGATACTAATTCTTAAAGCTGACTTTTGCATCTTTGGCTTTGTATATGATGAAGCAATAAGTATAATTCTGTGTAGGCAGCACAAAAATCCCAATAAGTATGGCTACAGTATTTGCCAAAGACAATGTTGCAGACCTTCGGTTGCAGAAAGTAACACAATATGCAAAAAAGCTTTAACGCGATCAAGTGTATAGCAAAAATGTTCAACTCGTGCCCAAACTAGAGTCCACTCACAACAAGCTCACTCTGGTAACTGCGTACTCGCGCCCAAGAAATGCATGCGTAGAACGCTCGCTCATCAGAAACTTATAACACCGTCTGAATATCATTCTACATATCGGATCGGTTAAACCAATTTCGCCACCACCGAACTGGACGCAACAATCAGTGTTTGAAACATGACGCCACAATCACTTAATATGCTGCACCACTAGCAAATTAAAACCACTTTTCTGAACGTAGCATGCGGCTCCCAAGCACCTTTTGTGCGGCTCTCAGCAGTCTTTCAATAAAACCAGTGACATAGCCAGCTCAAAAATTTGGGGAGGGGCCAAACTGTTAGCACTATTTTGTTTGGAATACCGCCTCTCAAAGCACAAAACAACTATATGTTCTAAAAGTTAGGGGAGAATTGCCCCACAGGCCGCCCTGGCTATACCTATGAATAAAACCTGTAATATTTTATGGAACAGGCTTCGTTCTGCAATAAAAAAAAGTGTGAATTGACTTGTGTTGAATATTTTTTAGTGTGACTCTCTCACAAAATCGTAGATCTGGATTTGGCTCCCTTCAGCGAAAAGGTCGAGAATCACTTGCTTATACTTTGCAGGAGCCGCAGTCATGTCGTGATTGCGCGTCTTGAGAGTAGAGATTGCTCCACCCTGCTGTGCGAGTTACGTACAATCTTGCCGTAACGCTTGCGTTAGAGATTCTTAAAATTTATTATCCATACATTAAAATTGTTAGATTGATGTCTAAAAATCTCTCAATGGTCTGCAAACTACGCTTTGGTTGGTCGTTAGAAATCGTGTTACGGTTTTCCAATTGCCAGCGATTGTTGCGAAGCTTCATGTAAGCAGTCCAAATTACTTAAATAAATTATCTGAAACTCTACTGTAGTAAAAAAATTGCTTTTAAATTGAATAGTGCCCACAAAATACAAATTTTAGAAGCGGGTTAAGCAAGGATTAGGCGCGAGAATTTTCCACTTCGCGGTGAAGATTGCCGCTTCCATGGGTTTTGCACTCCTTCAGTATCGCGTTTTTGCATACCGGGCGGTAGCGTGGTACGCTGCGGCGATGCAACTGTATGCAGGTTGAATGTGAACTGATGCTAGTAGGCTGAATCAATCCAGGTTGATCCATGCGAACGCTGTGATAGTTTAAGGCTCTTGAGTGCAACGTTTTCAAGAAAACAAATTCATTTTGCGACATCATAAAGGGGAGCTCATCTTCAGCTTGCGGTCCACGGAAAATTTCAACGAGCTACCCGGGAAATTTACATTTTTTCAAGCCCTGCTTGACACCTTAGCTGGGTGTACAAATCAAGTATAACGATACTTTCTTTTCTTTAAATAATTAAATAGAATGAATGTCCAGAAACTCACGATCACGTTTTATCGTGATCGAAGTGCAAATTCAGATCTAGGCGACTGATCTTGGTTGCAGATATGCTTTTCTGTTGTTGAACAAATGAAACAGGATGCTGCTGTTGTTGAACATGCTTTTCAAACGCAAGATTTGTGAGAACAGCTAACTTTCGCATTGGCTGACGTAAAGTTGCTTTCCTGCTTCACATTACACCTCATGTCACTGTTTAAACGAACCTCATGTCACTGTTTTTTTTGCTACCACACCAGAAAATGCTTCAAATTTTACAAAGTGAAGTAATTGCCCTGTTTGCTTGATGTGTGTAGAACTACAGGAAAGCAACGTCCGGCTAAAGTTGACGATAGTGGACACTGTGGGTTTCGGTGACCAGATCAACAAGGAAGACAGCTACCTGCCAATCGTCGAATATATTAACCAGCAGTTTGAAAACTATCTTCAGGTATGCTTTGCAAACCCTCAAAGTTTTACCTGTTGGTATGAAATTCATGACGGGAGTACGTTTTGACTTTGCAGGAGGAACTAAAAATCTGCCGTTCGCTGTTCAACTACCATGACACAAGGATTCACGCTTGTCTTTACTTTATATCTCCCACTGGACACGGGTCAGTTAGGTTTCGTTTGTCTACGGCAGACCTTGTTTGCAGTTTTCTGAAAATTTCACCATGAAATGCCGAATACTATGATTGCAAGTGAAACGATCACTTGCTGATTTTATTTAAGAGTAGTCGAACAGTTCTTAAAACCAAAGTTTGAAGAAGCTCTGTGCACGTGCCATATTAGAATTTTCTCTGACGCTTGCGTTTGTGTCTCATATTTTGTCATTACATGCACTCCGAATGACGCAACATTAAATTTACTAAATTTTCGGTCCTATTTTTGCAGCTTGAAGTCGCTGGATTTATTGACGATGAAGAACTTGGATAATAAAGTCAACATCATTCCGGTTGTCGCCAAAGCAGACACGATCTCAAAAAAGGAACTTCACAAGTTCAAGATAAAAGTATACTACTATTTTTTCAAATTTGTGTATGTTGGTGAATAGTGGCAAAGCGAATGCTCAGTTTGACTGAACAATTTTCTCGATGTTGTTTTCCGAAGCAAATTCTATGCTTGACTAGCCACCCGGTGTGGTATCACTTTTCTTGAAAAAACCTGTTTGAATGAACGTAATCTTTCTACGTGCGTAACACTACACCCCCATGGGCAAATTGCTGCGCGGTCTGCAGGAGCTTAAGAATATTTCTGCGCAAATGAAGTTTTTTTTGCAGGTAGTGTTGCCACTACGGTAATTCTCCAAAAGTTACGCACAGTTTTTTCGCCAAAACACAGAGTAGATGTTTTTGAAACTGCGCAGCCATAGCACCAAACTAATCATTTCACTTCAGTTTTTCGTTGGAAAACATAATTTCATGTTTTAAGCGTGTATGCCAAGTATGAACCGTTCGAAGTATATTTAAAAGAACAGGTTTGAAATACTAAGATTCGTTGTAACTTGTAATAGTTGGTGTCTTTCTGTTATATCTACATTTTAAACCACAACAGGTTGCTTTTCGCGACCCGTACTGGCTCTGATCACTGGGCCACTGCTTCTAAAATTTCAGATTATGAACGAGCTGGTCGCCAACGGCGTGCAAATCTATCAGTTTCCCACGGACGATGAGACAGTGGCGGAAGTGAACGCTTCCATGAACGTGAGAGTCCTGCACTGAGCCGTATTGTTCACACTGAATTGCAGCACACACTTTTGCTAAATTGTAATAGAAACGGTGATCTCTGGCAGCAAAAGCTGCAGTTTTGAATCCGCACAGAGCCAGCGGCGACTTTTTGAAGTTCGGCGTATCGTCGTGAGCACAAAAGAAACCGTACCACCGCAAAACTGATGTCAAACATCTCGTAATTTAAAAACAAGCATTTCCATTTTGTACGAACGGAAAACTAAAATGAGGGAGCGCCTCAAGTGGCTGCTGCTGCGCTGAGCATGCGTGGTTAATGTTGTAACCATGTTGCGGTGTCTGATTCAATTTGATTCTTTATCCTGTTCACCTTCATTGTCGCAGTAGGCTAACACACAGTTGTGGTTGCTTGGTGACTGATGACGGTTACGCTGCCCGGCTCGCGCGTCCCGCCCTTGCCGCAACTTCTGTTGCCTTCTTGCGTCATAAACGCTCGTTGTGTGTCACAGAGCCATCTGCCGTTCGCAGTCGTGGGCAGCACGGAAGAAATAAAATTGGGCAACAAAATGGTCAAGGCGCGACAGTATCCTTGGGGAACTGTGCAAGGTATGCAATTTCATTGCGGTCAGGTCACGGCTGCGCTTCGAAATCTGCGCTTCTGTTTGCTTGCGATCAATGCTGTACAGACGCTGGTAGGCCGTGCTGCAGGTGCACTTGTTGGTATTTAAACAGAGGTCGCTTATTGAGTGTTGTCTTTTGACTTGTAAGGAAAGCAACTGTCGCTTAAGGCCGAGAAGCAGAAACTTCGCACTTTGTGAATGCTTCGACTGTTTGCTCCCCTGCACTGAATAAAGATCCTGTAGATGTTTATGTACTTCAAATGCACCGATTAATCGCCCCAGGCGATTTCCTTTGATGTGTTTAGCCCAGGTGTGCACAACGGCCGCATGCGGCCTTCGATAAAATTTTATGCGGCCGTGCACATGTAATTTAAAATGTAAGTGATGATGGCCGTGCATCTATTAAAAACCCTTTGTCTATTGCTATACGGATACTTAGTAGAAAGACGACCAAACAGACGTGTGAAAGCAGAACGGAAACCATGCAAAAACGATAATTTCTTGAAGTCATTGGTGGCCGTAGTTCATAGAAATTAACGCGATGCTGCCGGCAATAGCGTAAAGCTTGTGCACCCCTGGTTTAGACCAATGCAAGGTCGGTCAAATCGTGCGGCTTCAACCTTGCCTGTGCGGGTGGATCTAACACAGAACTTGTTGCGATTGATTATTACGTCGCAATTGAATGTTTTATTCAAATTCATTTATTTGACTTTTGCTGCTCGCCAATACAATTCAACATTTGTGTGCTTCTTAACATAGAAGCTTTGACTTCCTTTGGTTAGATTAGTGCCCGGCATGTAACAACCTCGTCAAAACTAGTATCGTGTTCAGATTAAACAGCGTTTTAACTTGGAGTTGTATAGGAGGTCAATCAAAACGTTCAAAACCTCCCAAGTCTGAAACAGTCGGGACAAGCTTTGACTGAAAGTTTTCTGGGGTTTCACTGCCTTCTTTCGCGCCCCTACGGTACTCACATCCTTGTTAATGTAACGAGGGGAAGAAAATAACTTTAACTCTTCTGCTGTGAGTGCGGTCTGTTTTCAATGCCGCTTTTGCAAAAAGTGTGGTCAGTTCGTTTATGATGGGGTGTTGTCGTCACCAGAGGTTTGTGTCAGAAACATGTTTTGTTCTGTTTCGAACCATTTGCGACGTACGCGCAAGTCTTTGCGAGGAAGGCGCTTTCATCGTTGATGTGATATGCGAAATTTTTTTTCTGACTCCCGTGTTTTGGAATCATCGTCAACGTCAATCTCGAACGTTTTAAAATGCACTCGCTGTTGATTAGTAAGTCAGGTAAACGCGGAAACACATTTCCCAATGATTTTCACTTCGTGCGTTTGTCAGTCGCCACACGATTGCGCTTTATGAATTTTTCAAAATTTTTTCCGATGAATTTTTCATGGTTTTCCTGTTTTGCTGCATGCCACGCACTTACGTTCAGATTTTTGTGTGCTGGTTGGTTGTGGTACCTTCGCACGACGGAATTCTTTCCTACGCTCATAGCGCGGCGTTGCTTGTTCTTAGAAAGATATTGTCAATCGCACAACGCGCTGTTGTGATCGTTCGCAGTCGAGAACGAAAACCACTGCGACTTCGTGAAGCTGCGCGAGATGCTGGTGCGCGTCAACATGGAGGACCTGAGGGAGAAGACTCACACGAAGCATTACGAACTGTACAGGAGGGGGAAGTTGACCGAGATGGGATTCGTCGATGAGGCGACCGGCGGCAAGGACTTCAGGTGCTTTGGATCTCATCAAACAGCTGGTTTTTCTCCGTTTGGTTATAAATAATATTTTCGTTTAAGAAGCAGTAATGCCTCAGCCAATAATGTAATTGGATGCGAACCATTCAAACCACCAATAAACAATAAACAGTTGCGCAACTAATCAACAATTTAAACAAGCAGTGAACAGTTACGCAACAAAACAACATTAAACAACCAACAAACACTGAACAGTTACGCAACAAACGAACAAGTTAAACAACCAATAAACAATTGCGCAACAAACCAACAATCTTAATGAAAACTGCCCTGTATGTAATGAACCTTTACTGATGATAAAAGCAGTTGCTTTTTTATCTCATTTAAACCATTGCTTTTTGCATTATTGTTTCTTACACGACTTTGCAAGACTGCCAAATTTCAAAATGTTCCAATGTTCGGTTTCTTCAGCCATTATATTGTCCGTTTTAGGGTGCTTTTGACCCTTTGCATCTTCTATTTCTGATTGCACGTGCATCTAAGCACAGTGTCTCTTTTTATCAGTCACGTTTTCATCCTGACACCTGCCGCTGCGGGCTGCGAATATTATCTAATTGTTACTGCCGCTCATTTCTAAAGTTTCACCGGAGCGGAGTTCAAGACCGGAACCGAGTGAATTCCGGCGGAACCACCATGGTTGTCAGTTTACTGCATTTAAAGTTGTTATCCTGTTTGCAGATAACTTATGGTAATCCAACGTAATGGTTCACTGGACTGGATATTTTTGTTGCAACATCGCAAGATTAACTTGACCAGACAGGGGCGGAATTTGACCAGACAATTTTTTGTAAGGGAATTAACTTTGACCAGACAACTTTTCGGGTAAAAATCATTCGCACCCCAAAAATTTGCTTGCTCCTACACCTATGCTTAGAAGCAAGTCAAGTATCTGTAGGGTACAACTTATCTACTGCTTTAGCTCGGAGTTTTACAGTGCATTGGGAACAAAATCGATGGATTTTTTTTCATTTCCATCCAATTCAGGTTTCGAGCGTAAACGAAAACCTTGGTTCCGGTAAAACCCTAGAGTTTCTAAATAATGAAAGTTCTGACTTCATCGTTGTGCTACACATGAGATGTCTTTCTGTCTGCTACTGGCAAACCGCATTGACAATCTGACTCTTGCAGGTGTCGTGCTGGGCGACTGAGCAGAGCTAACGTTTTCGCCAGTCTGCTTGTGCGCTACCTAAACCTCGCCGCGAGCTGTCGCCCCGTTAATGCTTGATAAATAGGTTTCGCGCTGTCGTATTTGGGGACTTTCGTGCGAAGCTACTGCCGCTTTTTGCGAAGTCTATCTGGTTCTAAACCGCTCTGGTTCGACCACAGTCTGCAAGAGGTCTACGAATCGAAGCGAAACGAACATCTGAACGAACTGCAGAGGAAGGAGGACGAGATGCGCCAGATGTTTGTGCAGCGTGTCAAGGACAAGGAAAGCGAACTGAAGAAAGCCGAGAAAGAGGTGGGCGTCGTGGTCGTCGAGCCTGTCGATTGTTGCTTTGCCGTGTTTTTCGTTGCACTGTTGTCGTTTTATGGTGGAAAGCAAGTCTGTTTCGTTCCTCTACCCGCGTTGGTGATGAGTCACTGACGAGAAGTGTTGATGCTTGGTGCAGTGAAGGATACGTGGTCGAACCGTTCCAATTTTGTGAACTCCACGCGACATTGATATTGTCAGAAGGGGTTTGACGATGGTTCATTGCTTATCCGCTGCAATTGCGTCAGGTCTAAAGTTGAGCACAAGAAACCTTGCGCTTGTTTTGGGATGTTTTGTGATCTGTCTCGATATTGTTTAACGTTTTTGAGATACGGAGCGTTTTGTAGTACTACTCATTTGTAATATATGGAAGGTTGATAATAACGGATCATATAATTCAATAATGAAATTCTTTCGGAACAACTGACGGTCTTCTGCGTTACGCCGCTTGGACCCATGGATCTACAGCCGGTGTTTTTTTGGGGGGGGAGGGGGATAACTCAGTGGGACGTCGTCCAATCCTCAGCCAAGGTGTATAGAGCATCCTCTGGATGGCCGGTACCAGCGGCGGTTAATCCATCTATTTGAATTTTGTACTCAAACACTGAAAATGTTGTTCTAAAACACTGAAAATTTTCTACTCAAACACTGAAAATTTTGTACTCAAACATTTAAAATTTTGTACTAAAACACTGAAAATTTTGTGCTCAAACACTGGAAATTTGTACTCGAACACTGGAAATTTTGTTCTCAAACACTGAAAATTTTGTAGTCGAACACTGGAAATTTTGTACTCGAACACCGAATATTTTGTACTCGAACACTGGAAATTTTGTACTCAAACACTAAAAATTTTGTACTCGAACACTGGAAATTTTGTACTCGAACACTGAAAATTTTGTACTCAAACACTGAAAATTTTGTACTCGAACACTGAAAAAAAACACCTCGAACAAAAACGTCGTAATTATACTATAAGTTTATTCGCAACGCCGGTGGCTGGAATTACTGTTAATTCAACCACAGTTCTTCAAGTTTCCGTCTCTGATGACGTGCTTACCACTGGCTATATTCCCTTGCAGCTCCACGACAAGTTTGATAAGCTGAAGAAGATGCATCTGGAAGAAAAGAAGAAATTGGAGGACAAGAAAAAGGCTCTTCAGGATGAGATGGCTGCGTTTGATCGGAGAAAAAAGGAGGTGCAGCCTTTGAGTTTTTTGATGCAACGGGATGTTTCATCTTTATGCGCGTTTGTCGACGAACTATCGCATTCCTTAACCCTTGGCACAGCGCAAATAGTTTTGTATTTTTAGTGTTGTGCAAAGTTGTTGACGAATAGAAAGCACTTGACCTCTAGTTGTGTTCTAGTTCTCGGTTCATGTCAGCTTAAATTTTATCTATCAACGCTAAATAGTAAATTACATTCTCAAAAAAATGTAAGAAAATTGAAATTATTGTAATATGAGGTCGATGGTATATGGTCCTGGTCTTTTGGTATATCCACAGTGTGGGAGCAGATGAATGCTTTTGTTGGAATTAAAAAAGAATCATTTATTCCATTCAAGCTAGGTTCAGAAACATATTCCCGCATATTTTTAGATTTGTTTGTGTCAAACAGTTTTTGCAGAAGTTTTTTGAGCTGAATTTTTAGTTTTCAGTTCTGGTTCAACAAGCAAAATTTTGTTTGACTTTTCTCGACAAGTTAACGCATTAAAGGCATTTTAGAAATGGTTATTGGCTACGTAGCGCCACGTCCTATGGAAATTTACAGTTTACTCCTAGTGGTAGTTTGAGTAAGTGGTGAGCAGCACTTGATTTCTTTGATTTTAAGATTGAGGACTGCAAAAACGCAATTGGGTTTTACCGGAAAATGCGCAGTTTCCACAAGTTCTCATGTTTCAACAATTCTCGACGCCGATATTAAAATAAGTAAACCTATGTGGGATATTTCCGACGTCCAGTGTGTTTGTTCCCATCTGCTTGAAAAATTGTTGGAAATTAGTCTCCCTTGTCAACATCAGAACAAAACAAGTTGTAGAAAGAAAGCAGGTTGGGCAAGTGTGCTCCTTGCTTCAAGGCCGGAGCTTAATACCAAACGAAAACCGACGAAATATTTCCTGAGATAATTTTTAACTACAACCTCTTTGGTCCTAGCGCAACAACTCATTTTCGTTTCTTAAATGCGCAACAGGAAGACAGCAAAGGTAGTTCACAGTTGCAAGGCGTAGTGACACCAACACAGTTGCAAGGCGTAGTGACACCAACACAGCTGCAAGGCGTAGTGACACCAACACAGTTGCAAGGCGTAGTGACACCAACACAGCTGCAAGGCGTAGTGATACCAACACAGCTGCAAGGCGTAGTGACACCAACACAGTTGCAAGGCGTAGTGACACCAACGCAGTTGCAAGGCGTAGTGACACCAACACAGTTGCAAGGCGTAGTGACACCAACACAGTTGCAAGGCGTAGTGACACGAAGCTGCCAGCAGCTTTCGCCTTAAAGCGTGGTTCGTTGAGCTGCGGCAGTGACTTCGTCTGATCCAGGGCTGTGGAGCCGGGACTCAAATTTCAGGCTCCAGCTCCGAACATGAATAATTTTCGGCTCCGGCTCCGGAACGATTTGGTCGAATGGAAACTAAAGTCCATTGTAATATTTGTACAACTCGCTTGTCCCACAAACTCTGTCTGTGGAACCGGAACCCAAATACCGGGCTCCGGTTCAACCATCTAAAAATGTTTGGCTCCGGCTTCGGCCATCCAAAATTGCTTGGGCTCCGGCTCCGGGCTCCACCTGGTCGAATCCAAGGCTCGATCTTGCAACGGTAATAGCAAGCGCGCATGGCCCTGACTGCCGAAGCAAAATCAAAGTAATTGATTTAAATAAATCTATTTAAATGGTTCCTGGCAATGCCAGGCTAGGCTTCGATCGTACTGATTCTGAGTAAAGGAAGACGTGTGTGTGGCAGGCGGAAACTCTGCTTCATCATCAATCGAAAGACCATCTGGCGCCCGGACAAAACAAGGGCGGAAAGAAGAAATAGACCCTTTTCTACATCGCCTTCTACAAGTTGCAACTTCTCAACCATGCAGTCTGCCTTCGTCTTCCACCCGTAACGTTTCCGTGGTTTCAAGCTCGATTGTGTGTGCGTCGCGACCGATGACGTAATCGTGCTTTTTTCATCGAAAATTCACGCGGTTCTTGCTGTGGAAGTAACAAAGGTCTGCCATGAAGATATAATTTGCATTTCAGTTACGATGCTTTCGTCTCCGGTGCACTCAAAAAGCAAACAACCGTTCAGTGCGTTTGTACCGCACTCACTGGACGGCAGTTTTGATTGTATGGTATCCGGCCGAGTTAGCCTTCTCAGGGTGGCAACCTGCGGATATTTTGGGCATCAAAATCATTGTAACTTGTGGTTTTATCGAAGTGGGGAGCCAATTGCCCGGTTTCTCCCCCTGGCTGAGGGGCCTGTCTCTTCTAATACATTCGCACGGAGTGCTGCTTTTCTGACGCTTCCGCAAAGCGCTGGGCAAATTTTTTCACGTGTAAGTATTGCCAGAAACGCAGTGGCTGCTAAGATCCTTTTTGTGTTCCGCCTCTCAGTTTGCATACATATCCATGTCAGTGTCCATCATTGCAACCTGACCTATCCTGCGGGCGGTCGTCGCAGCTAAATGCGACGCAATCGAAATGTGGCAACAGTGCAGTCGTTTTCCTGTTGCTGAGCTCGTCTGCTGTGTCCTTCACCGTCTGTCAAGCAATGGCGTTTTGGGATTAAAAACCGTAAAGCATGATAAACTACGTGGAGCAAAATACTTTTCTGCGTGGGACCAAGCCTAAAGCGAACCCGGTTATTGCTTCAACCGGCATCATTCAAATAATCGGCACTATGTCGTCATAACGTTTGTTTGTTGCTGCGGCGACCCTCACTCATTCCCCGGTGGGTATGCGAACAAAGCAGAAGCCGCCTCTTCACGACGGCAAAAACCTTGCTTCATCTGTAAAAAATGAGAGGACATATTTTAGAATTCTTCACGTTCTGCTCACGTATATAATCATTATATAAATAACTATATATATCGAAACTGCAGTGCTTCGACACCACTGGGTTTTCATACGCGTTGGAACCAAGTCGACACGTTCAGCCATGTTCTGTAAATTCAAACAAAAATAAAAGCGAAATTTTAGCGCTTTCTAAAATTTGCAATGCCTCGGCGATTACAGTTTCTTCCAAAAATGGCATTTAAGGGCCACGCCTCGTCATTTTGTGCTGAATGCCTTGTAGATGTTACCGCGACCGAAGTATTCAATTTTAAACCGAAGTATTGAAATTAGTGGTGAATTACATCAGACCTGTTGCTGACTTTACTTTGAAAACGCTTCTCCTAATGCTTTGACAGAACAGGGTGTTGTGTTCACATCTAGCTGCTCGCTCGCCGTATGATTAACTCTGTTTTATATGTTTCTGTTATTTTATATTAACCGCGTATGATATACCGTTTGTTGTATGTTGTCTGTTCGTGTCAGTTTCCTGGCACTCATTATCATAATCTGTTATTAGGGAAGCGGAGATGTAGTAATCACGGGAAGGGAAACCTTTCAATGTATAGGGATTTTGTTAAGTCCTCCGTTGGATGTGGCGCTGTTTCTGCGCAGAATATCTGCAGGTGCATTGCATTGAAATCCGAGGTTGCTGTAGGAGCAGTCGGTCGTGCTTCATTGGGTGCAGCTCACGCCATGCGGCTTCAACCACTGGAAAATTGGGTAGTTGCGAATGCCTGCGAGGCACTCGCTCTCTTCTGTTGACCTGGTTGCATTTGCCTGCAATGTCCGGGCCTTTGCACTGCTGTCGTAGTCCGTTACCAACAGTGGCCTTTCCAGTGCTGTCGCAACTCAAATCTCGAAACGTTTTCATGCATTGTCATTCCGGGTCTGCCAGAGCAAAGACTGGGTCGTCGTTCTCGTTTGTTGTCTTGCCAGTCATCCCCGCGTGGTTGTGAAACAGTTGTTACGTCACCGCAGCGTTATATATAACTGCGTCACATCCGTTTCTTTGTCGAATTCATGCGTATTAAATGGAATAACCAATGCAAGAGTCGGAATCGACTCACCAAACTTTGCAACTCGAGCGGCGCCCCGCTGGGTGTGGTTGAAGCAGGTAGGCCGTGGCGGTCATGGGCGTCGGGATGATTTTTTTTCCTGGGGGGGTAGAGTCGGAGGTAAAATGTCCGACTCAGGCTTTTCGGAATTCCCGACTCCGACTCCTTAAAATGACGTGATTGAAGTTTGGCTATTAACAACTTAAGCAGCAACTGGTAATCAATAGAAATCGTGGCACACAGCAAAAATTTTCTGTTTCGATAAAAGCTTTGAAAGAAATTGTACCATTTCAACAGGAATTCCCAACTTAGGAGTGCGATGTAAAGCGACAGGCCGTGCAATCCATGGGGAGGACGACATGGTCGTCGGTTTGTTCTGCGCGACACTCACAGGCCGCAGAAGAGGCCATACCCTATTTGCACAGGCAGGAGCGGAAGCGTCCGACACCGGTGCGGAGGCGGTTGAGCCGGACCCAGGCTCGTCTTGGGAGGGTCATTCCCTCCCAAGAATCGGGTGGGTACCGGTGTCTGGGATTAAAATGCGGAGTCTTGTGGGGCTGTCCGCCCACTGCACCGCACGTATGTTGTTGTCAGAAAAACTGATGAGATGTTGTGCGCCGGGCACTAATGGGTGTCTCGATTTGAGGCGCCGTGCATCTGCACTTGATGGACGGGTTAGCGCTGAGTGGATCAGGTGCAGGGCCGGATTAAGGGGGGGCAATTGCCCCGGGCCCCCCGCTGGAAGGGGGCCCCCCGTGATGAAATTTATTTGTTTCAAATAAAATACTCGTTTGAAAAATTCCGTGAT
>JGI24158J21664_10007573_pt1 | contig 14425 bp, 12 predicted proteins | sample Ectturendosymbi3_FD_21664 | JGI IMG/M metagenome (IMG submission 21664) | reverse complement strand
TTTGCGTGAACTTTATCGCTCTGTGGTGACAAAACTGGAGCCTTCAAACATTGCAAAGCTGTCAGTTTTTAAATCAGTCTTTTTTGCGATCCTCACCTGTGGTCATAAATCTTGGGTAATGACCGAAAGAATATTATCTCAAGTGCAAGCGGCAGAGATGGGTGTTTGCGGTGAGTTCACGGTGTGACACTTCGCGACAAAGTGCGCAGCTGTGAGATTAGCAAAGCCCTGAATGTCAACCACTTCTCCTCCGAATCGAGAGATCCCAGCTACGTTAGTTCGGCCATGTATCCAGAAAATCCCAGATGTCATTGGCGAAGCAAGTCCTGCTAGCTACACCCATAAGAAATTGGCCAAGAGGTCGTCCAAGCACCAGCGATATAAAGGATTTGAAGTACCATTGCGTAGACGTCCTTAGCCTCCCTATGAAAGCTACGCTAAAAGTTTTGATTAACGGTGCAATGCTGCACACTCACATTTCACGATTGTTCCTTACCTTCTGAGTGATTGTATATCTATTGTTTAAGTTCAGACCACTACTAGTTATTGCGGATGGTATTTTATGTTTACAAGACAAGCTAGTTCGGATAAAATGCGCGACAAATTAGAATGGTGCGTATATTCTGAAGCAGTCATTGATTGTTTGCGAGAATAGCATAGAGTTGTCGCCGTGGTGTAATTTCTTGGACTCTGTCAACCAATTGTTTATACCCAATTCTCAGTAGTGTCTTTGGGAGGATCGCAAGAGAAAGTAGTTCCCAAACCTCTGTTGAAAGCAGAACGGGATTGCGCTGCTTAATTTGGCAAAGAAGTATTCGGCGCCTTAGTTGTCATTATTTCTGAATTTCTCAGTAAGACAAATTCCAAAAGTGTTGGCTGCAACTTATTTGGCACTGCTGGACTGCCTATTCTCCACCACGCGTTTCAGTATCCCAGCCACCAGTTCCAAAAAATGCACATGAACGCGAAAGCCATACGTCAATCTTACCGTTAGTCTCGCAGTCAAGGGAATTTTAGTTCAACTGTTAAGTTTAATCCTCTTTCAGTGGATGATCTCCTTTGTGTGTTGAGATGTGTAACTTGATATCTGAAGGATGTTACAGTCGTCACGAAAATGGTGGCCGCGATGGGTGAAAAGATGGCGCAGATGCATGAAAAGAAACGCACTGCCAAGCTGGACCAAAAAAATCATGTCAATGCCGCGTGCGAAGGTGTGGCGGTCTTTGGGTGGATCACTTATCCTAAGGCGCCTATGAAGCATGTCGAGGAGACGAAAGAATCCGTAAAATTCTACACGAACAAAGTTTTGACCGAAACTAAGAATGGGTATGTTTTGTTTCTGGTGAACTGCATGCGCAATAGGTGTTTCGGGATAGTCGTTAGACCAAACCCACTGAGGTGATGTCTTTTTAAGGAATTGCCCAGCTGCTCAAGGCGTACTTTGAGGGGTGTCCCTGTGCTGATGCACTAAATTTCTCGTTCCGTTGCTATGCATTTTCGTTACTGTTCCGATTTCGATCTATAAATTTGTGCGCAACGTAGCGTCATTTGTTGACGTTTGCTGCAAAGGTTAAAAGTAGCGTGGTTGCTCTCAGCTCTTCTAATGAAGTTACTGATTCGTCCTGACCTTTTTTTCGCGTAGTGACAAAGCTGCCGAGCACAAGGCATGGGTTAATGCATATGTTGGCGTTTTCGATGGCATGCACACCTATATCAAGGACTTCCATCGGACCGGTCCCAGTTGGAACGCTAAGGTACGTCAACATAACTCAACAATGTTTCTACAGTAAATTATGTTGTTCATAAAGCAATACCGTGTTTGTAGCATGCACGATGTAGGTGATATGCCATATTAACAATGGTGAAGTAGAGAATATATTTCTTGAAAATGCAGTTTTTGTTATTTTATCATAGGCGTGGGGAACCTATTCACTATCAAGAGCCGAATGAATCGCAGAATATCGTTGGCGGGCAACAGAAATTTAATTAATTTATTCTTAAAAGTCTACCTTCATCTCCCCAAAGAAAACAAGGAGAGAAAACTATGTCAAAGAACGACAGAGACTTCTCATACCTTACTGTCTGCTTGTCATGGGGATTCGTTTTGACGCGATGTTGTGTTCTAACTTGGCTTGGGTAACGAAAATTCTGATATGGGCCATATTGAATGTTCACGCGGGCCGCAGGTTCCTCACCCCTGCTTCGTCAGGTAATAAAGGTCAAGTAATTAGTCTCCGCAAAGGCGACTGGTTGAATCAATCGGCAAAATTCATAACAGGAAATCCTTTGTCCTGAAATCTGCAAGCAAATGCTTACGGGTGAAAAGTTGAAAGGCTAAAGCAAGAGCAGAGAAAGTAAGCGAACTCGAGGCTCAAAACACAAGCTGCGGCAAGCAAAACTCTGGAAAATATGTCGTTCCCAATTAATTGCTTTCACTGAAAGTGGAAAAAGCTGTCTGACGCAACAAACCTACTGCCAATCATCGAGCAACGCAACAGACCTACTGTACATTGACGGAAACACGCCGTGATTCAAAACAGAGCGTTGATCGAATGCGTTAGCAGTTAGAAATGCACTTATAATGATTATTATTGTACTTTTAGGTTAAATTTCATTATGAAGACACTTAAAAATCCCTTGGGGCGCCTTAGCGTACGCCAGGGGGTACGCGTACTCCCATTTGAGAACCACTGCCGTAGAGTATGGTTACCAACCTTACGAAAGCAATCCTGCTTACGCATTCTACCAGCGCTCTGTTTTGAGTCATTGCGTGTTTCCGTCAGTGTAGGTCTGTTGCGTTATTTCCGTCAATGTAGGTCTGTTGGTTGCTTCCGTCAATGTAAGACTGTTGCGTTGTTTCCATCAATGTAGGTCTGTTGCGTTGTTCGATGATTGGTGTCAGATAACTTTCCACCTTCAGTGAAAGCAATTATTTGTGGAGAGATGCATTTTCCAGGCTTTTACTTTCCGCAGCTTGTAGTTTGATTTATTCATATTAGTTTTGAGCTTGTTTGCTTTCTCTGCTTTTGCTTTAGCCTTTCAGCTTTTCACCAGTAAGCATTATTTGCCGATTTCAGGGCTAACGATGCGTAGTGTTACGTGAAATCGATTTCCTAATAAAATTTAAACTCGTCGCCTTTGTGGGGACCAGTTGTTTGAATCAGGGTTGCGGAATCGGAAGTAAAATATCCGACTCCAACCTTCCCAAAATTTCCGACTCCGGACTCCGTATCCTTCATAAAAGGAATGAAATTTGATTGTTAAAATCTGTGGAAATCGTGATGCACTGCAAGAAATCTGTTTCAACAAAAGTGTCAAAAGACATTTCAACAGGAATTCCCAATTTAGGAGTGCGGTGTAAAAAATTATGCAATTGGGCATCCGGAGTCGGACAAAAAAATCCGACTCCACCCAAAAACCTCTGACTCCGTACGACTCCGACTCCGCAACCGTGGTTTGAATACGGGTATAAGCATAGCAGGCTGATTCCTCGAAAGCTTGCAGCCAACCTAGAGCTTTAAGATTTTCAAGATTTCTTGTCTTTTACTTGTCTTAGTTTTCATTGCGTGCGCATACATATTACTGCTGTCTTATGCAGTTGCGAGTAAGAAGTTTTCCTGGCCATTTATTTTTCTCGGTCTACCTCGCGGTCTTCCATGTAAAGTGAGTGAACATATGTGTACTTCAGGCACAAGTGCTTACTTCAGCTTCTGCTTCTCTTTCTGCAAAACCTACTGTTCCTCCCAAACCAACACATTTGAATGCCGTCGGAGTCACCGGTGTCAAAGACATGTCTGTTCCTTTGCCTTCTACCGGTGGAGTTCCACCTCCACCACCATTACCACCTGTCAGCGATTTTCCTTCGCCCGGACCTGATGGCTTTAAACATAATCCAAAAAAAACTAATTCACATGCGGCCTCTAAAGCTTTATTTGCTGAAATCAATTTGAAAGGGTCAAACATAACGCGTGGTAAGTGGTTCGCTTGCCGATCACAGTCAGACGTGTGTGCTCGTCAGTGCGAGTAAGCAACATCATCATCGATTTTCAAAAATCACTGTGCACAGTGTTGTCTAATGGCATGCCAGCATTTGCATTGCGGTTCATGAGTAAATCCCTGCAACCAGCATGTGCTTGCATTTTCCACATGTCCCGCAGGATTTTCACAACAGCTGTTTTCAAAAAACACTGGCAACTTGTTTGCAGTTCCGCACAAAACTCGTTAAGATTTTTAACTTTGGAATATTTCGTTTCTATATTAGTTTGTAAGCTCAAGTGGCAAGTTCTTTTTTTTAATGCCACGGTCACTCAGCAGACTCTATAGTTTGTGCGGATGATGTGTGTTAATAATTNCAGACACCCAAAGGACTTTTTTCAAGCGATCCAAACTTAAAAAGAAGTGTGTGTTTCNGTCAGGTTATAGGCAAAATTTAAGTTTGTGAAATCTCTAGACCAGCGTTTCTTAACCTTTTTCTACCTCAGCACCCCTTTTGGTCACTCCTAAGCAGTCCAGTACCCCTACCATTGGCTAACACGTGGTTACTATAAGGAGAAAGTAAAGACAAACGTATTCCTTTCCCAGCACCCCCTGAAATTGATTTCAGCACCCCAAGTTAAGAAACCCTGCTCTAGACCACCAAAACTATATACAGCAATTACTCTTTTTCTGCCTTCTCTACTCAACCTATTCGTTTTCTGCCTGTTGTACATTGCACTTCTCGGCAGTGTTTCAAAAACTCAAAAGTGTTTTAAGGGCCTCTCTTTTTGTGGTATAGGGTCCTGTAGCAACTGAGAGTTCTTCTGCTACTCCAGCTACTGGTGGCGTTCCACCTCCGCCACCACCACCTCCCCCAGTTGCGGCGGCACCGACTCCTTCTGCTTCCAAGGCGCCAGCTGCATCGGCTGTTTCAGCACTTATGAGTGAAATAAACAGAGGATCAGACGTTACAAAGGGTGACGTGACTAATTTTGTTTCACAAGTTCTATGCTTTGGGGGACAATCGTTAGTTGAGCATTACTTATTATAGATCTATCACATCTTTGCTAACCGAAAACAGTAAGATTAGTTGTATGTATGATCTGAACACATTTGTCGGATTTCTTAGTGGATGCACGACTAGGGTACGATTTGAAAGTGAACGTACGGCCATTTCTGGAAATTGCGTAACGACCGTTTGCCAGATATTTTGATAGGGCAATTAAGATTTTGTCCGACAAGGTTTCGCAACCAGTGAAGTAGATTTTTTATGTTACAGTGTCCCTTTGCCCAAATCGCACGATTTTTTCGCTACACGGTAATGACCTCTTGGGTAAAATAACTTGTAAGAAGTCATGATATTTTCAGTGACTTTGTCCTAGTTATCTGTAGGTCTAACATGACTAGGATAATTTAACTTAAATATCGAGTTAAGCGATTGAAGGAGCTAAAAGAACTCTCAGGATATACAGCGTCGTCTAGGGAGTGGAGAATGATTAGTTACGGAGACCTGAAGTGCATTTGATACTGCCAACACAAAAGTTTCGAGTGCATTTTGTATTTTCATAAAAATTACCACGAAAATTGTGTTAGGGATTATTTTCCATAGATTTCAGTCACAAGGTTGGTTTNCTATTATTTCTGCTGGTCAAGACTCGAACGTTTTTATTTTGATCTGCTGCAAAACAAAATTTATGCGAACATCCCCTTTTGAAAAAGGAAAAAANCATTTCTGCGAACATACCACCGCTGTTGAAAAAAGGTCGTACATTGTTAGTTGAAAAAACTTTCCCGAAATATGCGGTGGAAAAACTTCGGTTTGCAGCGAAGAAAGCAGCTCAGAACTCGTCGCTAAACCTGCTAACCCTTTCTGCCCTGGACAACCACAACAGTTTTAATTACCAGTATTTCACAAAGCCCTTTACTTCAAAGCCCTGGTTAGTCGTCATTGTTTCAAATAGATGTTTGTTACACCGCTTGCATGTGAAGTGGCGGAGATGCATGTGTACTGTTTTGGGCTTTAAGTGTACTTCGTGTCGCGTTTTCTGAACAGCATTGGTTCGCTCGATGTATCACAGAACAATGTACCCGAGTGCACAGCATGCTTTGGACGGCTTTTAGCAAGGTATAACTGAAACGTCAGAACGATAACGGTCGTTGTGAATCGATGTGACATCGCAAAAATATTCATCCGCTTCATGACCAGTTCAGCTTGTAAACAACAGATAAGGGTGGTAATCGAGATTAAGCAATGACTTAATGGCGACACCGTGGAGCGGGCTCCATGTAAAAGCGTTGCACCTGCATGACCTTTCTGCATCGCATGCTGTTGACCTTCGTCGTAAATGCAACATATGGCGTTAGAGCTTTGAGTGCACATTTATATTCGTCTAAAGAGCTGTCACTGGTGCACCCGACTGCGGCAACGACACTGAACCATGTTGCACCTTTTCCATGATAGGCTTGAAAAAGGTAAGCAACGATATGAAAACGCACAAGAATCCTGACCTTCGAAAACATGCTGCTGTTCCTTTCAAGCCAAAAGTGTCTGCATATAAGCCGGTTGGCAAAACAGCTGCGGTCGCGCCGAAGAAACCCCCGAAATTGGAGTTGCAAGGAAAGAAGTGGGTTGTGGTAAGTCTCAGTTTGATAATAATCGAGCTGACCTGCAGTGTGTCACCCCGGCAAAGATTAATGAAGTGTTGTCGGTAATACAACAGGGCCCTGCAGCTGTGGTAAATGATAGAAGTCATTGCGTTGGATAAATTTTAATCCGGATTTATCATTTGTTGATGAAAATGCGAAAGTAGGAACTCCGCTACAATCGCCGTATCGCTTCTGCGTTGTGTAAATGAAACGATAGAAGGAAACGGAAATTTTTTCGCTTGTGCTTAATCTATGCGAAAGCTAATAAAAACGCAATCTCTGTCATCACGGAGCAGGTGCCACGTCTTATGCTGCATTCTTCTAATCGTTGCATTTGATGCAACGAACTGTTTCTCTCTACACTCTACACATAGATATTCAACGCTGTGTTTTTCTCAAATATCCCCTTTTTACCGCAGCTGATTCTAGTTGGACAAAGAATTTAATCTGCTGTTAATGAGTGAAAAGCATGGAGCCTGATGTAGCTTCAAAATAAGTAAATTTAGCGTGTGCGAGATCATTTAGCGCAGTGTGGTCCTACTACAGGCCCCGTGGCGGCATGTGGCCCGCTGGCAGAATTTTCAAGGTCCGTTAGTTTGCACTCAGTGTTGATCTAATGTTGTGTGCATGTAATTTTAACAAGCATAACAACTGTTAATAAAAATATACATCAACAGCGTGAGACTAGACTGTCGAGCAGGGGTCACCAACCTTTTTGAAATTGCTAACNACTTCTGTGTACCGATTAATGTGAAGGGCTGCTAGNTTGATACACACTTCTGAAATAAAAATTTTGCTCGATTTACCATCAGTTATTTTAGTATTGATATTCGTTAATGTGAAGANCAGGGTTTTTTAAAGGCGTTTCAGGGACCCGATTCGGGTCCCTAGAATTTCAAATCGGGTCCCTAGAATCAGAAAAATCGGGTCCCTGCAGATCCATACCGGGTACCTAACATTTTCCTTAAAAAAAACCCTGGTGAAGACATTGATCATGTTATTGTTATTTTTACGGGCGACCTACAGGGTCCTTGCGGGCGACCTGGTGCCCCCGGGCACCACGTTGGTGACCCCTGCTGTAGAGAGCTTCTGGAAATTAGTCAGCAAAGATAGATCTCCCAAACTGAAATATTTCGCACTAAAAATGTACTCGATGTATGAAAGCACATATGCGTCTGAGAGTACGTACGCTTTCTACGATGAAGCAAGTCAAATTTGAAAACAGAAATCGAATGGCAGACGAAGCACTGGACGATAGTTTCCGACTTGCTACCACTGGTATTGCTAAAGGAACGATGGTGTCAGAGAAGCCTCGACGACAGGCAACCCACTGATAGAGACTTGTAATAATTGCTATTTGCTATTGTGTAGTAATTTCAATGGTGCACTCACTTACCTTCCCTTTTTTAGTTTACATCTTTTGAATCTGTTGTTTCATACATCATTTTTTTTGGAAGTGGTCCGCAAGTTGTCACGTTCTTGCTGGGTTTCTTTTGGCGATCATAGACCGAAATGTGTATGAAATGACCGAAAAAAATTAAGTCATTTCGGTCAGAATGTCTAAAAATACAGGCTAATAAACACTGTTACGGCGAGTTTTAGTACAACTGTGAGACAAATGGCCGAAATGTCTCAGCAAAAAATGACCGAAATGTCTCAGTGAAAAAAACAGCCTTCTTGTAAAATGGCCCGTGGGTCAAAAGTAGTTGGACCACACTGATTTAGCGTTTGCAGAACATTCGTTTTTAGAAGTGAGTAAATCGCCAGCCTATTTTTTAGGAGAACCACTCCAATCGTCAGGATCTGGCCATCTCGGAAGGAGAAATGAGGCACAGCATTTACGTATACCGCTGTGACAACTCCACCATTACTGTCAGCACTAAAGTCAACTCGATTATTATAGGTGAACCACTTATTATGTGACTGGAAGCTCCAATGTGCAGTTTCTGGCTTGCACTTTGCTTTGGCTGTTTGCACATGAAGTCATATATTTCGTTTTGCCCGCAAGGTTTGATTCAGACTGTCTTGCTTATGTTAGGATGGTTTGCTATCTTTGCGCATGACTGTAGCCGTATATAACTGATGTTGAGGGTGGCAGTTTCGTTCCAGCTAACAAAAGCAACTTTGATAAAGTAGCTGTGTGTGAACTCGTAAACCGCTAGACTTGCTCGCAATCCTACAGTTTTGATTCACAGTTTTTGTACGGACCACAAAAGACAGATGATGGATGGTGCAATTTTCTGGCAGGCCCTATCTGCACATCGGTTAAGCCTTCCTGAATTAGTTTTGCTACTGTGTCCTTCACGTATTTTGTTTGATGTCCTGAGCATTGCTAGTGGTGACAACGATTTGAGGGCGACTTACATCATTGTACAGAGTTGAAATCGATGGCAGTGCATATACTACATCGTTTCAGTTTTATGAAAAGTACTTCTCAGACAAACGTCCAGCATGTATAGCTTGAACAGTTCGTCGGTCTGTTGTTATGTTTTGCCGACGGCTTTTGCAAATGAATGACGCATGTCAATTTCTATTTCACCGATTACTTGAAACAAATTGAATGTAACTAATGGTTACTGCATCGCAGATAGCTGCAAAAAGTTCGGTGTCGTTTTCACTTCGGTCGTTTCGGGCTTAGAAGTGATCAACTGCCAAAGCGTGCAAGTGCAGGTGAGAGGGGGTTTGCTTTTTTCTTCTGAATTACGCCTGTCTGAAGATTTGATAGTAATAGCTGTCCTTTGTGCCATTTACTCGTCGCAGTGAAGGTTGGTTGCAATTAACAACAAAGAACTTGTGAAAATCTGCTCGGGTCTAAGAAAGGTGACGCAGGGTATTTGATAACTTAAGCAGCCACTGGCAGGGCCTACGAGAGGGGCTACAAGAGGTACATTGTACCCGGGCCTGGTAGTTACTGGGGCCCGGGAGGATTAAAGTACGCACGCTAAGTTTTTCTGTAATTAAGCCCAGAATTACTAGTGTAAGCCAGTTGCTAGTATAACGATTAATATATTTCGAAATTTTGCCATGGTAGCTCTTTAATCTAGATTCGGATTACTATACAAACAAGCTATACAATTTCGACAAGGGCCCCAGAAGCTAGTGGGGCCCAGTATTGGTTTTCGTATCCCCTGGCAAAATTTCTCTCAGAGGCCCTGGTCACTGGACATGAGTTCGCTTGATCTTGCAATATGCAGTGACAGTAGGTGTTCTGCGCGTCGTTCGTTACGGCGCTCGTCGCCGAAATGCGTTGTATTTATTAAAACAGTAGAGAACATATCTTCCGCACAGGCTCAAGGACAGATGCCGACCATTTCCATCGATAAGACCGACGGTTGCATCGTTTACTTGAGCAAAGATTGCTTGGATTGCCGCGTGGTTACGGCCAAGTCTTCAGAGATGAACGTGTGCAGGCCAAAGGACGACGGCGATTTCGTAAGGATTTATAGCTGCTAATACTTACATGGTTTCAAAATCCAGTTTGTACTTCGCAAGTAGGGTTATGGAATCCAGGAGTCTTTTGTTTTTTTGGCATTGTCGGTGATCTTGAACATGTCGGGTTCAATGGAGCCAGAGGCGTAACGAAGGGGGACAAGGGCGACACGATTCCCCGGGCGCCGAATCACTACGAGGCCGCCGAAAGTCTCAACAATGTTACAAGTACTTTCTTCAATACAGTACATTTGCTTCCGAAAGACCTCGAACATGGGGGCGCCAAACTTGCTTCTTGCCCCGGGCGCCATCTAACCTTGTTACACTCCTGTGTGGAGCCAACTCTGATTCGCCGCTATCGTGATCAAACCGATAGCATTAGATCGGATTTTTTATTTAATGTCTGCTATACTTCTCCATACCACTTAACAAAGGAGCTTGAAGCCTTCAAGGAAACGCGTAATCATATAGCAGTGCGCACTGTTTTAACAATTTATAAATTGGGTTGAAACTATTGTCGCTTGTCTGGAGTTGGANAAAGTTGGTTTGGAAATAGCTCCGATAAGAACAGCACTGNTAGTACTTCGGTGTTATTCCATGCGTCGTAAATGATTGCGCCAAAAAATAACGCTTGAAGCATANGTTACCCACTCTGACTAGAAGCCCACGACTAACATTCATGGGCGCAAATGATCCTATTTTTGTGATGGCGTTGTTATTGTGAACTCCTATACATCATTATCCACCGTCCCTACGCATACAGAGGACACCTTCGTGGCATTGGCAGCAATTGCAAGACGGAAGCTGAACAAAAACATACGTCAGTGGTGTTGAAGTTTTCAGCTGCACGCCATCTTATTAACACCACCTATCATCCGCAAAACGAATATTTTCTGCTTTCGCGTCTGACCACGTCTTGCCCAACACCCGGTGGCCACTTACTAAGTCTTTCGCCAGTCCACATTGTAACATGTTTCAGGAGAAGAGAGGTAGATCTTAGCTGTAAGGGGGTTGATCTTAAAGTGTTTTTCCGAGGGAGGTGTTACGAAATCTCCACTTTTTCGATCAAGTTTTCGATTCGATTTGCTAACTCGGCGTATCTCAGACGGTGAACGACACTGCCAAGCTACGAAAAGCGTAATGTTCATAATTTCAAAAGTAGTGTGATTCTAAAAGTACGATTCACAAGATACTGTCATTTGTCAGTGCTGTTTGAGGTTATTTTTAGTTCTTTTTCAGAGCTTTGCTTGTTCACTGCAGTTTGTAAACGAAAAAGATCTTCCCCTGCTCCAAGCAGATCCAGCATTCTCGAGTATCACCTTCGCTTACGAAGTGAAAGCGATCCGTTAGGGCCAGTTAGGAACGCTTTGAGGAACCCTGCGGTTGTCGTTTGTTAACGTACAGTGCGCGAAGATACCAGCAGAAAAAAAATCGTGATCTTGTTCAACATCCGCTGCACGTTACGCTTCCGCTTCCTTGTTCATTTGGCTTTGCAGCTGGTTTAAAGGCTGCTCTATTAATGGATCAGTGATGCAGACCCCGTAGCCAGGTTTTAAGGTTTGGGCGGCAAAATACATTTTCAGGGGGCAACATTTTTGTTTTTACTGTATGTCTAGATAGAAATGTTTTTTAGGCACAAAAAATTTGGGGGTACACTGACCCCATGGCTACGAGCCTGCATTGAGCTGCTAGCACTGCAAATGAGCTTGTTTCGGAGAAGCATAGCTCCACTCTATGCTTACATTCACGTTACGCGGCGTTGGCCTGTTAAGTAACTATTTATCGGTAAATTGTTCGAAATCGCTGTTAAAAATATAGCTCCTGATTTGCACTTCCCTCATCTTCCAGTCATTTGAAACACACCCTGCAGTGCTTTTTTAACAAAAGGGTCGCGAAGTTCCGGATAGAGTTGGTGAACCTAATCGCGCCGCCAACTTGAAGCAGTTCGTTGTGAAAACCACGCCGGTAATGCTCATTACGTGCAAACCAGGTCTAATCAACATCGTATACACCTGTTTGTCTTTTCACGCAGACCGAGTATCCGATCATAGAACAGTTTTGCACTTACTGGGACGACCAGAAGAAGACGTTCGTCACCGTTCCCAACGAATCTCTTGGCTAAAGTTTATCGAGGTCCACTCTTTTCAGGATGTCTTGATGTATTCGCTGACCCGTTTTTTTGGTCGAGATATCCTTCTGTAATTTGGTTGTGAAGCTTTTGCTCGTGTTCACTACTAATAAGCATCGTCAGTCATTACGCTTGGATGACCTACGAATTTCGCTGCAGATTTGGCGCCATCCGTATGTGCCGCATTTTGCGCTGGATATATATTCTTTGTTTGCGCGTCATAGTGCTAATAAACAGCTGGGCTTGGCTTTTTCCCAGTCACAATTTCGCTGCAGCGGTTGCACAGCTACAAGCACATGTGAGCGCGAATGCGCGCAACGAACCCGTTGCCTTTTTTGCGTTTTTGAAAGAACAGTCGTCAACGTCGCCTTTGATGTTCACTATAAAGTTACCTGGATCATACTTATCTTGTATCAGAAAGTTTTCTTTTTGTGCCGAACCATCCCAACCTTTCGTGATGTTTCTTTTGATCCACTCTCTCGATGTCTTCGGTTTGCATGCAGTAGCGATTAACGATCCATTCTGTTTTGTCTGGTCATTCGTTGGACGTGAGCGAACTTTTCACTTCAGCCATTTTCTTTTCATTGCGCAACGCTTGTTCCGGCGACCCAGTTCCTTTAGCGTGACGTCACACAGCTCTTGTCTTTGCGGTGTGCCTTATGGGTGAATGATTTATATATGTATATGAACGTCAATACGATGTCTATTAACCAGATTTCGCATGTGCGCATACTATATACCACGCTTAGCTGCCGATATGCTATTCCGTGTAATTGCGTATGCAGATTGAATCAAATACAAACCTGACTGAACAAAACTGATTCTCTCGTTTGTATTTTGAAATGGATGTGAAGCTGCTCCGGTTACGCGGCCCGAAATTTAGAATTGGGAGGAGTAAAAAAACAAGATCGAGTCGCAGAAACTGCTTCGTATAAAAATTTTGGTTCAGATTTTTTTTACAAATTGACCAAAATTTCATTGAAGTAAATGTCTGTAACATGGGTTTTCCATTACTAACCGCAACTTCATCCGCAAACCGTGTAAGACACCTACGTATTTGGTCATTATGCTTTGGTTTTTACCATGGGCGTCTGCAGGGAGGACATCACCGGCATTTCCCCTTCACTGGAAAATTGAACTAAAACTCAAAAATTTCTAGAAAACGAAGTCGGCAGCTTTAATGCCGATTAATAAGTTAATTCTTGCAATGACGGTTTATTTACTGGCAGGACATTCACACGGCGCAAGAGCCAGGTTTACTGTTCTGGTGTCATGCAGTGATGAGCTTGCAGTTCACGCGTGTCCGCTCCTTTGCCTGCGAAGGCAAGTTGCGAGCGGATTGTTCTACTGTTGGTCTTACTAGTGAGTGGTCTGTTTTGAAACAGAACCCTTTTGCACACAGCTCATAGTCTTCGTTTCAAAGCATCTGGTATATGCAACCATGTATATGGGCGTCGGAAGAATATTTTCCAGGTGGGCCGATGGCGGCTTTTTCCATGGGAGAGCCCAAAGTATTGTATTGTATTCAGCTTTAGCCGCCAGTATAAAACATTACACATACACAGGTACATCAACAAAAGAATAAACGTGGGGCAGGGACACCGAAAACCCGAAGGTTATCTTGTCAAGGTGTCACTAAAAAAAGTGCTGAAATTTCATTTTATCCACTCCAAAACTAAAAGAAAAACATTTTTCTCCAAAAAAGCAAAATAGAAAATTTCAACATTCCCCCTTCCGACGCCCTAGTGCGCAGAAGACGTACAAAAGGAATGCCCTTTTTATCAGCCGCTCGGGCATGTAGATAGTAAACTAATAATCGCTGTGGCGGCAGATTGCAGGAAAGTCATCTCTCTTGATAGAATCAGGTGAAAGATATCCTAACAAAGGAATTAGCTTACAAAACCTAGCATCAGAGGGAAGCTGAACTTTCTTTGTATTCGAAATACACTTAAAGCGAGAAGTCCCCAGGTCATGCGGCAGTGTCGGCCACAGAAAATACTTTTGATTCAACCACAGAGGCGTGATTCTGCTTTTGTGCTTCAAATGCGCAATATTTGTTCCTATCCTGATTGTTGTGCGGTGATCATGGGTGGCGGAACCTTTTTCAAAGTGGGGGGGCACAAGTGCAAGTCAAAAAACATAGAAAATTTTTGTGATTTGAATTGGCAACTGTGGCGTCACAAGCATTGAAATATGACGTCATTAGCTTCTGTAAGCATGTTTAGCAATTTTATGCAATATTTTATA
>JGI24158J21664_10007571_pt1 | contig 14427 bp, 5 predicted proteins | sample Ectturendosymbi3_FD_21664 | JGI IMG/M metagenome (IMG submission 21664) | reverse complement strand
CTTGGATGAAAGCATTGCTGCATTGTGGGTACAAATATCTTTTGAATTTGTTGGTCACCCTTGTCATGACATACAAGAAAAAAGGCTAAATGTATAAACTATCTTCAATTCCTAGTCAAGTCATTAAGTTTTGAGCTATGGGACAATATATAACTAGGTCAATACTTCTCTAAAGTTTTGATGGAAATCCTGTTTACTAGTGGTTGAAGACAGTCTTTTGCAAAACTACCCATCCCAAAACTTAGTCTCCACAATAGTGCTGCTGTTTGTTTTCGGCAAAAACTTCGCAGACTTTTGCCTGAAAATGCAACTCTAAGATTATAGGTTACGCTTGCATCTTTAAGTTTTACGCTGTCTGTTTCTCAATACGTGACAACCACCGTTACATTAAAGCAAATTAGCCAACGTTTTTGCACGAAACAAATCACGGCTGTACTGGGGTCTCTTACGTGCGCAGCCGTTAAACTTCACTGTTTCAAGAAAGCGACCTTCTTACAGTAAACCACTGTAGATAAATGTCGGACAGAGGCAGTAAACAATCTTTTGCGGTCTCTAGAAACTTGCAAAATGCTAAAAATCATTTTTGAAGTAAAAATTCATAAAAATATCAGAATCAGTGATACCACACCAAACTCTGTTTCAACATCAACATAGGGATGTGTAATATCTAACATGAAAAACTCTTCACATAAAACGTGACAAATGTAACACTTAGTTTTGAAACCTCTCCAAATACAAACCCTACGAGAAAAAGTGGGGATGGCATATTATGTCCCCCCCGTCTAAAAAAGTGGGGGGACACGTCCCCCGTGTCCCCCACCAAATTGCGCCCATGATGCCAATAATCTTGATGAAACAGAAGTTTGAGGCAGTTAGTGTTCGAGTAGACACATGATATGGCATGAACACCATCTACCTTCTCTTTAGCGCCGGGTTTTTGCCGTTTAAACTTTTTTGTTTTTCTGACATTGCTTTGCGATAAATATCAACAAGAAGGTAACTGGGGATAAGACTATATCAAGGATAACCCGTGGTCTTAGATCTAATTAAAGTTTTACTTTTCTCGCTTTAGAAGTTTAGACGAAGGAAAGTCGTCTGTTACTCGAAAACAATCAAGTTTATGCAATGTGTCTTTTTCAATGCCAATTAAGCACAGCTTAACCGTCAAGGCGATCTTGCCCAATAGAAGACCGCAAATGTGTCAAAACGAACTTCAGTTTGGTGAATGAACGTTCACAGCTGGCGACTGACACAGACTGTCAAAATAATTTGCAGAGCAACGCTATGGTTTGGAAAAAAAAAACGTGAACCCCCCTACACAAACGTAAGGTCCCCTGTTGTAGACTTTCTGGCGACGACTCTGCTATAAACGTCAGAAGTTCCAACGCTGTGTGCAGTATCGTGTTTACACCACTTCGTGCCAACATACTGCAGTCACAACTCTCGTCGTACAGTTCAATACTGTATAGATCGGAACAGTAAAATCTACTCAGTGAGATGCATTCTTCGTCAAGACTTTTGTTGTTCACACTTTCGTTACACAGCAAATATTTAGTGTCCAGTAAGAAGCCAAGTCTTGAGTTGAGTCCGCTTAAGCGAGTGAATCTATTTCACGATTCCTGTAGACGAGGGCCCACAACACTTTTCATCACTCTTGTAGTTTTTTTTTCTGCGGATAAACTTTTGTATCATGATTTTTTCTCCATCCAGTTTCTCCCTTCTTACTCGGCTTTGCACTCGCACTTCCCAATCTCACATTGTGATTTTCCACTGGTTAAAGCGTCTTCACGCAGTTTCTCCCTATTTTTCATAAAATGCTGTTTCATAGTATCCACATCTTTCGATGTTTCATGGAAGTTCATGCAAGGATCTTGGAGCCTTTTCTTCACACGGTCAATTTTAATCAAAAAATTATACTAGAATGCCAAAAGCATAAGAAAACTAAACTTGAAAATATTTTGTAGAAAGTCTTCCGCATCACGTCTGGTTTCTGGTATTTCGCCAGTGTCTTCAAACATGATTTCCAATAACTCGATAACTTCTTCAAGGCCTGGGATAAACCGCTTTCACATCTTTAAACCAGTGGTGTAGGAAGCGGGGGGCAGGGGCTACAAGCGCACCCCCAAAAGTTTTGATTTGGTGAAAATCCGGGCAAAATCCGTGGAAAGGTGGGCAAAGTCTGTGAAAATATACGCAAAATCCATAAAAATCTGTGCAAAGTCCCTAGAAATACGGACAAAAATGGCGCCCCACATGCTTTTCTGTGAAAGAAATGGCGCCCAACGTGTTTGCTTTGCAAAAATCCTGCCCAAAAGTACATGAAGCTCTTTTTTTGGAGGTCATCCGAAAAATGTGTCTTCATGACAAAATATTCGCACAAAAAGTGGCCCAAAGCTTTTTCGAGCAAATTTGGGCAAAAATCCTTCGCACTCCTAAAAATTTGACTGCTCTTACACCTATGCTTCAAACGTTGCGCTTCAGCGACCGTCGGATTCTTGCTTGACTGCAAGAGACAGGACATGCTTCATTCTTTGCCATCGCTGAGTTGAACATAAGCAATATTTATACATGCAATAGCTCTTAAAATGTCAACATCTTCGAATCCTGTGAAACTGAATGAACTATGTCAAACTGTGGTTGTCACACTCACAGTTGACGAATAGAACCTGCTGATTTATATCCAGAATTCTCCTTTGTACTCTTACGTGGCCAGACATGAAGACAGCATTGCCGTATCACTGCGATCGGCAGTTAGCCGGTTTGCAAGGTTAGCTTTTTTTAGGCCAAAGTTCAAAAATCCGGCTTTGTTTCAAGTTGGTCGGCCTACAAAATTTTGTTTTTCCTTTTGGCCTTTTGGCAATTTTATGGATTTTTACGATTGAACAAGTTTCCTCTGCAGAAACGAATTTACTATTCCATTTTTCGGCAACGCCTTTGCAATATTTTTGTGATAAATGCTATATTACACCGACGCCCACGGTCGGATATTGGTAAGATTTGAGGGATGCAACATTCGAAATAAATTTTTGCGTAATCGATGGAAATGCGTGCACTGTGTTGTGTGTTGTAAGCACCAAGCAGGCTCAACGCTTGCAGACAACTTTGCCTCTCTCAGGGATGCAACGAAGGGGCCAAATGGCGCAATGCGCCGGGCGCCGAACCAATGAGGGGGCGCCGAAAACTCCCAATGTCACAAGTACTTTCTTCATTACAGTACATGTGTTCCCGAAAGATCTCACGTTCGAACGTGGGAACACCAAACTTGTTTCTTGCCTCAGGCGCCATCTAACTTCGGTACAGCCCTGGCGTCTTTGCGATAGAATTGCGACAATAACGCCGAGGAAGCGGAATGGTTCTTATGATTCTGGTAGTAAGTACATGAAAATATGGGTGATACCATTCGTATGGGTGCAGAAAGCTGTCTATGGATCAGTATGCAAACTGTGGCACGATTGTATTCAAAGTGCGCAATCTCATAAACCCATGTTCTCAAACTGTGCGTCGCGACGCCCTGGTGCGTCGTTTTAATTTTCCAAGGGCGTCGCACAAAAGTAAACTCAGTGCAGTTTTATTCAATGAGCTATAAAGAGTAAAATTCAGTGCAGTTTGATAACTTTACTAAAATAACAGTTTTTGTTTAAGTGCAATCATGTTGACAGCAGGTAGGCCATTTACCGTCTCATGATTGCGTTTCACTAATAAACGCATTGCACAAATTTTAATTTACTTTGCATCAGGCAAATGAAGGCTACAATAGTCAGTTATAAACTGGCTGTAAACAGGAAAACAGTGTTGCAACATAAACGTAAATCCACGATTGAAAATGACAGGGCACCGAAGTGTTTTAATAGCTCCGAACGATGTTTATTCTGACAAATTTTCTTTATTACTTTGATCTTTTTTACAATTGAAAGCGCAGAATCTATCTGTACTAGATGATTGCATTATTGCCAACTTTGCAATAGGCTTTTCTTGAATCAGAACGGTAGGCAGTAGTTAGCACCGAGCCAAATTTCCAACTCTGAATCTTGCAAGCATACATGTCGAAGCTTTCAACAATACAGTACTGTATTGCTTTGGCTTACCAAGGAGTTTTTTTTACCAGACATTACTACTTACCACCACCGGCGTAACTGAACCAGTTGAACTTTTCACACGTATCGGGGGATAACAACATATTCTAGCAATGTAATCTTTTTACTTAACGCGCTCACTAAGCACGTGACAGAAGCAAATCATTTAAAGCTTCACCAAGCCATCTAATTACTTTTAATTATGACGTAATTATCTGATTGAAGCACCTTCGTTGTTTCATAAAATAAATTCCAAATGATTAAAGGCAGCTGGTTGTGCCTGGTTTTGCCCAATTTACAGCGTTTTGAAGAAGATAAATTATTTTATGATGAAGAAGATGTAAGGTTTTAATCTCCAAAAACTGTTGAAACATTTTTTTGCCAGGAATTCGTTGCCTGCTAAACCTGCCAAACGGTTTTCAAAATTCTGCTAGAAAACCAGCTCACTGCTAGATTAAAAATTTTGCAGCTAACCGTGAGAAAGTCCTGCTAGATTTGGCAGCAAATCAGCTAAAATGGCAACTCTACTATCTCGCTTCAAGAACGTCATTTTCCGACACCATTGCCTTATACAGAGAAAAACAGCAGTTCTATTGAAACTGAGCAAAGCTAACTTTTTCGGGTTCTTCATTTCAACCGCCAAAATTTAATATTGATAAGCCCACCGAATGGCCAGGCTACAACTTGTGGCACTTATTGAAAATATTCCACTGAACATTAAAAAATAGCATGATGCATGCCAAGAAATATTTGTTGGCAATGCCTACTTGTCAGGTGATGTAATGTGCCGTTGGAGTATTGCTAAGGATCGAACGATAGGAGAAAAAGATTAAGCTAGCTTTGACTATTCAACGTTATTTCATGCAGGACCTTTTTTATTAGATTTTGCATGAAGGGGCAATATAAACCTCGAACTACTGGATCAGTGACGTTTGCTAATATGCGGTCGAATGTCATCTCTTTGCTTTGTTCAAAAAAATTGTGACTGGGGTGAGGGAGGTGGCTTTGGCTGGAGAGGAAGGTGGAGAGATTGGAGGAAAATTCTCCCCAAGTATGTTGAAAAAGCCCTGATTTCAAAACAAATATTGGGGCACTTTAACAAAGTGCATTTGACCGATACTTTTGAGTAAACATTCATTCAATTTGCTCACTCCACAGCCACATTTCCTATTTTTTAAGGCTGGCCTACCAGTCTAGGGCTTCCAAAAACGAAAACTGAAGAGTTAAAACTTTCAAAAATATATTTACTGTAAAAATAATAAAGAAGAGTTGGAACTATCAAACTACTTTCAAAAATTAATTTTCAATCAACAAACTGTCGCCTCCCAGAAGGTTCCGCCCTGGGCCCGGAGCCTCCACGGCCCCTTCCTTGCTACGCCACTGCATGGTCCTACACTTGGTACATCATCTCCCTTGAGAAAATTTGTTCTATCTTGAACAACATGCGGTCTGATAACAGAAGCAAAATGCTGGTCCAGAATGTGAAAACCATTACCACCAGTAAAATTAATACTGTATTTTCCTCGTGTGATTTTACGAGAAAATAAAATCGAACAAAGACTTATTGAAGAAAGTATTGTCTACAGATAAGTATGATTGGCCGAATATGTAAATTTACAAATGCTTAAACAGTGTTTTGTTTCTTGATAAAATGCATTATTTTAGCTTTTCTTGGTGCCTCAGCTACAGGAATCCAAAATGGCTACATGCTCAGTAAGATATGAACCACATTTCTCTAATAAGGCTTGTCTTCTGAAGCGTCCCTGTTTTCAATCACAAAAATATGGTATGCCTAATTTAAGCTCGAGTCGAAATATACCCAGTACTTTCCGGAGAATTTGTCAAGCTATTAATAGATTCGTGATCCTTTCGTTCAACCCACCCCATCGCTTACCCTTGCAAGAAAAAGAAAGCGAAATTGACCTTGCTTGTGATGGTTTTCTGACAAGAAAGTTTAATTCAGGAAACCTGCCAAATTTCATTGAATGACGACTACCCAGCTGTGGTGAAAAGACCACTACGGATGGTTATCCCTTTCGCTATGTCGTATTTATGCGAAGCAGGACTTTCTGCCATCGCTGTGATTAAAACCAAGTAGCGATCACGAATAAACTTTGAGAGGGAGAGGGAAATGTGGATGGCAGTTTCACAAATTCTTCCATGATTCAACTAACTAGTGAAAATAAGTAAGACCACACATCGCAATACTGTATGTGACGCCGATTTCTTTTTGTTGTTTTATCAATAAACAAGACTTTGATTAAACTGATATTGCTGGAGCGTCGCAAGTCCAGAAAACTTTTCCAGAGGCGTCGCAACGTAAAAACTTTGAGAACCACTGTCATAAACCATGAAAAGTCAGAGCTACTGTTCCGCTATTTCATTCCCGCATGAGAAATGCCCAGCTTTACTCATGTAATTAATCACCAACGCAATCGCTTTCGTGAACATATTACGGTTCTCGGTTTGCCGCTCTGCTGTGCAGAATTGGTCTGTTTTTGTTACACGTTCATTTCTTGAATGCCTGATGGCAGCCTTGTAAGGAAAGGCAATCGTGAATAATAGGAACACAATATGGAAAACTCATAACTGACTCTAGATTCTAGCAAACTCAAGGTAACTTCCACTGCCAAGTGGCCATGTGTTGGACAGATTTTGCAGAAATAAGCGTTGCGTTGCTGCAGTCGTGCAACTGCAAATTTAAAGAAACTGTTGAACGTAACTACTATTCTGACAAAAGTGATAAGGTATAGACTATTTGGTACTGCAAATACTGGGAATGTCTGGCACTTTCCTAGTTTACTTTTAACCAGTCCCGTCGCCACGGGGTGACTTTGGTGGACTTACCCCCCCAAACAAAACTCCAATCACCCCAAATTGAAATATGAAACACTATAAGTTAGTGGAATTTTTGTCAACTTTGAATGTCAAGGCCCCCGGCACGAACCTAAAGCCCCCCAGTACAAACGTAAAGTCCCCTATTGATGACTTTCTGGCGACAGTTCTGCTTTTAACTCTGTTATCAGCGCTGAGTTTTCAATGCATATTACGAAACTGCGTAAGTCTTTCTGTTGTAGTAAACATTTACGCTATGATATAAAAGTGAGCCAAGATAAGGAAATGACAAAAAGCATGTGGTTCGTAAAGCTTGCAGGCATACTCAGCTTGTTTGCTATTTGTCTGGCTAAGATTGCAACAGATAAACTATAACATCGATAAACAATTTAACTTTTTGGGTTGGTAATTTTGTAGTTGTGTTGGCCGAAAATGTGAGAAAAATATTTGTAGACATACGCATCGCAAGCCAAAAACTAGGATTTTGTATGTTATGCAAACTATTATTAGACATTGCTGGGCTGCCGGTGTCTTGGTTTTGTTGAACAGTGTCACAACTTTCTTTTAAAACCTGGACTGGTAGGGCTGATTTTTTTTCACACCAGGAGTCCAATGTCCGAAGATGTGAAATAGTGTTAAACACTTGATTAATATCTGTATTAGCGGCATTAAATGTATTTTAAGGTAATTTGATTTTAGGCCATGTGCGAATCTATCATGCGAATGTTAGATTGTTTTTCAACATAGCCAGCAGACCTACGTAAAATGGGTGCAATGTCATAGCAAATGCCTTTCATTCACTTTTTGATTTGAATTGTCGCTTCAGCAATAAATATGCTTTCCATATACATGTAAGTGCACAAACTTCGCCCGGAAACATGATTGTCATTTGCTTATTTATTCGACTCCTATCGGGATTTGAGATGTCGCTTGTTAATGTAAGAACCGTTCTACTTATAACAGTGTCAGGAATAAGTTTCATACGTTGTTTTATCTGATCTAGCTATGGATAGCCAAAATAGTGTCAAACACTAGCGCACAGCATGGTTTCTTAGGATATATATTTTGAATACTCTTTGTAGATGTAAGAGAGCGTTTGGAACAGCAACAGTGTTCTTATTTACTGTGCAGCATGTGAAAAATGGGAACCCATTTTCGAGGCTCGTTTCAAAACTTTTGTGAATTATAATACAAGGCGATTTTAAACTATGGTAATTCCCTGAAAGATCGCATAGTTCGACCAACAAAAATAGCCACTTTCGTGGCCTACAAAAGGTAACCACTTTATTTTGTGTGATACCAACGGTTGTCATATAGAATTTGGGTATTTAAGCATGGGAAGACATTTTTGGCACCCCCTATATGACTTCCCCCCGCCTGGTTTGGATCCGCCACTGTCTTCAGTAAAATGCCTAGGAAGTACAGCAAATGAAATTAAATGCGTGAAGAACTTTTATTGTATTGAATAAATTACAAAGATAGGGTATTCCTGTAGACGTAGAGTTGTTCCAAGGTGAAGCCTGACTGCCTTAAAATTTGCAGGAAAAAACGTCCAATTTTGTTATAATGAATAATACACAAGTAACTTTTAACGATCATCAGTATTTGCAAAGATTCTAATCTGCAATCACATTAAGGTGAATCAACGTGGCTGGTTTCTGCGCAAAAACATGAGGTTGTGATTGCCAAGAAAGGGGCGTGACGATTTCGGAGGTTTAGGCCGAACCATTTTCGTACAGGTGAAACGTGTTTGATTACATAGGCGTAGGCAGGGGGGCCCAGAGGGGCCATGCCCCCCCATATTTTTAGAAAATACAGTCATTTTGTGCTTTGAGAGGCGCTTTTCCAAAGAAAATAGTATTATTCGCCTAAAGTCAAGGATTTTGGCCCCCCCAAAATTTTTTGGCCCCTCCCAAATTTTTGGGCTGGCTACGCCACTGTTTGATTACAGATTACCAAATGTTTACTTGAAAAAATCCTGATTCCGTACAAAACCATAACCGCTTTGCTGAAGGAAAACTGAACTGTGTTCTGTTTTCGAAATTAGTTCAAAACCTTGGAAAATCTGAAAATGCCATCATATCTCTGAAACAGGTGCACAATAATAGAGTTTCAAAATATTGTTAACGAATTACTACTAAGCATGATTGTCGAATGTCGTGTTTAATGTGTCGCCAAAAACTACAGCCAAGCAAACTCATATAATTTATTTGAATACTGATGTAATGTTGTGGACTTTTTCTGGAATTACAGCTGATACAGGTTTAGAGGACTGTACAATTATAACGGCTTGGTACATTGAGGAGAATACTTGTGCAGTTGGAAAATATTTTAAATATATGGGTCATTCGTAAGAGTTAAGAGAGACTTTAAGCACATTTTGGGTACGTAAGTATTCCAGGAAAGAAGATCATTCGTTTGTAGGTGAAGAATTTTATAGAACATGGAACAGTTTGTGATATAAACTCAAAAAGTGAAAACAGAAGAAGACATTCAGGCAGGCCAAAGTCAGTACGTGTCCAGGCGAACATTGACCAAATGAGGGAGTAGTTCCAAACAAGTCATTGCGCAGGAGAAAGCATTCAAAATCAATAGTGAGCGTTACATTACTGTCCTCTCAACATTTTGCAGAGCTTTTGGACGAATGAGAGTTGTTGACAGGGGCTCTCAGTGGTTCCAGAAGTATGGTGCAACGCCCTACCTCAAACGTAAGCTTATGATGGCAAGAGCAATATTTTCCAGAACGCATCATCTGCAGGACTGACAGTGAATGGGTTCCTCACAGCCCCGACATAAGCCCACCTGATTTTTATTTTATTTATGGGGATTTTTGAAAGACAATGTTTACAGATAACCCCAAGACAATTGCTATTTTAAAGAGGAAGATCACCCAATACATTGCAGCAATGATACGAGAGGAATGCAGACGAGTCATTCACAATTTCTCTCGTCAAGTTTACTAACGTAGAGCCGGCCGACATTTTGAGTAGGTTTCTGTAATTCGTTCCCGCCGCAGACCTGGTCTAGATATCGGCATGAAACTTTGACATACTGTTTTGCATTTAATGTGGAATGTTTGTGTAACAACACAACTTAACTTAAGCGTTAATAAATTATTCAACTTTTTACCGGTATGTCTTTTCTAAACACCCTGTATCAAGGGTTTTTTATTTTGAAATATGATTTGTTTTTCATGTCACCAACAGTAGCCGTGTCACAACAAACAGGGCAAGGTTAACTTTGAGCAATCCTTGAGATCAATCCAAGCCTGTTTTGAAGCTCTAAGTCCTAAAACTGTTTTCTGGGCTTACACATTTGCTTTTAAGTATATTCTCGCCAGGTCACAATTACTCACTTTATTTTGAGCAATGAACGGAGATACATAAAAGAAACGTCTCGGTTACAAAATGCACAAATCTTAAATATGTCAATTGTATTTATCGAAAGGAATCTTTCCACGCCAATGAATCAGTAAATGTGATTTTCACTGAGTATATATTTCGTCTACTAAGCAGACATTTTCAGCTCTTATTCAAGTGGAATCACTGTCAACGGATTATAAGAACTTCAACAGTTGAACCTCTTTTGTGCTTTTGGTTTTGGCAAAAAGAATATACAATCTTCTTTTGTGTGAATTCACAGTCTTGCACAGAAACAAGTCAACGTCACCTGGGATATTTTGCGTAATATATGTAGTATGTTAAAGTTGAATATGAAAATGATGGCACTCGTGACTTTCATGGTGATGTGCATAACTACGATGTCCTCAGGACTGCCAAAAACAGCACTTGCTCACGCAAGAAATCTACGTCAGGTAAAGAATATGTGTGAAGCTTTTTCTGCAATTAGTGTAATTATTTAACGGTTTTGCAAATGACCAGCTGGAAACCCAGTTCATACTGTTTCAAAATACGTTGTGTTATTTTTCCAGTAAAAATTGGCCTACGATGAAAGAAAAGGTCCTCAGCCAAGGCAAGACAGTTTCTTAAAAATTCAGTTTAGTTATTTGTCTACAAATTTTAGGTCGAAAACACTGAGAAAAACATTTGGCATGCTTCAGAAAAAATAACACAACAATGGGCTGGATTGTTTTTGTTAACTTGGGCTGTGGTTGGCGGACGTAGTTCACCCCAAACTCATTTGGCCACCTAACGTTCTCTCCAAGTTCATCTTGTTCCGTCACATAATTTTTATCTGAATATAATTTCTGTACTGTTAGTTGATATTCCTAAATGCAGTGCATGGTCTTCAAATCAAAACAGTTTGAAAGCTTCAAATTAAGACTTCCATATTCCACTTTTAAACTGCCGTGTGTTAATGTTTTTACTGCATGTTACTTTGAACACACGGTTGACTTCAGAGCATAAAAAGAGTGACAGTAGCATTTGTCTGACACTTTGACGTCATAATCATCAAGAGGCGCCAAACTTTTTGAAATATTTTTAATAGAATGGTGAAATACCGATTTACTTTTTAAACAGGTGATGGAAAACATCAACAAATTGCCGCGTCGCAGGAACTGCTGTTTTCCTTTCGACTAAAAACATCATGAACACAGCCTGCATAAAAATCAACCAGTAACTGGTCTTCAAGATTAGCGTATTATGATTGGAGTTAAGGGAGCAGCTTCCACAAAAGGAAAAAAGGCTCTTACTGATACAGTGCAACGCTACCACTGGCAACTTCTCTGCCCACATGAGCGATGTGCAAGTCCCATTTCAATCGTGAATCTCTTGTAACTTCTAAGTATGTGGTGCTATGAACTCGTTCTAAAGCAAGACCACCGCAGGAGAGATTAAACAGAATTTTAGATGAATTTTAAAAATGAGGATGAATTTTTAAAACTTGATTTATTTACGTTCATCCGATTTTGATTTTCTTGCATTTCCATGCATGGGCGTCGGAAAGTTTTCCAGGGGCCAATAGTGAATTTTCCAGGGGTAACCAAGGATTTTTCCAGGAGGGACCAAAAATTGTGAAATTTCATTTTACCCACTCGAAGCTAAGAAAATAACCTTTTTTTGCTAAAATTTTAATAGGAAAATGTCAAATTCCCAAATCCAGGGGTCTACGTTCCTACGCCCATATTTCCAAGTTTATTTTAGATTCCAATTGTTTCATATTATTATGTGAACGCAATAGAGTATTGTTTCTCAACCTGTGGATCATAGCGCAGTTGTCGAGTGGNCCAGGGAGTTATGNCAAAAATATGTTAGAATGCAGTTATCTAGACATCTAATCACTACAGCGTGGAAACATATTGATTGTGTTCAGATCAAGATTCTCACTGAATTGGATACAGGAATAAATTTGCTAAATTAGAATAATCTGTATTTATGTGAAAAACAGCATAGCCTGTGCTAGCAAGGTAGTGTGGTCACGCAATTTTTACCAACCGTTATCCAAGCAGAAAGGTTGAAAAACATTGCAATAGAAGGCTGTCGTCAGCAAAGGGGTGAGACTTGCATTTAAAAATTGTTGGCAAATCATTAACGTAGATTAGAAATGACACTGGGGCCAAGCATGGAATCTTGAGGAACACCGCATTTTACGATGTTTAGGTTGATCTTTGTTGGTTAATGAAGACGGACTGTTCCTTATTGTTAAGATAACTTCTAAAACAACAATTTTCCACACCGCGTATACCATAATAGTACAAAGCCTTACTTATTCGTAAAAATACTGCATCAGTTGTTTGGCTACTTCCATTCTGAGTAAGAAGGTGGTCGTACAATTTTAACAATGTTAAACAACCGCGACGGAAATCGAATTTTTCAGGGAAGATTACATTGTGTTCATCAAGAAAACTATCCTTACGTTGCAGTATAAAAGATTTATGAAGATATGGTTGAAATGGCATAAAAACACAGCTGGTCTGCAGTTAGATTGATTTAATATGGTACCTGATATAAGAGGTACTTCTTTTGCGGTACCGCTTGATGTGGCCTCATACTGTAACTGGTAAGCAAAGACACCAAACATGAAATTACTTTGACACAAACCTTTTTGTGTAGACGCAATGTTCCTTTGGGGGTCGAATCTATGCAACTGATGATCGATGGAGCTTTCGAGCTGGATCAAAAACTTTTTCTTGTGTTTGCACCAGGCTGGGTTATCCAAATTGCGAGTGGACAGCTTCGTCAAGTAAGTAATACATTTTTACAGATCACGTTCGATCGTTAGCAGCATAGGACCTAAGGTTCTGCAAAGAGCGGCACCGTCGAGGAAGATGGATTTAAAGGGTCTAATCACTTATTTTACATCATTTGAAAAGATTTCTTTCCCTATGTTATTAGTAACGTTACTCGCAATAAATATTTTGTAGTATTTAGAGCAACTATTCCATTTTGAAACTGAATTGCGATTGCCGTGCGAAGTGCTGCAAATTAGATTGAATTATAAATCAAGCGGCAGTCAAGCTTGTTCATCAGTACATCGACAAAATGTTTATGGGGTATACCGTTCTTTGAAAGATAAGCTCTAACACAGAGTGACCAGTGGCGTACGCAGAAAATTTTCATGGGGGGTTTCATTCAGTGGCATATGCTGGTCATTTGTTTGTGGTGTGCGGTCTTTGTGACGTCACAATTTGACACAGGGGGGCAATCAGATCTTCATTTCGGGGGGGCAATTTTCACGAAATTTTATTCGATGACGTCATCGTGCTGATTCAACCGTGGTGCAACTTTTTCGCAAAAGGTCACATATAACAATAATGTACTTTTGTCCGCAGACACGAAGTCCATAGTACAAAGACACACATTCTGCACACGCTTCTTAATAAAAACAGACAAAACAGAACGTTTTACAACAAAGCGTTGGAGGCTGCATCTCCGGTATCAAGCGAAATTTCTGACTTCACGCCATATGCGCATGCAAAGAGCAACATTGAACATATCAAATGCACTGAGAAAATTGATGATTAGGGCTTAGGATTTGGTGTTTAGCTAAGCATGTCAGGATAGGGTTTATGTTGCAGTTAGAAAAAGAAAAATAATTGAAGTCTAAGATTAAGTCCAATATTTTTCACTGGTTTTACTTATCACCGTACTGCAGCTTGTTGTGGGTATCTGACATCTAACCAAAAAGTTTAATTTATACAACACACATCAAAAAAGTAATCGCCAAACTTCATTCCTTTACTCTGAGAAGCAAAATAACTGACAAAAAATAATAGGTCAGAAATTTCGCTTGACACCGGGCTACAGAAATTTACTTAACAGAACGTTTTGTAACGGCGTTGGAGGCCGAGCATCAGTTTTACAGACGCATTCTTAACACAATTGGTTCACTTGGTACAACACTACTGCAGAGTGGGACGCTAATTCCTAAACTGGTCAAGCCCATGTAAAGTACGAATGCATTGTGACATGCACACCCTCAAACGAACAAACACTGCAATGTCCGAGCACTCGGTCACAAAGTAAAATGCGGTTGTAGTGTTCAAAGAATAAGGAAGAATATAAAAAATCTGACTGCATCAAAGCAGGCAACCATTACGTTATTAGACCTTCTGCAT
>JGI24158J21664_10007570_pt1 | contig 14427 bp, 12 predicted proteins | sample Ectturendosymbi3_FD_21664 | JGI IMG/M metagenome (IMG submission 21664) | reverse complement strand
TTTCTCAAATTTATGCGGACTAGCTCCCCACGGCTCGCAATTAAGGCTAGCTGCCGCAACACATCGTGTGAATGGTTTTCTAGATAGGCAAACCCTTTATTCCGTATTGAGTATTTTGTTTATCAAAAAGTAAATCATGTTTTACTGCATCTAAAGCTTAGGAAAGATCTAAAAATATAGTACAACCTACTAAATCTTTGTGTTTTGTGTAAGAAAATTTTGTAAATCATTTATGGCAAATTCTGTAGACAACCCTCTCTTGAAACCATATCGGCAGTCTGTCAAAAGATTATTGTGTTTTAGGTGCAGTAAATGTATAGTCTATCAGGAAGAAGTTTTTCCAACACTTTAATGATAGGAGGGAGCAAGAAGATTGGTCTGTAGTTTCAGCACTTTACATATGAACCAGTTTTATGAATGGGAGTATAAAACTGGTTCATAATCTGAGCAATCTTTAGTACGTCAGGGGACACCCGACTTGAAATGCAGTTATTGAAAATTTCAGACAAAAACAAATATAGAGAAATAATAGAACTAGACATTTTAATGAATTCTATTGGAACATGATCAAGTGGAATAGCTTTGTTACTACCAAGATCTGTTGATGCCATGTTCAATTTCAGTAGGACATGCAAGCTGTAAGAAAAAGGTATACTTTCATAATTTTATTGAGATCTTCATTGATAAACTTCGCAAAGGCAACTTTAGGTTCAGCAGTGTCCAACCCGGAAAATTGCATCTTTTTCCCCAATTCGTCAGTCCAATCAAGTTCACCTTTTTCCGCGGTACCTGACCACAGTTACAAAACAGCAGATGTTTCAAACGAGAAAGACGGAAACACTGATACAAGCTTTGTTTCAGTGCAACAAAAGACGCACTTCGCAACCACCATTTCACCAGAACAAATTTGCAATAACGTAGTTCTTGTCCAAGAATCCCGTATAGTACGCCGTAATACCAATATAGTTTTCATAGTTTCAAGCATGTACTCATCGTCAACTTACGCTTGCACCCGATCATATTATCTTGGAAGTGAAAATAACATTGCGAATTGCTTTCACCTTAGCACAAGTTCAAGACACAGGAAGTGCGCATGAGTATTGTTTAAACAGCTCGCACTTCCATGGAAACCACGAAGACAGTGAGGTTTGCACTTCGTCGCGTGTGTTCTAAATCGCGTTTTGGAAACGTTAATGCTGTCCTTGCTAAAAACAGCGAACTATTGGGGCAGCACCTGTAAGTCTTGCTCCGTTGTTGGTACATCTGGAATGCAACTCTTGGCTGGAGCGCATATTAACTTAACGAGACAAGCTCTGTTTCTGTTTCACGAATGTGTGCGACACAAACGGGAGTGCACACCCACAAATCTTGCAGAAACACTCAACAAACTGCAGGGCAACACGCAAGAAGAAAGTGGTTAAGCCTGGCCAACGTTTCCGACTCAATCTTTCACGTGAAAAATGCGTGCCGTTTCGCAGTCTTTGGCTGTACGCCATAACTACGTCATGTATCACGCAATCCCGTTACAACGTAATGTATCACGAAAACTGGCTTGTACGTCATTACAGTACCACGTCACAAATTCAGAAAATAATTTCAATACTATCAGTCGAAACCCATCCTCTTCGAACCTTTCATTCTCATGACGCCTTCGTTCACCGAGGGCATATTTGCTACGACCAGCGGCCAACCAACGCCATAGGTGAAGGGAGTTAGACGAATGACTTCTCCAGAAAGAAAAACTTGTAACAGCTCGAAGTTTAGTGACGGAGAAATGTTTTTTTTTTTCAAAATTCTTACCGGGACTAACTGCTAAAATATTCGTAGGAACAGACCGCAGTAGTGGATATAAAAAGCAAGAAATTTGTGAAAACAAAAAATGAAACAACCTCCAACGTACCCTGTCCACAGACCTCTTGCTTCTCATTTCCTTGACAAAACTCCGTCGCTGACCTATCTGGTGTCATGTTGGTTTCCTTGATGCCACCAAGGATTGATGCATAGTAGAGGATGTTGAGACATTTTACGGCAGAAATTACCTTTCTTGATTGGAGGACAGCCGAATCATCACTACCTTGTGAAGCGATCTATCAAACAACATACGAACTAAGATACTCCCGGTAGAAACATACACGCTTTCCTAAATCTTTATTTCGTGTGGTAGTCTTTGTCTTTTACGCATTAACCGTTAATAACTTATCACAATAGTGTAAACTTGTGGCAATTCTGCTCTATTTTTCCACCAGAGCACTAAAAGAAGTGAACGAATTATAAATTTCGGGGATAAAGCATAAAAAAAAACGCGTTTTTGCACATTAATTGCTGCCTGTGCGTTTACAGTAGTTTATCAGGCCAGCCATTTGAGGTGAGCGGGAGGAATTATGCAAGACATCCATACAAATGTCTATGTCTTTGTTATACTTACATAGAACAAGGTATTCTTTGTAAGTACGCGATGTTTAAGATGACTGTTTGTTTGGTTGCTAAGTAGTTCACTCTACATTGAATTTTAACTATTTCACTGTAGGCCTAGTAGCCTGCAGTGCAGAGTACAAAATCATTTCATTCTTGTGCTAGTAGCACTCCTGCCATTAAAATAAAACAGCTCAGTGGCAGATTCGCANTTTTCTTGCAGCAACAGAAAACGAAAGTGGTCAACACGCANCATGATACGGTTACAATTTTATGACTGTTTACGCCACGACAACGCTTTCGCAGTTTCGTTGAAAAAATGTGTAAAAATGGGAGTTTGGGAACTCCTGGAATGAATAAAAATTTGGGTAACTAGTAGTAGCCTGCTGTTTGAAGGTCAGGCTCGGAATGTTTGAAGTTTTCGAAATACNCAGTAGTTTGAAATCATTTATGGTATAAATTATAATCTACATCAACATTGATTTCATACTATATCGTGGAAACTTCCAACTTTCTGAGCCTAAAGTTTATTGCACCATTACTGTATTCTGCTTGCTTACCTCCGCCGTTAAGAACCGCTGCAGAGATTCAACCATCCTTTGTAGATCAGCGGCACAATAGTCGGACCAGAATTCAACTAATGCTACTTGGGTAAACACACGCAATCCGCCCAAAGCGTGACAGAAGTTCGCGAAGGCGGTGGTAATGGTTTCAACATTGTGCTGAGCGAAGTACTCCATCAGGACAACGTACAGGTTGAGATAATTTGAAGTGCACACGCTTATCCAAAAACCCACGCTTGAAAGCGCAGAAGACAATGCTTTGGTGAGTAGCGTTTCCACACGAGGATACTTGGAGCACTGACGAAAAAAGGATATGACGAAGTTTGCATCAACCGTCGGTTGCAACTTTTCCGAACACGCCGACGGTCCAGATGGTGATGAATAAGGAGCCTGGTTGTCGTTGACTCTATCTTTCCCCAGCACAGGAGTAGCAAAGAAAACGTCATCAACAGCGGTTTGTGCGTCACAATCGACGTTATCCTCTCCTCCCTCAAACCGAGACATGGTTTTCTTTTTGAGTAGTCCAAACCTGCGTAGTAACGGATAGGCACTACGGTGATATTGCACACAATAATAGTAGTCAGGGCTGTGAGGCTGGAACGCAAATTTCGCTGAAGCTTTTGAACAGCCAACAATGTTTACCTGTTTATGGAATCTTTGCACATAAACACAATCCACAAAGAACGCTCAACCGTTGAAATGTAGTCTTTTCCAGGTTCAGACGTCAAATCACAAAACTCCTCCAGAACTGGAAAAAAGGAAAAACTTGCAACATACTACGGTTTTTCAAAACAGTTACAAAACCAAATGCTCAACAGACTTTTTGATGCCAAAGCTTTTCAACTTTTCTATTATTGCATCGTTTTGCTACTATGGTATGTTGCTTGTTTGAAACCAAAATTTCCAACTTCAGACGCCAATCGATAATTCAATTTAGTTCTATCTATAAAAACTGGCAACTAAGCACAGCTGAATAACGAGACTGAAGACATGATGAAAAAACAAGACTGTTTAAATTTCTTTTGGCTTGTTTTAGAAAAAAATCTGAAACTAAAAAGTAAACTTGAGATCAAATTCTTCACATCTTTAGCCATTCCGTGCGTAACTGTCAAATCAAAATGAAGATGTCTCAGGCAAAAGAAAAATTTCAATTTTAAATGGAAAAAATCATTTGAGATTACCAGGTCATACGTAAAAAATTAATCGGCACGAATGTTTCTCAAATGGACGGGGTGTCAACTGAATAGGTCTCAAATGAATGTGGTATCGATTGAACAGGTCGCAAATGTCGTAGTCTCAAATGAAGTGTTCTCAAATGAATTGAGATTGGTCTCAATTATCTACACACCAAAATTCACTGTATATATTTACCAAGACATTGATGAAGAACCAGATATGCTGCAGACGCTAAGTATTGCAACATGTCATGGCTGTGTTTTTGCTGTGAGATCTTGTAGCTTTTTACAAAATATAAATACTTCCCAACGCTTCCCATTTTTCTACGCATGCATTCAAGGGTTATTCCAGCATTTTTGTATATCTACTGTTAATATCCACCTGTTTTTAATTCTGATGTGGTCATGTTGAACGTGTCTGTCTTGCTGTTGATCAGTGCCTGGTGAATTTGAACTTGTACTGTATGTACATTATATGAACGCAGTGAAAGACCACGTACTTAAAAGTGATGCATGCAATGGTCACCCCCACTCACCAGTCAGTACTGGGTGACATGAATGTTACAGCACGGCTTTAAAAAGTGTTCATATGAATGGTCGATTGTGCGGCAAACTGAAGTAAATATGTGAGTCTTTCTTACTGCTCCTTTTTCAGGTGTCTTTTGTAACGAAAATAAATTGGGATACTTTTGTCCTGTTTGGCAAATTCTGAAACACAATTCGACATATTTTGTCTTCGTGGACTTGGAAACACTGGTATGGGTTACGACATGGTGTAAAACAGACACCAAGCGATCTTTCAATTAACTTCACACTTTTGTGAAAGTTCTGCTGAGACACAATAGCCCTCGGCATTTGATTAAAGTGGTGTACAACCTTTTGCTATTGCCGGCCGCATTACTTTTATTTACATGAAGTACAGCCGCCAATGAGTTCGAGTTATATTTATGAGATACGTTTAATTAAAGAATAGGTTTTATCCGGTATATCTCATTAATTTGTGCCTAAAAGTATAATAAAATGTCAAAAAATTTAATGAATCTATTAAAAGAAACATCATCATCCAGATTGTTACGCATCGTGTCGACTGATTTTCTTGCCTAGCGTTTGTTTTGCTTCAATATTCGCCAGCATGGCCGCCTAATCTTATATTTTAAATTACATGTGGATGGTCGCAAATTTCATTATCGAAGGTCGCAGGTTGTGCACCGTTGGTTTGAAGTTTCGGTTAAATGTAACGGTGCCGCGTAAAACCAACTTCACGCAAATCGTTTGGTTGCGCAGCGGCGGGAAAAACTATGGCTCCATGTCTTCTCGTGCACGAATTCCAAACTTCCTTAGCCGCTGACAAACACTCCGCAAATTTTTCACATCTAAATACCGCCACCCTTTTGTAGCTGGCCAAGATCGGTCGGACTAGTCCTGCTGGCTAGATCAGCGTTTCTCCACCTTTTTTGGCTCATGGACCATCTTTTTAAAAAACATCTGATGGACCACTTGGACCACGTTGAGAATCACTGTGCTAGATTGATCATGCTTAATGGTAGTTTAATGGCGTTGAGATTGACGGTGCAGTTTAAATCTTCGCCATACTACTTTCACATAACTTACCAGTCACGAAGGAAATTTCCTGCAGCTTACGTTAGTCGAGCTACAGTTTTTCATCATTCAGCTAAGATGCAGATATGAGTTGAATGAGTAACATGTTTTGGCAAACGCTGTGTGGAGAAAATTTCCAACTACCCTTCCCGGNATCCGAGCGTTGTTTGACTCAAACCCCCTCATGACTGACAAGGCCCCGTTTCGGAAGGAGCGATTTAACTGCATCAATGACAAGTTTGGCACCGAATCTTCGCAAGTTCAAGTGAAAGGTAATTTTAAAAACAGGGTTACCGACAGGTTTTCTCGTCATGGCTTCTGTTGTGAACCAAAAACAAATATCCAAAACCAACGCAGCTTTTTTCAGTTCCGGTTTGGTTTTCTTCGTGGAATCCTTCATAAACTTAACGCAGCAAGCAATGTTCACCTGTTGCAATAAATCTTTTCGGTGCTCGTGCGTTTCTCTTTCTGCGTTCTGTGCCGTGCATTTCACAAAAGCGCGGATGCCTTTTAATTAACATCCCTTTTAAATATGTAACGATTTGTAACTGAGTCGAAGGCGTTGCTTGTTTCATTTGTCGCTTCGTTGTATAGTTGAGATTTAGTCGATTCTAGCTAGAATAGTAGAAGCCGATCTGTTGCTAGCTCTCATTACCTTTTATGGAAGATGCAGCACAAGTTCTTCTAGCAGCTTCAGGAGTAATTAATTGCTCCGCAAGTTCCTTTCGAATTCCGGGGTTTACACCAACCTCCGAGGTAAGCGCCGATTGATGATTGGGGAGATCTGGCGAAGATGAAAAATGCATTCATGACGTAATAATGTTAAGAAAGTGGGAAACCAGACATTTTCCCTCAAGTCCTTATATTCGGACAAGTTTGCTTCTTTCGAATTTCGATGAATTTAACAAAATTTGCGATCAAGTGCAAATCCTTTTTTCCACCCTGTCCGTAACGCTGATAAAGCTTAACTTTATTCAGGATGCGCAAATTTGTGACAAAACTTTAAGTCTAGACCGGTGGTTTTCAACCCTATTCATGCAGCGACCCATTTTGCAACCCAATTTAACCAAACAACCCCTTCCGAAAATTTCCAGCCAAGCATGTGAAATGCAGTTGTGTTTGCACAATAGAAAATCACAATGATTAAAAAAAATCCGATATCACTATGTTAAATAAAGAATATTAATTAAACTGACGCATATGGCAGCATCAGTGAGAGAGACCCGTGACGTATACAAATCACTCCAAAGCACAACTCATTGAAAACTAGAATAACTCCAAAGTTAGCGACCGCAATCAGATATCTAATTTACAAGTAAAGCATATTCTTACGCCACAGAGTTATTCGTGCGTTGGCAAACGTAACAGTATTGTAATGGTCATCATCACACTTAAAACAATGTTGAATGAAAAAGTAGGCTATCATTTTTGCCAGGTGGTCCTATTATTTTGGTTACTACAAAAGTGGATCCATATACGAAATATAAAATCTAGACGCAATTATGGGCATTTTTATCAGAAGCTCTCGCAACCTCCAGATAAATGACGTACGACCCCCACGGGGTCACGACCCCAAGTTGAAAACCACTGATCAGGCAGACCTACACGCAATCGTGCAAATGCACGATCTTTGTTTAAAAATTCGCTGGAGACCTGTCGGCATCAGCAAAAATATGTTTCGATCAAATCCAAACGTAGAGGTTAATGAATTGCTCAGATTGTTTGCCTGCCACGGGCTGCTTTGAATTTAAAACGTTGCAAGTTTCTGCACTAACAAAACTTCAGAAATTTCTCCACAGCCTGGAATCGTGACCGAGGGATGAAGGTTTGATGTTGTTGGAAATGCTCTGTAAGCTCTTTATAAAGAATGTACTGGCATTCAAGTGGTATTGATTTTGCAAAAATTGGGGCGAATATTGGTTAGATCATTCAAAATTTCAGTTTAACCTAATTTAATTCAGCACGTAAAGCAATCTTCCGAACAGAAATTTCTCAAGTTGCGGAAAAATATCTAACATAGCGCAGTGATGTATCATGCATTGCACACAGCACTAACCATAAAATAATATTTTCACAGCTATAGGCTACACAGACTGGAAATTATGTGAATACCCTGTTTTGTTTTCACTATTAGGCGAAGCGAATTTTCTTACGGGGGAAAAGACATTGCGAGATGATTGCTATCTTTGACATGGCTTTGGCAGTACCTTGGTGTGGGAGTGATATCCAACTTTTGTTGACATTTATTTTACTATGAACGTAGAAAGCGCGACAGGGGAGGAGTTAAGCTTGCGGCGTTGTAAAAAGGATCGTTTGGCCCACAACTGTAATAGTAGAAAGGAAAACAGCGAAGCATAAACGATGCCCCTAGCAAATAATAAAGTTACGCTTTTGAAACACCTACGGGATGGATGGTAACGCCTAGAAAATAAACCAGAAACTAGGCCCCCGTTTCTGTTGGGCAGGATCAGGCACTTAACACCAAGTTCCAGAAAGCGAAAGACTCTGAAGCCACAAAATAAAATGTCAAATGTGCAATCAGCAGGATGAAACAGTGCAATGCATTTTGTGCAAACTGAACAACTGAATCGAGCTAATGACATTTCTGTAGTATACACAAATCAATATCCGAACATGACAGGCTCTTCTCCCACCATACATCATAGCTCTACAAGCCAGGACGCAAGATGTCCTGTGGCAGACACTCAGTAACTCAGGTAGATTGCTAGATTTGCAAGAATATAATGATATGGTCAAACCAAAGTACATGAAACTAGTGCCATTCTTCTATGCACTTCTCTCACAGTTGCTTTAAAGAAAAAACATGTTGACAACCTACTTCATGGTCATCAAATACTGAAAGGTTTGCCACAAAAGGTATCTATCAATCCTAATTATAAACATGCATGCAGCAAATAGTGTAATTTAATTGAAATTCCAAACGTAATGTAGAATAAAACTGATGATCAATTTAACAATTTCACATACTTCAGCAAGGGTTTCATACCTAAACGCAGGAGCTCTGCGGAAACTTTCAATATTAAGTTCACCAGCCAGTTGTAATACAAAACATCCTTGACTACAACCTTACCTGTAAACTTCTTCCTCAATGGAGGGCAAACAATGCAGTTAGGTCTTTTGCATTGCTTCCAATGGGCAATAATTTGTCGTGAAGATGCACAGTGCGCGACTGCAACCATAATATAAATATTAGCCATTCCCTGCATCTATATGTACTAGATGTGTCACATATCATATAGTGCATATAACACAAACACATAGCCATGGGCATCTGCAGAAATTTTTCCAGGTGGGGCAAAATCGACATTTTCATCTTTTTCAGGTTGTCGGTGATGCAACGCAAATGGACGTATACAAAAGGAAAATGTTTGATGTTATGGCAACAGTTGCATACAGTGTTTTCCTTGTAAGAAAACTTTACACTAAGAAAATGTTTGCTCTAGTGAGCATGGATATTTCAAGACTGAGTTAGCAGAGTTCTGAATGAATTACAAACTTTGTCAATTTTTTGAATAAGTGTAAAGTCTTATGAAAATACGAACAAACTACAGTCTACACATCTAATTCAGATTTTTCATACTTTTCCAATGTTTTGGAATGTTGCAAGTGCGGAAGATGAGATTTCAGTGAGTAAATGTTCTGGTGGTACAGTGCATTTGCGCACCTTCAGATGGAGCATTGGTTGCGAAAATGCGTTTTGTTGGAAGCAATGCTTCTTTACACATAGTTTTAGCCAGGGGTGGGCAAACTTGTTCAATGGATGTTTCATTTGCAGAAAACCAAAAACACCAGCAAGCTGCAAAACCAGTTTGTAGTGTCAATACAAATACGGTAAGAATGCAAGTTTTGCATTGAATATTGTACAGTAATTGTCAGTATTAAGTTTTTGTTTGATTTTAAAGTACCCTAAAATCTGGACAGTTCGTTGCTATTCATCTAGAAGAGCCACACAAAATATGTCGGCGAGTTGCAGTTTGCCCACCAGTGGTATAAATCTACGTGGCTTACCGCTATCAAGAGTTGCTGCATTACCTGCCACGATGTCTGCGTTCAATAATTGTTTGCAACAAAACTGGTATTGCCACTGGGGTGAGTCTCATTAACATCAGATTGCTGCCTTCTTCAATATCAGATAACATTAGATTTCTAAGGTACCGTTTCATATAATGTAAATGCTTCTATTACCAATACATAACAAGCGCATTAAACCTTGTTGAATCCAAAATAGAACAACGTGTCGTCATTATCTGGAGAAGTCAGTCATGCGAAATGTAAAATATTCATCCCAGCATAGCGAAGAGAGCTTCTTCTGCTTGGAACACTAACCAAACAGACACCAGGGTGAGAGATTGAAAGAAACCTAATAATTACGAATCTTAACTTGTTGTGATCATAAAAAGAGATTAAAATATGGAAAACAAAAACAGCAGCCTAGCCAACGTCAGATTTGTAGCCAAAACGTCAGACATCAGAAATTTTTCTGAAAACATCAGAAGTGGCAACACTGAGCAAAACGCCTACCGCCGGGACTTAGAACTGTCGCTAGAAAGTCATGAATAGGGGGGCTTTACGTTTGTGCAAGGGGGTTTGATATTCAAATTTGACAAAAATTCCACTGGTTTATAGTGTTTCATATTTCAATTTGGGGGACTTGGAGCTTTGTATGGGGGAGCTAAGCCCACCAAAACCCCCGTGGCGATGGGACTGCTATGACTTGGAAGTGCATCTTCGAAGATTTGTTGCCATGTTATTGTTATGCAACAAAGGCCAATAGTAGAACAATTCACTCCCTAGTTTCGCAACCTGCCTCTGCAAGCAAAGAATCCGATTTAGTGAACTGGGAAGCTCATAACAGCACGTTACCAAAACAGTGAACCTGATTCTTGTGCAGTGTGAGTGTCATATCAGCAAACAATCTGCCATAGTAAGAATTAATGCAACTGATCAGAAGTAAACTGCTGACTTCACCTTTTTCCAAAAATTTTTGCTTCTTAGCCCCAATTTCCAGAAGGGGGCAAATGGTTGTTTTGCCCCCCCCCCCTACGGATGCCCATGCACATATCTGACGATTTAAATAACAAATGCACAACTTCAAAATATTAGAATAACTTTAACAGAACTCATTTAACCAAGTATTTCTGCATGCAAAAGTAAACAAAACAAATTCAAGTTATGCAAGCGAAAGTCAATCAACAATTTCTCACAAAGAGCCAGAGTGCACATTATAAAATCTAGAAGTTTTTCGATGATGCAGCCAAAGACATCTGTCACGGTTTCAAATTAAGTTTGAAATTGCAGAAAAATTCTGAGTATCTTATATATTTTTACTGTTTAAAAAATTTTTCATTTTCTTCATGGTAAAAATCGTTTTAAAACAAGGCAAACAAATCTATGCATCGTGAGAGTTATCATGTCACTAACCAACGTCACCTGCTTTGCATCTAATCTTGAAACAAACTTCACAACCTATGGCTATAGTCGTGTTAATGCTTCCATGCAAACATGTCAGCATAAAGCCTTCTGAACATAAAAATATTTGATATTTGAATATTCACATTGAAAAATGATAACACACCATAGACTGTAGTTAACAAAACTGTATACTTTCAAAACCATAAAAGTAAAGCATGGAAAAAATATAAAAAACAGAAACGCACCACGGCATTGCAGGCCTTCATCACAATTCTTCATGTGCTCCAGAACATTTCTCATTGTGTGGCAATGTGACACAGAGCAACACTGTACATTTTGTATAAAAAAGGCAAAAGACCACATTCAACATACTAATTAACAGACGTCATGAATTTAATCACCACTAAATGTGAGAGTTCACTGACAATATAGATTTAAATAATTGTGAAACAATGCAAGTGCAGTGTGGTAAGCAATTAGCAGACAAAATTTGAAAAGATTAAAGAAAAACAAAGACCAAAATTAAACACAATTTGAAAGTTCTTATAGTCGAAGCTGGCATAAAGCCAATATACATCAAATTCTTGCAAATAATTTCATTACGTACAATGCACAAGTGCACATAATTTTCAACCAATGTCTCACAAAATCAATCAGACAACTTTATCAAAGACAAATTGGTTTGGTTGAGCTACATATAATTGATCAAATATGCACCATTCCATCACAAGACAAGATTTGGCATTTTGAATACCAATTGATGCAAAAGCAAGTTTTATGCTAAACTTTTATATTAATAAACTTTATTTTATTTAATTACATTTTAATTTACTTACAAATGACTTACCACCTTGGTGGTGCACTTTGCAGCATGTAGCAGCATGAAAAGCCGATGTTGTATCAACTTCCATTTAGGCACTTTAACCATCTGCTGCATTTCATCTGCAGGAAATATTCACTATATGTTGAAATACTGTCATATCTTTTAAATCTTTGTACAACTATGATTGTGTACAGCAACTGCAGAAGAATTAGACCAAAACTACTTAACTCGTTGGCAGCTGGCCTACGATATATTCGTACTTCAATTTCGGCCTAAAAAACAGCAGTTTTCGGTTGCCTTACCAACGCCCTAGCTCCTCCGACGATTGCACTTGAGAGCTGTTCAACGGCTCAAACGGATCAGCCAGTCTGGTAGATTGCACTCGTAAAAATTTTGTTTGGTTGGGGGTGCAGATTGTTTGTGACTGACGTCATAAGCGAAGTAGTAGTCTTAGGGTTATTTTGGCTCATGTTGCCTGGCCTAGGGCCCAACCACTAGGCTGAAGTTTTCATTGGAAACTAGACTCAAGTCCGAGTCTTTTGAGCCTTTGATCGACTTTCTAGCGTTTCTGGTTCAAAAGTGATGATCTAAAATAAACAAATTAATTAATTAACTAATTAGCTAATTAGTCAAATATTTTTACTAACTTACATCAGAACTTTTGAACCCGAAACCCCAGCAGGTCATCCAAAGTATCAAAATACTTGGATTGTAGCCTAGTTTCCCGTAAAAACTTCAGCGAAATACTACCACCTAACAGTTGGCGCCCAGGGCCAGGCAAAGTGGGCCAAGGTGGCCTAAAAGTCCTCCATTTATGAAGTCACTCACAAAAAACCCGTAACCCCCAAGCAAAAACATTTTTTTGAGTGCAATCTACTAGACTGGCCGATCCGTTTGAGCCATTGAACAGCTCTCTAGCGCAATCGGCGGAGGAGCTACGGCATTGGTAAGGCAACTGAAAACTGCTGTTTTTTCTGCGAAAATCGCCAAAACCAGTCAGACGCCAAAGTGTTAAACAGATGTGAAATGAGATCAGTACAATATGTAAAAAGCTTTTGCCAGTGCCAGGTTGCGAAACCAAGAGTGAATGCAAACAGGATAAAGATTTCTGGATTGAGGATGCATAAAGTTACGCAAAATTTGATTTCCCAGTAAAAAAGTTTGCTTATTGATTTGATTATGTCACTTTTGTAGAGATTCATTATTTGAATGCAGTGAGGATAAGGTAAGCTTTCAAAATGTACAACCATGAGCTGTGATGATGATGATGAACGCTTTGCAATCCATTGTCTAAACTTCCTTCAGATTTAGGGATTATAATATATTTTACCTAAACAAGTTCCCTAAGTTTTGAGTAACTGTGGACTTAGCAAAATTTTTCTCGTGAGTTATTATTTTTGTCTTTTTTCTTATGACCCGGCATGTTTTTGTCATAAGGTCAAAATAGTTAGAACTCTTTATTGCAGTTACAACACATGTCAAAGCACAACAATTGCAATTTAAACAACTTCACACCTTTGAGGAAAATGTTGACTGATTTCGTTTCAAAAATAAAATGTTGACAATAGATCTATCCCTGGTCCCCATTTTCACCATTGAATATGCTGACAAAGTAGTGAACAACAACTGCTCAAGAAATAATAAGTCTAACAAAAAACAACTTTAACTTGATATTTTCATTGAAATGACCTCAATCATGGGTGGCCAACCAGTCAGAGACCAAGAGCCACATTTCTTACTGCGTTACTGCAAACAGCCACAGCATACCTATGAGCGCACACGAACATTATCCCATCTCTTCCTCACTCACACACATATCTTTGCTCAGCCAGATTTATTTTACCTATCGCACACCAAAATGACAATTACAGGACTTAGTAAGTCATTTATTGCTATGCACGTTATTTAGTGGGACTTTTGGTAATTACGTAAGAGCCACATGCTGTTTTTTTGGTCATAGACCAAAACCTTTTTGAAATGACCAAAAAATTATGTCATTCCAGTCAGAATGTCTGAAAATATAGGCTAATGGATACTGTACAATGAGTTTTGATGCAAATGTGAGACAAATTACCAAAATGTCTCAGCGAAAAAAATCCAGGCCACATGAAACCAGGCAGAGCCAAATGCAGTTGGTCACTCCTGACCTCAATCAAATAATGGATAAAAATGCAAAATTCATCAGCATAGAACAAGGTAGAGGATTTTATTTCCAAATATACAAAGAACATCAAAGTACATTTCATGATGTATATATTATTTGGACAGAAAAATTTTTGATCTTGTGTTTTCCAAATCCAAGAATATGCACCTAGAAAGTTTTCAAGAACTCACTGACATTTCCACATGGAATTGTCCTTGAATATCAACACAATTTGCATAATATCTCTGAAGAAAATTATTGTCACACAAGCAAAAAACA
>JGI24158J21664_10007569_pt1 | contig 14428 bp, 15 predicted proteins | sample Ectturendosymbi3_FD_21664 | JGI IMG/M metagenome (IMG submission 21664) | reverse complement strand
TGGTTCCCAACCTTTTTGGCCCATGCCCCACTAAACGACCTCTAAAATGCCGATTGTCCCCATGTGGTGATATAAAAAAATCTAAACATACATCAAATGTTTACCAATCTAAAGAAACAAATTAAATTCGAAATTTGGACCCATACCTCGTCAGTCGGCCTCAACGCCACCCATAAAAATCAAATTGCCCCCTGAGGGGCGTACACCCCACCTGCTTTTTTTCGCTGAGATATTTTGGTCATTTTTTGCTGAGACATTTCGGTCATTTGTCTCGCAGTTGTATTAAAACTATCATATCAGTGTTCATTAGCCTATATTTTCAGCCATTTGGACCGGAATGGCTTAATTTTTTTCAGCCATTTCAAAAAAATTTCAGTTTGTGACCGAAAAAAACAGCACCCCACCCACGTTGGGAACTTCTTATGCACAGATGTGATCTTAGGAACTTGTTGCAAAGCCAAACACGAATCCAACGGGAGGCAAGCGAAAGATGAGTCTGAAAAATCTCAGGAATGTTTATGAAGGGAAGATTTCCAGAAGTTGGGGAGTTTTTTCAAAGTAATGTTTGTACTAGCAATCCTGAAGTAAAGTAAAACAAGGTGTAACAAAGGAACAGACTTATTTATATTAGACAATATAAGCTGAGAAAAAGAATGCTTTGCCCATTGCCAATATCAAAGAGCATATGGCATCGTGAAAGACCTGATACTCTGGCAAACTTCATCTTACCACAGCAAACGACAATATTTTTACACACGTATCAGGGTAGGCCAGATAATACGTGTATCTGTAAGCAGAACCGTCGCCAGAAAGTCTTTAATAAGGGGGGCTTCACGTTTGCGCAAGGGGGCTTGACATTCTAAAAAGTGGCAAAACTCAATTGATTTGTAGTGTTCATATTTCAATTTGGGGGGGCTTGGAGCTCTGTTTGGGGGCTAAGCCCACCAAAGCCTCCGTGGCGATGGGACTGTTTGCAAGCCACAATGTTTCTCAATAAAGATGCTAATTATTATTGGTTGTAGCACTGTTTCCACAAGCGACGAAACGGTCGTTCACCTGGAAAAGTAAGTTGAGGCCCTCCATGCAATCGCCAAGAGAAAAGTACGAGCTGTACACTGCAGGGTCGATCGACGCTCTGCGTGAAAAGGAACGAATTTAAAATGTAACCAGTATAGTATATTCTAATAGCCAGTAACTGGAACTGAAGAGTCAAACACGAACGAGCGGCGGCAGTACACAGCCGTGGACGTCGGAAGAGGGTACAGAAGCGAGGGCAGGAGGGACCTGCACACACCCTGGATTTTAAATTTGATATTTTGCTATTGACTTTTTAGTAGAAAAATGTTTTTCTCTTAGTTTCGAGTTGGTAAAATGGAATTTCACCACTGTTGGCCCTCCAGGGAATTCATGTTTTGGGTGTTGCAACCTCTCCGTTGGCGTTGCGTTGAATGTGTGATTCACCACGAACGGGATGTGCGCCAAGAATAACAGCCATATATACGTGGTGAGAACAAGCCATAACAGAGTGATTGCGACGTGGAATCTCTGCCGATACGAACTTGTGAACGATTGAACAAAATGACCAGCGTACGCACAGAGTGATTGCGACGCATGATCTCTATTGTTGCTTGCTGCCACGGTGTGAAGCTTTGCGCACTTGCCGCTCGCAACATGGGCGCCCTCTTGGAAAATCCACTATTTTCCCCCTGGAAAAACTTCTTCCGACGCACATGCACACAGCGATATTTTCACGCAACGCCCGCGTCGCGAACGTTTGTTTGGGAGTTACGGCGACCTTACTTGGTTTCTTTCATCTTTGTGACGTGATAATGAAGATCCCAAGCCTCGAAGTCGCCGCCCACGGAAGAGTGCGCAGCTTTCAACGCTTGCAGTTCGTCGAACTCCGACTGTGGTGCACAAGAAACAATGGAGGTGTTCAGTTTGACGTGGATCTTCAAGTTTTGGAATGTTATTTGGCATCGTTTAATTATTATCCGTGGGAGGAAACTCAAGACTGCGTCAACAGTGAAAAAAATTACATGGAATTCCAATGGGTCCGTGGAATACGCGAGAATAAGGAATTAAGTACAGGCGTTGCTAGTTCCACCTTTAGTACACCACGGGCAGGCTGTAATTAGGTTTTCTCAAAACTTTCAGTGCAACGGTATCTCAATAAAAGTACTAATATCATCAAAAAAACTCAGGAAAACAAAAAAAAAACGTTTTAGTGATGATGCATTCTGTGTAATCATTTGTCGCTCAGAAACAAAGGGAATTTTATGAGTAACGGTACACACACTAATGACAGTTACCGTACCAAGACCCGATTACTTGAGGCAGTGCACATACAGGCAAGTTTCGTTCATTAGCGAAAGATACCTTTGAAACTGCATGGTTTCCTTCGTTGTAACGCATCTAACACCACAACAGCATTGGTTGCTTTCTTCATGCACAGTCTGATCCACAGCAAAGGCGGGAAAAGACCAGCTGCGGTGACAGCAGCGTTGGCTTCATGTTCGGCGAGGGGAGATTTTGCGCCCAGATGTATTTCGCCCCAACCAGGGTCTCCAAACTTTCTTGTCGAAAACCACATGAGCTACTACACAGTAGATTGAGGGCCGGACATCTTGCGTAATGTGATTGTTTCGGAATGTTACACTCTACCAAATCAAGAGATGTTTCGTGAACATATTACTTTATTATTATTGACAAACTGTCTTTAGGGCCGGATGAAATGGCTTCGACGGCCGGATTCGGCCTGCGGGCCGTAGTCTGCAGAGCCCTGGACTAAACTGTCGCTCAATCTGACGTCACTGCTTTAAATTTGGTCGCAAAGGTGAAGGAGCAAAAAAAAGAGAAAAAAAGACATCATGAACATACCTTCACTACGGGACGCAGACTTGACGTGAGCGAATGCAGAAATCGCAAAACCGAGTCGGGACATTTCGCCATGGTCGATTGCAGCGCGCGATGCGCGAACGTCTCGAAGCCGACCAACTGCGCAATTTCCTGCCGCACACGCAGCAGCCTGCGATTACAACTGCTTGTGTTATGTGAGAAAGAGATGTTTTTATTAGCTGCAGAGGAGGCAGTGGCCGGAATGTGGGCGGTCGCAGCGATAATTTCGTAGTCTTTTAACAGACAACCTTTTGCTTGGAGAAATCATATTTTTGTAAAAAAGCGACGTTTTCTATTGAAGACTGAACCTTTTTGTTTAACAATATTCTGAGAATTACTTTTCTTACCTGGAACTTCGAGAAGGAACATGACGAACTGAAACTTTTTCAACTTCACGATCTATTATAGCTTTTATTAATGCATATTATTAATGCAACAAGGTGTGTCTCTGTGACGTAAGAATGTAGGGACGGCCAAATAACTCTTTGCGTTTGTAAAAACTTGTGCAGGATCGCGCAACTGGATGCATGCTACGGCTGCCAGCACCCACAGCTTGCTTAATCAATCTGTTGGCCGAGCAGTGGCCCAGCCGGCCGACCACGCACCTGTGCAGTGTTGCTTCGGTCGTCGGGTTCGTGTAATAGAAGAGTCGGAATGAGGCCTCTCTGGTCACAGGGTCAGGGTTCTCGCTGTGCAGACCGGAAATGATCAGGTTCCCGTCCGCTTCCTCAAACCGACCGTGGAATTCTTCAGGTAGGTCGNTTTTTGGGAAAGCCGCGGGAAGTTGTGCTTGCTTCAATGTGAGCAGTGCAAAAAAATCGTGAATGGGTTACAATTAGGGGGNTTACCGGAATCGAAACAGCTGTTAGCCGAAGGACTGGTGGGCTGCTGGCAAAACAGCACATTTACTGGACGTTTGATGAATACTGCGAAGCTGTTTTTTTTGNCTGAGACATTTCGGTCATTTGTCCCGTAGTTGTATTAAAACTCGCCTTAACAATATTCACTGGTTTGTATTTTCGGACATTATGACCGAATTGACTTAATTTTCTTCGGTCATTTAAAAAAATTTAGTCTGTAACAGAAAAAAAACCTAGCCGCGGAGTCGATCTTTTAGTTGGTAAGGTAACGCGAAACAACGACAAAAACTTTTAAATAACAAGCCAGAAAACCAAGACGCTTTCCGCGGTGACCTGTTTCGTTTCGAAGTCTATCGCATGATTATGATGACGCAGACAGGTTGCCAGTGGCGTAACTGAAGGGGGCGGGAGAGCGAGCCGACCCGCTTGGCGAGATGAATGTAAAAATTGGGCCCCCTTTAACTGACATTTTGACATTTAGTATTCTTTTGGTTTCAGTAGGTTGTTGTTTTTTTGCGTTTCTCGTGGTGTTTTATTTTTTCAGCTAGTATAGACATCGATGACATCCGGATCCACTATCATTTCTTAAATATTTTTCTGAGTGTTGGCTTGTGGTCCTCTACGGTGGCCAGTGGGTCCCCTTCAGCTAAGCTTTGCCCCCCCTGCTGGATCAAATCCCTGGTTACGCCACTGCCAGTTGCTCGTCATACATCGCTTCAGTCATACGCACGTCCGAACCTGCCGCAGGTGAGCAAGGTGTTTACTTTGCAACATTGACAAAGAACCACGAATTTACGCAGATTTCGAGATCTCGACTTCACTCGCTTTCGCAGCGAACACAGCCCACGTCCCTTGTTTTCGAATGTGCAACATGCTTACCTGCAAAAAAAGCGACGTGAGCTGCAGAAGCTCCTCGTGCAGCTGCACCGCGCGATGTCGCTGTTCAGCGTCGAGGTGGATGCCGCTTATCTTGAAGTCGAACATGAACAGATCGGCGACTGTTCTCGTTTCGTCGTCCAAGCTGCATGGCAACGCAAAAAAACCTGTTAGTTTTTCCGCTGACCAACACGGAACAGCAGTTTCCTGACAGCAAGGCACCTAAGGAAGGCTGGTTCATGATTGGTTCAATCATCACTCGGCTGATCAAACTTCAACCATCCGACTGCCAAGGCAGGGGCGGATCGGAGAGTGGGGAGGTGCGATCGACCCCTAAAATCTACCAAAGTAACTTTATTCGCCATGATTTTTGTACAATTCGGAAAATAGCATTCGTGATGTAAGGCCATTCTGCCGTCCAAGCAGTGTTGTGAAGTACACGTCATCTCTCCTGCAATAGTGGACCCGTAACGAGACTTAACTACTAAACATTGCTGACCCCCTCAACCTTACTGGTTGGGTCCGCCCCTGCAAGCTGTCACCTTACAGCATAGCTGCTGCAAAGCTTTGAACCCTTCGTTTCTTGATCTGTAGGCAAACGTTTCATAGCCGCGGCCTGAAACTTCCTTACGCGAAGCCGTCAATTTGGTAGCCGAAAGTGAAAGGCACAAACCACGACAGTGAAACGCATTCGCACTCTTTTCTTGACTAGTTCTACACTACGTCAAATCACTCGAGCTGCGCATGTGCTTCCACTTGGAGCAGCCTGGACTGTGACGTGAATGGACGTCATAATCGGCAGGCGGCTCAACAAAATATCAGTGACGACACATCTCTGGCAAACTTTAAGCTATTGATAAGAACGCAGGCTAAACAAAATCCTCTTAAGCAGGGGTCAGCAACCTACGGCCCGCATCCCCTTTACAAATTGTAGTAATTGTATGTCCCCTAGTGGTAAAATACTTCATGAATTTGCCCTCCTTGCAATTTCTTGTATTGCATACTTATTACGAAATACTTACGGGAAACCGCACTGCGCTATAAATGCACTAAATGTCATACTTTGGGCTTTCGTTATGAACTGTGAAAATCTGGAGTTCATCTGATTAAAATTCTATAAGTTCCCAAGTATAATCGACATCATAAACAGCAAAGGGAACGAAATTACTGGTGGAAAATTAGTACGGCCCGCCATATCTTGCAGTTTGTTTTGGCCCGCGACTAGGGAAAGGTTGTCGGCCCCTGCTCTAAAGCTTGAGAATGAACGGTTCGACCGGTGTTCAACCCAGTCTATTCCACTTTGAGAAGTGNAGGCTTTAGCCGGCGTAAGTTGAAAGCACTCGACAATACTGCGATCAAAGACATGAAGGTGACCATTTAATAAACANGGGTGGGCAGGGCCACAACCAGCTTGTTGCTGTACCTAACAACTGAACATGTTTTTGAAAATTTCGGGGGGCAATTGCCCGGTTGTCCCCCATGGTTGCGGGCCTGGGAGTGACCAATGGGCCGCCCGCGGACCACGGCTATAAGGTCATTCGCAAATAAAACTAAATCGTTGATTCTGGTTTTGCCGCTGAACGATTTGAAAGGTCTACAACGTTCAGATCACTGATCGTGACACAAGGTGGACTTTATAATGAAAAGTCATTATCTACCGAAAGAAATCCTTTCACAACCAAGAATATGATCTTGTCAAAGCGTATGTTTCGGCATTTTCAGTTCTTACTCAAGCAGAGCCCATAAACAATTGTTTTAAACTCTTCCCTAAAAGGCCAAACCGATTTCGTGCAATCACATGGTACAGCCTTTGCTTTACCTGTTCATAATCTCCTTGTTTTCGGTGACTCTCTCGATGCTAAGGTACAGGTCACGATTCGTATTAAGCTCTTCCACCATGGTGCCCAGCTCCAAGTACGCATTGGCAGCCGCTTCGGCGAACTCTTGATTCGGATGCGCGCATCGGACGAAGTCGGACAAGTCGGCGACTCTGCGCAGCGATTCGATACTTCTCACAACATTTGGCTTTATNTTGGCGACGGCAATTGGCGCCAGGCCGAAGCCTGAAATTTGCTTCTTGCCAAGGAGGTTGAAGTGAACGCTCTTGNCCAAAGAGCGCTACGGTGATTCACTCAGTTTCACGTGGATCGAACACCCAACCTTCCAGTTGAGAGGCGGACACTCNACCACTGGGCTATCACCGCCCNACTTAAAACATTGGCGACCGTGCAGTTGTCGCGCGATTCGTTGGCTCGGACAATTTTTTACAGCGATTTGTTGGCTCGGACNAAGTACGGCCATATGTTGGGGAAAATAAGCCAGCTTTGATAGCTTCGAACNGAAACGGAGTTAGCCGTGCGCGACTGATTAAGCCGCTAGCGAATATTCCATGCCGATTAGACTTTCGATCGTGAGCTCACCTTCAAGATTACCTTGATTAAAGAAGAAAAACATAGGCGCTGGATTAGGAAGCTCAGATATCGATGACACTAAGCAGGAGTTCATTCCACAGTAAATGGATTCAGATGTCATAGAAACCAACTCAGAACATGCTGTTAATTGCAAAGTGAAACATGATTAAACACTCATTCGCTGTAAAGAACTTCTTTTTTTCAGCGAAGTAAATAAGATAATGGCCAGTGCCGGTTCTAAGGGGGGCCTGGGTGGGTCATGCCCCCCAGATTTTTGGCTGGCCCCCAGTTTTGTGCTTGATTTCATGTTCAAGTTCGTTTGATTGACATATACAGCAGATAACTTTCAGCCAGCAAAATTTTAAACGATTTGAAGACTTTCTGGCGACTGTTCTGACGATATTCACAAGCCTATGTTGGGTTTGATAGGGTTAATCATACTAAATCAATCTTCAGTACAACGGAAAATCACCATGCAGGAGAGACATTTATGTTGGCCCCCTACTTTTTCCTTGGCCCCGTAGTGCCCCCCCAGTTTTTTCATTCTAGAATCGCCACTGATAATAAATAGTTGCCGTATAGTTCTAACAAGTAAAATATGCATTTTAGAGGTACAGCCGCGCTAGCAAATACTTCCTAAGAACGTTTGTCAACCACAAGCTTAAATCACATTTGCTATAGGTCCACTTCAACAATCACATAGTGACGTGACAACATCAACACTGCATTACTTTTCCTGCGCAGTTGAAAGAGGGTGCCGTTTGTTTTTGTCGGCCTCTCTCACGTATCAGTCGGTATGAGTCGACCCTGTAAGATGTTGTAAGGCACGATTCTAAGTAGCCACCCATGTGCGCCCCAGGATGGGCACACCATGTGCGTGCCACCCCATCTAGAAAATCAGAATAGCTAAAATAGAAAAAGATAATCTGTAAGCTGCTTGATTAGATGCCATAAACGCTTTGCTTCAGGTCTCCAAGTTTACCTACTTGATGTAGACGAATACGGCAGCTTTAACACTGAAACCGCTAGTGCCGACTTCCATATTCATTTAAATGAGTAGGACTACAAATTCAGTTTATCCCATTGAAAAATGTGCTGCGGACGTCCACTGTTTAAACACTACCTGCACAGCGTATCAGAAAGCTCATCGAACAGTGTGACAGTTTCGATGCCAGGCTTCGACTTCACCGCTGCTTCCAGCAACTGCCAGCCACGTGACATTGCATGGTCCTGAGCAAAAGGTAGGCACGGATTGAATTAAGAACGTGCACTGCAACTCTATTCACGCACGATGTCGCAAGCGTGCTGCGCACGCTTGCAACCAAAACCACCACGCATAGATTTCTACGCAGAACAGTTTTTAACTGCTTTAAAAATATAGAAAGAACTCCCAGGCAGGCCCGTTGCCATGGGGGAGGGGGGCAGTGACACCCAAATTTTGTACTGCTCAGAAAAATTTGTTTCAAACATGTAATAAAAACAAAAATCCTTCCCCCTCAAAAATGTGTTTTGTCCCCCCAAACCTTAAAACCTGGCTATACGGGCCTGCTTCCAACAGGCAAGCCACTGTAGCCTTCATTTGCGCTCAACGGTAACAAGATAAGCTCGTATGTAAAGTTACAAAGACACACAGTATCGCGCACTGAAGCGGGTTTTTCGAATAACGCGAGGCTCGTGGTCTATCATTGCCAAACACGATCATGCAACTAAAAATTTAACGCTGATCGACGCTAAGGTAGAAAATTTTGTAGAAAAACGGTAGAAAATTGTGCGGGACCACGAGGATTTACTGCAACAACCAAGAGCGTGCGAGGGTTTGTCTTGTTTAATTAGGATTTAAGTGAAACAGCTGCAAAGCAACGCTTCCATTTCAATATATGCCGTTTTAGCCGCATGTTGGCCACTGCAAGCAATGTTGAAGCAGATGCTTGATACAAACGCTTTCTTGGCACAGCGTCAGAAAAGTGAACAAGCCACATAATGTGCACACGTTACAGAGCTGCGGGAATAATGCATGGCCACTACGGCTTGTATGGAGATGGAAAGCAAAGCTGCAATTTCGCCAGCGCCTTTTTCGATGAACACAGACATGTAAACTTAGTGCGGTGTCAAATATAGCACCATTCTTGTCGTGGTTTCTAAGACTTTTGTAGCCTTAGTAACAAACGCAACGTTTGAAACGAAAGGTTGTGTACCTGACAAATACAAACGGTTAATTATGCTTCACGTAACTACTTCTAGCAGAAAGGTAAGGATCCCTTGTCCCAATACATCAGCAATTGTTATTGGTAACAACATGCGCAACGATGGCGCCAACTGTATTAAAATAGCTGCTCGGGGCACTTTGTGTCCCAGTTTCCGAAGATCGGTGGACACAACAAAAGATCTCGTGCGTGCAGGTAAAAATTATCGTCCAGCACCAATTAAAAAGGACGTTAAGCAACTTTCCAAGAAGAACATCTTAACTCACCCGCGCCTGCCTAAACCCCTCAGGATTCTTTAACTCGGGTACTTGAAACAAGCCAACATTCTTTGCCCAAAAATCCATTCGCTTTTGAGGAGAGGTATTAAACGCGGAGGCCAAGGGAGTCCAAGTGCTGACTGCACGCCTCTGCTTGTGCAACACAAGTTTTGCGAGCCATGGCATCTTCTTCCGCAGCATGTTCGTTATGGCAAGGGACGGGGCAGCATGCTATTAACAACTGGAGGCAGACGCCCTATCACCTGAAACGTACGTAGTAAAAAATAATGGCAGAAGGGATTTGTGTTTTTAGACCAAATTTAGCGGAGTGTGATCATTCAGACAAAGCATCACAAAGGTGAATGAAAATAAAATCGAATCACGCTACGATCCATACAAGAGCAGCTCTAGTATACTGCGCACAATTTTTTAGGGATACGTTATTTGCTGGATCACTAATATAAGTGACGCAACCAGCGTGAAACCCGTCAAAGACAAAGGAAAGGCAACCCAACGGTCTGCACTTAAAGTGAAGGCCGTTGCTACACCGTGATAGCAACGCAGAACAACCGGAACCCTTCAATAGAAAAATGAACCAAACTTCATGTCGTCGACACATTTAAAACAGTTACGCCAGAAAGAATATGAACACCGCGACGCAACCGCACCGTGCATTGAAAAGATCAGAACAGTGAAAACACCAACTCTTTGCCGTAATCAGGGCTGTGGACCTGGCCGGATCCCATGCAGTTTTGGATGATTGGAGCTGGAGCCAAGAACGTTTAGACCGAAGCCGGAGCCTGAAATTTTGGTTTCGCTTCCACCATCGTGGTTTGTACGGCAAGCTAGTTGTACAAATAATAAGTGGTTTTCAGTTTTCACTTTTCAATGGACCAAATCATTCTGTAATCGGAGCCAAGACCTTCTAGATTTTGGAGCCGGAGCCCAAAAGTTTAGATGCCCAGAGCCGGAGCCTGAAATTTGAGTTCCGGCTCCAGAGCCCTGGCTGTAATTATTGAAAATTCTCTAACCATAGCACAGAAGTGAAACCGACTTGCAAAAATACAGACGGTTAATCTCGTTTCTACAAAAACTGAGAAAGGTTCTGCGTGTTGTGGCCACGTCTGCGAAGAACAGATACATGTGGGGGGCAAAACTTTTCTAATGGAGCACAATATTCCCTTTTTTCTTTGCTCCTTTCGGCCACGCGCGCGAGTGTTTCAGGTCGGGAAAAAGACAAACAGCAGTCCCTCACTTCTACTGCGAACGACAAGAAGATCAAGTACTTTTGAAAAAGAGAAAGTGGATCACTGGAAATAACCGTTTTTAAGAGAAGTACAAATGTACAGGCGTCTGCAATGTTTTCCTGAATCTGATCGCATACGAACGGATTTTAACATCTACCCAGTCGACTGTGCTAGCAAGCTTCACGGAAATTAGTGCATACACCGTTGCAGTATCAGTCCCGATAAAATTATGGTTGGCTTTACTGCCTACAATTCAGCTCTATCAACGAAGTTATTTCATTTACATGAAGTTCTACTTGACCCATTATTCCCGTCCATGTTAACATTTTTAACGAGGGAACATCTGACCCAATATATCTCTTTTCATCACGTCCAAACCCAAAGCTTCTCAATTTTTCGCCACAATCATGGCACAAGTTATTTTTCAGTCTTGTAATCAGGCAAAACTGCAACTTCGCCATTAAAGCTTGATGAAACATATAAAAAGGCCTAGTAAGTTTGTTAATGCTTGCAGCAGTTCCAAGTGGGCCAAACTTTGCTTTTGCCAAAAAATAGTTGCTTGATGAACAACAGCACAGGTCGATCCTGATGATGGAGTGAAGACGTCGGAGTCACGAGACGATTGTTCGTAGCGCCTTCAACTCTCTGAAACTTAATGCGGGCCGTGTTAAAAATGTCGAGAACAGCAGCAGCATCGTCCAAGCGTTTCTTGGCAACACTTTTCCTTCGGCAACGAACGGAGCATGTTGCAGGTCATGGTCGCTCTGTGACCTTTGCCTGTTCGATCTGAACCAAGATCAGCTTTTTCCGCCGTGGAATTTAAAATCGGTTTTNAGGGGCACCAACGTGTGTTCGTAGCCGAGNGNAATGGACGCTCTCAGTTCCTGAGCAGCGTGCGAGAGTTGGAGTGTCGCCTCCGGATGAGCGGTTCCGGGAAGCAAGGTACACTCCCTTTCTAGCAGCGACGAGATCCCTTCGAGCAGGTCGTGGAAACCGAAGGCCAAGGCTGCTCTCCGCAATCTGTTCAGCTCCTTGTAGAAGACCTAACAAAATACGGTACGACGATATAACTTCATTCGTTCACACACAGAGAATCTTGCACTCAATTTACCAACCAAACCACCACGACGTCACCAAGCAGTGTGCAAAACGCATTGGGTGAACGTGCTTCTCGTCACTCNTCATCTTTGGTGTAAACCAGTGGTTCTTAACCTTTTCTCTGCGTCNTNTATTTCAAGCCTCCCTGGCATTAAATAANTTGTAAAAACAAACGTAATTATTGGTAAATTTATTGATAAAGCTTCCCATGTTNTAGAGCGCGTAANGGCTCGCGCCCCTGGNTATTTATTCTTTCTCCCTGGTTAAGACCCACTGGTGTAAACAGAACGCTTTTCTCGAATATAAACGGCGGCAGCTTGTGCGCGACCACCGCCGCACCAACGCCAAATTTCAATAAAAACGAGCATCATGAACCACAACGAGCGACCGGTTCAAAGTTCACATTTACCTGCGACTTTTCTGGAAGCTTCTTCGCGCTCCGGAGGATCTTCTGCACGTCGGTCTGCAGTCCGGTCGGCCTCGTCCACGCGACGGTCGACTGTGCATAGCTTCGCTTGATTCCCTTTTTGTGGACGGGAAAGGTCGGCAGGTCAGGAGCAGCGCGCTTGTCGCTAGGCAACAACGAGGCAGGGCCGAGCATACGAAACCCCCCCAGCCATGGCACGGTATCGTGGCCGCGTGAGAGCAGCGACAGCACGAGGTTCGACTTGTTTTTGCTGTCCGCCCAGAAAGACACAACGCCGTACCAGTCCGACGCGACCCTCGCGAAAGCAACCTTGTTGTCTTTTTTCAGGCTGCCGTGCAACAAAACGCTGAAGCACGGGTCGTTCTTGGCCGCTGCGTCGGCGCCGTTTGGAGCGGTCTCGTCGGCAATCGGCAGCACCATGTGTCTGCAAAAGTTCAGCGCTATGAGAACAGGGGTGCACTGCCTTTTCGCTATTGACGGCTGCATTGCGTTTATTTTTACGAATTACGACCGCCAGTGAGTTCAAGATATATTTTTGCATTGCTTATGTTCTGATTCCACACACTGAGTCCAGCCTGTTTCCACGCGTCTGTTTGGCTGTTTTTCTACTAAGCATCTTCGTACAGTAGACAAGAGGTTGTCCTTAATGCACGGTCGCCATTTTTTATATTACAAATAGCATGTGCACGACCGCGGTTTGTGCACTCCTGACTTCGAACCAAAAGCAGGAGGGCCATCACAGGGTTGACGGCCGTCAGCGGATCGCACAGTCACAAAAAAGCTTGGCAACAACAGGGAAAAGTCACCGATCGGATTCACGAAATACATTTAAGAATTGTCTTTCTCTGCTTTGAACATGTCCGAAACAAACGCCTCCCTCCCCGAACTGGGGACGCATCCCTCTAGCACAGTGGTTCCCAAACTTTTTCGAGCCGTTACCCAAATTGAGGTAGCGATTAGGTCTTATTACCCACAATATTTCGCAGTGATCGCTCATAATATAGAACAGAAATGTGGTTTTGGTTCCGCATTACCCCCCGAAGAATTGCATATTACTCCTGGGGGGTAATTTACCCCCAGTTTGGGAGCCACTGCTCTAGCACATAGCTTCAAAACAACCGAGTAAAAATTATAAGCTTTCACTACTTTACTGTTTTTAACATTTATTTAAGCTTTTTTGCCATCACCCACATTTCCCGGAGAGACGAGGTCTCGTTGTGATTTTTTTGGGGGGAGCTGGGAGCAGAATCATGCTGGAACAAACCTCATTTTGGGCGCAATAAAGTTCATCAACAAATGCAGATGCTTTATCAAAGAGATGCTGTTACCACCGACACAAACGACCAGCCTTTAATCCTGGTTTTTTTCGTTGAGACATTTCGGTTATTTGTACCATAGTAGTATTGACACTCACCATAACACTACTCATTAGTCCGTGTTTCTGACCGAAATGACTTAATTTTTTTTGGTCATTTCAAAAAAATTTCGGTCTATGACCGAAAAATACTGAATAAACCTAGCTTTAATCTATTTCTACCTTGAAATAACTGGCGGGTTTCCAACATCAGGAATACTAAGAAATCCCAAAATTTCCAAGATGGGCACTGGGTTACACTCATTATCATTTTCCAGAGTATGTGGAGGGGGGTAGAGAAATACCTGTAAAATAGGCATCCACGATGTAAATTGAAATTTTGTTATCTGTCCATCTTATCAATGCTACCGATACTGATTTTCCTTCAAAAACAGAACATGCAATACATATTGAAAATTGTGGCAAAGAAATTTACTAAGGTGGGACTTCACTGCTAAACTTCTTCATTTGTTCCAAGAGCGTAAATCAAGTAATGTTCACAAAAGATACCCTGATATATGTGCAACAACCAATTGGCGCAATTGATGTTTATTTGCCAGGCAAAATGTAAGATAGTTTCAAAATAACAAATAGTGTACGTTCAAAAAACATTTTTGCCTTGGTCAAGCCACATTTAATGGATAGCTGTGTTAGAACTCACAGTACCTCCGCAAAGTAACCAAAGACATGCATTTGATAAACTGTGTCATGTCATAATTACATTACCAAATAAAACACTTAAAAGCACTAGTGTTTCTGTATGCTTTCGAGGAATCAGTCGACTGCCATCTGCTTT